>Ga0209345_10002742_pt1 | contig 18980 bp, 8 predicted proteins | sample Cruoilmetagenom7_FD_187294 | JGI IMG/M metagenome (GOLD analysis project Ga0209345, IMG submission 187294) | Oil polluted marine microbial communities from Coal Oil Point, Santa Barbara, California, USA - Sample 7 (SPAdes) (version 2) | ecosystem: Environmental > Aquatic > Marine > Oil seeps ...
TGGGTATTTATCCGCGATCTCCCTGTTTCCCAAAGAGATTTAAGGTGCTTATGCCTGATAGACTTGATCATACATGTGTGTATGCTAATAGCTTACACATTGCAAGCGGAATCTTGGTCCGCATTCGGATAAAACCGCCGCTTCACCATTTCAAACGCGCCGATATAATCCTCACCAAGCCGCCACCATTGTTGCAATTCCTCATCTTCCAATGCCATATCAACCAATAAGACCATGACCGCACTGCCGTTGCCCATTTCAAAGCAACTATCAAACTCGCGGTGCATCAAAAATCCGGTTTTAATCATCTTTGCTGCTAACGTGGCCAGCTCCGGCGCTTCGGTAGGGAATTCGGCCCCGCCCGCAAAGCAGGCGAAATACGCGGCGCTGGTCATGCACATGCCTTGGATATTGTCGTAATGGGTATATTCCATTGTGCTGGCATCATAGGGGATCAGGTTAATAATCATTGCTCAACGCCTTCAACCCATGTTCCGCGCAAGCCTTGGCTTGCCCTCTGAAATTCAAATTGGACACATTTGTATTGTCAGCAAGCGCGACGATATTTGCCAAACCAGCGTTTACCGCCAACAGGTCAGGATGGCCGGAAATATCAAGATCATCCATGTGCAGCCAGTCCGCATAGGATGGATCAGCGGTTAGCGCCTCGTAGGCCTCCCGCCAGTTTGTAGGCATTGGGTCACTGTCTTCACCCCAACGCTGTTTGCAGAAATCAAACGCGTAGCGCTCGGCATCGGCTTCACTGTAGAAATATGCCATTTCATTGCCGCTATCGGTTTCGGCAAGCGCAATCCAGATTTTCATATCGGTATCCTTTCAAAAAAAGAGGGAAAAGGGCTGCCTATAAAGGCAGCCGAAAAGATCAGCGCAATTCGCCACGCATAATGGCTTCAACGCGATTCAAATAGTCGCGGCTTTCGGCTCCCCAGAATTCGCGAGATGAAATCGCGGCGGGATGCGCCTCTGCCTCCTTACGGGTCATTGAAAAATCCACCAGCTCGTAAATACGACAAGGCAAAAACACATCAACCCCGCGCCCTGCCCCAGCACGGTCATGGCTAAAGAACCAAAACCGCCCCTTGTTAGTTTCATCGGTCGGCTTGAACCGCTCCCACATCAGTGGGCTTTCCAACCCGCCTGAATAAGAAACGCCACCATATCGGCCAATGGAAAAGCTGCCGCCTTTTGTTGTTTGCATACCGTCGCCAGTATCATTGCAAAACCGTTTCATGGTTCCATCTGGCCAGCGCAGGAAATCCCCAACGCGCGGCTTTCCCATGCGGGCATTCCAGTTGGATTGAATTTCGGCGGCAATTAGCTGGTTTTCATCATCAAGGTGACTGTTATCTTCGGGAACTTCAACCAAACCAACGGTGATAAAATGTCTTCTTATTGCAATCTGGCACCCATGCTCGGACGGGTGGGAATAAGAAACACGCGGCCCGTCTGCGCCTGAAAGTCGATAGCGCCACTGGTCGCCCTCCCCGCCCACATACCAATATTCACAATCTACCGGAAGTCCAAACGCCCCGGGAACGGACATCTTGGTCACGCCCTCGGTGTTCGTGTTTGTTTCAAGTTCTTTAAAAACATCAACATTAGCCATTTGCGGCATTCCTTACAGTCTAGTTTTAAGCGAAGCGCTTTAGCGCGCTCGTCTCTAAAACCTGACCCACTGGCGAAGTGCCGGAGGTAGCAACTGCAAGGAAAATCGGCGGGGAATGGGTGCGGCCCACAGCGAGGCACGAGTGAGGACACGGCCCCGTCTATTTTACTTGCAGGCGCGAGAACCAGCGGTTCTTAGCAAAGCCCGTAGCGGCGTTCGGTTCAGCCGAAACCCAAGATCTTAATGCTGTTGAAGGATGATTGCCGTCATCTGATGGCAAGCCCATGTGACAAGGTCCAGCACCACATAACTTGACTTTATGCAATATTATGAGTATACGTTTCTGATTATTATGTAATATTAAAATAATACATAACGCTGAATAGTGTCTCATTTAAGTGATACAGTAGCTAACCATGCATAGTCTGACGGATGACAAAATGATCATAGGCAATACAAAACGGAGGCAAGCAAAAAGCACCATAGAGCGTGCCGATCGCGCTGCTAAAGCTATAGGCACGCCGGTTGGCGGGTGGGTTGAGCTGTTCCGAATGGCGCTAGGGATAAATAATACGCAGTTGGCAGACCGCATCGGCATATCCAGAAATAGCCTCTACAAGTCAATCCAGAATGAAAAGGCCGGAACTATTTCGCTAAACCAGCTCTCAAAAATTGCGGATGCCATGGACGGCAAGCTGGTCTATGCGATTGTGCCCAAGGAAAAGACGGTTGATGACATCATAATGCAACAAGCTCGGAAAAAAGCCAAAAAAATCGTAAGGCGAACCCGCGCACATATGGCGCTTGAAGAACAGGCCGAAGGCTTGCCAACACAAGACGCCATGATCGAAGAGCTTGCCGCGCAGATGGCACGTGAATTGCCGAGGGGTTTTTGGTCTTGAGTATTCACCTGGATGAGCCAGAGGGCGCCACCCCGCTCACACCTGACGAATTGCAAGGCCTCAAGGCCACCCACATCACCAATCGCGGCGAGCTCAACGAAATTGAAAGTGCCAACATTACGGACGGGTTGACCTGGCTTGAACGTCGATCCAAGCGGTCTGATGTATTATCGGACACTGCCGCTCGAGAAATGCACAAGCGGCTTTTTGGTGCCGTATGGGCGTGGGCCGGTATATACCGTCTAACCGAGAAAAACATCGGTGTGCCGGTCTGGCAAATTTCAACCGGGCTGCGCGGCGCTTTGGATACTGCCAAATACTGGCAGGACCACGCTACATTTGAGCCACTTGAAGCTGCAGCCCGCCTACATCATCAGCTCGTTTGGGTTCACCCTTTCGCCAACGGAAACGGCCGGTGGGCAAGAATAATGGCTGACACATATCTGGAACAGGTGGGTTTTGACGGGTTTCTGGACTGGTCCGCTGGCGGTAGCCTTCAAACTGAAAGCGAACATCGCGCACAATACATTGCCGCTCTTCGAACTGCCGACACTCATGATTTTAGCCCGCTCGTAGCCTTCGTGCAAAAAATCGCCCGGCAGTGACACCGAGTGAATGTTACCTAACCTAACGGCCACATGTTGTTGGGTGTCCCAGTGAGGCGCCTATCTTAAGGCCCCTGCATAAGCTTCTCCACATGGCGCAGAAACTGCAGCCATTAGATCAAGCTATGAGACTCATGAGTATCCATTTATATCCAATTTGCAGATAATCGGATATAGGCAGATGACCTGTTGAATAGTTCTGACGCAAACTCCATGAAAGGTTGAGGGCGCCTCTATGATCAGGCACAATTATTCCGCGAGTGCGGCGGATTATACTAAGATCTCAATAAAATAAAAATCTGGATTTAGATATTAAGGTGTGTTCAAGTTGACCCAAGTAAACGAGCGCTAATATACAATTAAAAAAATCGTTTATATTTGGAGTGATAATATTTCCCTAAGTGTCCAGCAGTCTCCACCTCCTAAAAATGGTGGATCACACCATTCGTCCTTACAAAACCTATCTACCAATCCGAGCAACGGTGCGTGCAATTTTCGCCTCGACATTCCGGCACCCACTTGCCGAGGCGCTGAACCCAAACTTGCGTTAAGCTATTCGAGCGGTGGAGGAAACGGGGTTTTTGGCGTTGGGTTTGGCTTGGGTCTTGGCTCCATTAGCCGAGATACAAAGCATTCATACCCAACGTTTACTGATGATGATGGGTTCGTTTTGTCTGGCGTCGGAGATTTGGTTCCGGTCCATGACGCAGCGGGCGAAGCCGTGGCGGCAGACACTATTGCTGACCCGGAGGATGCCACTAAAAAGATCAAAGTCACCGTTTACCGCGCCAGAGACGAAGCCGCCTTCCTCCGGATTGAGCGCTGGCAGCACGCCCCCAATGATTTTCACTGGCGCGTGCTGCATGGTGATGGCACCACATTTTTGTACGGGCGCAATCATGATGCTCGTGTGTCACAAAACGACAACGTGTCTTCATGGTTATTGGAAGAGGTTAGAGACCATCGCGGCAACCGCACGGTTTATACCTATCGTGGTGACCCAGACCCTAAAAGCGCGGCGCTTCATATTAGCCTCATTCAATACGGCCCAATTAAAACAGCTTTAACCGGTGTCGCAGATTGGCATTATTCAATCTGTTTTGACTATGCATTGAGAGGCCCCGACGCGTTTGTCGATCTCCCATTTGAGAGCGCCCTTGGAAAGACCAGCTCACGCCCAGACGCCTTTTCGAGCTACCGGTCCGGGATGTTGCTGAAAACGAGCGTTTTATGCCGAAATATACTAATCTACCAAAAGGTTGATACACCCGACCCCGTTATTACGGCGGCCTTTCACTTGAAATACTCATCTGATCCAGCTGGTGAGCAGCCTGCAAATAGCACTACGCCAAGCACGTTGGTCGCGTTTTCACGCTCAGGCTATCGGTCCGATCGAGGGCAAAAAGAACACAGAATGATGCCGCCGCTATCATTGGTGTTTTCTCAAGCAAACGTCACAGACGCGTTTTCCCCGCTAGGCACGGCAAAAAAAGATGCGCCGCTTGCGCAGGAAATCCACAGCTTTGTTGATCTTCATGGTCAAGGCCTGCCGGGCTTGCTGCATCATAGAAATGCATCGGTCGAGTATGCCGCCCCGCTTGGCCAAGGCCGCTATGCCATGCCTGAAAGCGTCGCCCATTTTCCATTGGCAGATATCGCAGCGCCGCAGGATTTTTCTCTGCTCGATCTGCAGGGCGATGGCCAATTCCAGATTGTTAGCCGTAAGGCCGCTCAGGCCGGATATTATGAAATCAACAAGGGCGGCAATTGCGCGCCCTTCGCACCTTTTCCCCACGTGCAAACGGGCAGTGGTCATGGGCCAGTCGAGCACCATGATCTTACCGGCGACGGGCGCCAAGACAGCGTCGTTTTTCGGCATGAGCATCTCGTGTTTAATGCGTCAATAGGCACATCTGGCGATTCTCCACCAACGACACGCGCAACACCGAAGGGTTTCCCGATTCCAGGCCGCGCAGGCGCATTGGGCTTCACCGGAATCGTCGATGTGATTGGCGACGGTGGTGCGCATATGGTCCAAATTCGGAACGGGGAAATTAGCTGTTGGCCGCACCTTGGCCATGGGCGATATGGTGCGGCGGTTGCCCTGAACTTTCCGAAAGAACTGGAGGTAAATCCAGACCCAAAGCGGCTCTTCTTTGCAGACGTAGATGGCACCGGCCCGACCGATCTGATTTACGCCACTGCCGAAGGGTTTCAGCTATTTGCCAATCAGGCCGGAGCTGGCTTTAAGTTTTTGCGGCTTTTGCCGAGCCCCGTGGCCTTCTCAAGCCAGTGTCAGGTTCAGTTTGCTGATGTGCTGGGCGCCGGCAGCAAGTGTCTGGTTTTGTCTGCGCCAGCAGTCAACGGCCAATGGCGCCATTGGTTCCATGATTTCAGCGGCGGGGTAAAAGCCAATTTGCTTGTGTCGGTCGATAACTCGATGGGCGCCATAAAGCATATTGATTACGAGAGCTCGACAATCCTTCAATTGGAGCATGCAGATCAAGGCCGCCCGTGGCCTAAGCCCATGCATTTCGTGACCCACGTTACCACGCGGATTGACGTGATAGACATGATCGGCTCGGCATCTGTGTCGTCAAAGTTTGATTACCACCATGGGTTTTATGACCGTGCAGAGCGCGAATTTCGTGGCTTTGGCTATGTTGAAGAATGGGAAGAAACCAACGGAACCACCATAGGCCGCTCCCCAGAGCTTTTGCCTGATGTTTCCCAGTATTGGAAAATGTTTGACCACGGCCATAGCGCCTGTGCCTTTAAACGGCATTGGTATCATACCGGCGATTCGATGCCCGATGGCGGCCTTTCCGAGCTCCCGCTTAGCACTTCATTTTCTGGGTCGGGCCATGCCTATAGGCTTGGCGATAGCCAATTTAACGGTGATCTTTCGCAGGTAAGCCAAGATGACCGTCAAAGCCTGCGCCGCGCGTTGTTTGGGAAGCAATTGCGGATGGAAACCTATTCAGCGTCAGATTGGGAGGCCGAACCGGTTAAGGCTGTTCCATTTTCCGTTACAGAAAAAAATTACACTATTGATTTGCTTCAATCAGCGGCAAGTGGGCAATCCGGCTCTGTTTTTGCAACTGAAAGGGAGACCCTGCATCTGATCTATGAACGGCAGGGAAACGACCCACGTGTCTTGCACGAACTGGTTATTGAAAGCGATAAATTTGGGCACCCGACGCAGCACGTCGAAATCTACTATCCAAGGTCGTCAAAGGTGCCAGCACCGCTATCACCTAAGCTCAAAAAACAGCTAAAAACCCAGCGCGTTTTGCAGGCGCATGCTGAGCTGAACGGATATTATGATACCACCGATGGTCGGCAAATATATCTGCATGGTGTCAGCCTTGACCATCGGGCATTTGGCCTCAGCGGTCTCGTCCCTGCGGTCAAAGATGGTGTATGCGCGTTCAAAGATGTGAAGGACGCTTTGAGCAATATTCAGGATTCCCCAAATAAAATGCCTGAAAACCTTGCGCTTTTGTCATGGCATAAGGTGGCCTATTGGGATGTTGATGGCAAAACCGATGGGCCACAGCTTGCCCCGCAGTTGCTAATATACGCCGAGTATCAGGCTGTTTTTCCTGAGAAGATCAAGCCCAAGCACCTCGCCCGCCGCTTTACGGCCGATATCCTTAAAGATCAGGGCGGCTATATCTTGGAAGATGGATTTTGGTGGCAGCATGCCCACGGCACAGGCTATTTTGGGGCTGAAGGGTTCTTCATGCCAAAAACGATGTCTGATGCAGCCGGCGGAGACATACATTTCTTTTACGACCCATACTGGATGCATACCACCAAAGTCACGCTGCCAGAGGGGGCTTTTCACAAGGCTGAAATTGATTATTACGCAAATGCGCCCACGCGTCAGACAGATCATTCCGGCAAAGTTGAAGAAACCCAGTTTGACGCTTTAGGCGCCGTTGTTGCCCATTCCGTTTATGGGCAAGAAGATGGCAAACCCGCGGGTGACAAAACCTTGGATACCGCGTGGTTGCTCGACTGGCCAGAGCTTGAAGACGTGCTGGCACAGCGGCAAAATGCCCTTGGCCCGGCAACTGCGCGCCATCTATACAATCCTTGGGATTGGCATACCAAACAGCGCCCGCCATGGGCCTTGGATATCACAAGAACCCGCCATCTTAGTGGCGCCAGTTTGGTCAAACCTAGCCACCTCTATGAGCTGTCAGTGTCCTATTTGGACGGCTTTCACAAACTGCTTGAAACACGCAGTTTGGCAGGGTCACAACCAGATAACAAAGCGGACGTTTTGGCATTGAAAAATCCCGAAAGCAGCAGCTCTGAACAGGCACAGCAGCGATGGCATGTAACCGGCGGTGTTTTGCACGACGGTAAAGGCCACCCCGTCCACCATTTCTTGCCACGTTTTTCTAACCAACCCTATTACCAAGCTGCGGCTGAAATCCGATTCTCGGGCGCCTACGATACCTTCAAATATGACGCTTTGGGGCGCCTAATTCGCCATGATCGCGCAGATGGCCTGTTTACGCTGGGCGAGGTTAAGCCTTGGAAACAGGTTTTTCATGATGAAATTGATACATTACCCGATTCCGGTTTTTACCATCGCAATACAAAAGCGAAAGCACCAAAGGCCGAGCAAAAGGCTGCCCATGCGGCCGCTAAATTTGCGAAAACACCCTTTGAAATAGATATAGATGTAAGGGGCCAGCATATCCGGTCCTGCCGGAATTCAAACACAAAGCAAAAGGTGGTAACGCTGCGCACGTTTAATAATGCAGGGCATGTAACCTCCATTAAGGATGCACGAGAGGTCGATTGTGCCGACTATATTCATAACCTTGCCGGAGAGGTGGTGTGGTCGCGCACACGCGATGGCGGGGCACGATGGGCTTTGCACGATGCCATGGGGGGAATGCGCCACATCTGGGATCAGCAGAAGCAAGCTTTTCAACTCGCCTATGATACATCACATCGCTTGACGGAGATTACCCTGACAACAGGGGGCAAAAAGGGTAGCCTGCCCACCCAGCGGACCATTGAAAAACGTGAATATGGCGGTCACTCGCCACATAATCTCAAATTCAATTTGGCAAATCAACTGACTAGGATTTGTGACGAAAGCGGCGAGCGGCGCATGGTTTCATATGGATTAAGCGGCGCACCCACGCAGATTGAAGACCGCCTGCTCGTTGATCCAACACAGAAGGTAGACTGGCTAACCCCGCCAGCGCTCTTGCCAGCGGAATCAATGCGGCTTCACTTTGATGCGCTGCACCGCCCCTACCTCCAAGAGCTGCCCGACGGCTCCCATATTTCGCTGGAGCATGATCAGCTGGGCGCCGTAACGCGGCTGCGCGCGGGGCTCGCGGGACACGCGCCTATTGCTGTGATTAAAAACACAACCTTCAACGAGCGGCACCAGCCTGAAACCACCAAATTCGGGTGTGGCGTCGTGCGGCAGCATCACTATTGCAAAGAGAATGGCCAACCCACCGGCCTATCGGCAAAGGCTGGCGGCACAACCCTGCAAGACCTGCACTATACCGTTGATCCCCTCGGAAATATTATGCAGATCGCCGATCACAGCCATAAGGCCAAAAAAGCTTCACCCCTGATCTCAGCCTACAAATACGACGGCCTAAACCGCCTGATAAATGCGGACGCAACCACGACGGGGGCCGATAATCTGCCCCTGCACTATTGCGAAGCCTTCACCTATGACCTCGCCGACAATCTTTTGACCCACTGCCATAAGAGCAAATCCGAATCTTGGTCAGTTACAAATACTATTGCCAAAAAGTCCAACCGGCTGGCCAAACGCGAGATCGACAAAAACGATAATCGCGCGCCAGACCTCACCTATAACGTCCATGGCTGTGTGACCAAAATCGGGGCGAACTTTACGCTGGACTGGACGCCTTTTGACCGCGTGAGCTGTGTGCGCAACGGGCACGGTGCCCCCACCGTTAGCTGGTTTACAGATGATACCGAGGGCGTGCGGCGGCATGAACTGGTTATGACCGATCCAAAGGATGGGTCAAAAGCGGTTCCGATATCCGAAACGCGCCACTATGGCCCGCTGCGGGTTGAAACGCAGTATCAAGACGGTGTCGCCCATACCCGCCACCTGTTGGATATAAATGGCCCATTTGGCACCGTGGCGGTTTTGTCCTCTGATGTCATAGATGGCACCCAGACCAACCAAAACCTAACTTATTTGTTGGATGACCTCAGTGGCTCGGTTTGGGCTGAGCTGGACGCCAAAGGGGTGGTGACAAAAGCCAAACGCTACACACCTTATGGCATGCAAATTGGGGCCGCGAAGGAGGATCAACCCTCCCGCCGTGAGCACGGGTATTCTGGTGAAATGTATGACCCGGTTACGGGCTTGAATGATTATGGGGCACGGCATTATGCACCGTTTTTGGGCCGCTGGTTAAGCCCTGATCCTGCAGGGCATATAGATGGCCACAACCTCTATGCATTTTGCCGCGGCAATCCTGTTAGTAAACGTGATATCGGCGGGCATGCGGGCAGTAATGTGGTCCAGCCGTTACCAGCCAATAGCACCGCGGCAGCGACTTCCGAACGAAACTGGCGCCGAAATGCCCAATTTATGTTGGGAAAAGAACAAAATTGGATGAGCCGCAGGACTGAGGATGAGGCTACAGCTGCCACGGGCCTTAAAGGGCACGCCGTCGATACTTTGATCGCTCATTTTGGCGATTCAGATTTAGCGAAAACCATCGAGCATATCCGCGGCACCTTAAATGAGCATCGTGAGAGCCTAACACCTGAAATTCATGAACAGTTAAACTCGATTGCTTCGATGCAGCTTGGCAAGCATGGTGTGAGCGCTGCGGCACAGCTTGCAAGTTTAGTGCCGGTAGCGGGCATAGCCCTAAAGGCAATTGTTAAAAAGGTTGGGGATTCAGTTTTAAGCAAGAAGATCAAGCTACGGGGGGTCGAAGTGGCCGCGAATATTTTGGCGCATGACGACAGTGATTTATCACATGCAGTGTCCCACCTTATTCTTGCACAGACCAATCCCGAAGGGCTGTTAGATAAAGCGAAACGTCTGTGGGACGGGGGTGCGAACCCGCTATCGACGGCACAGCATCTACAAAAACTTGTGGCCGATGGGCTCAAGACCTCGGGCCTTCGCCACCCGCCAGCGGGCGGGGCAGTGCCTGTTTCAAATGAGCCCATTCCCGCGACTCCCATTCCCGCGACAAAAAAGAAAAAAAGGGGCTTCTTCGGCAAGCGTATCCAGAACTTAAATCGACGAATTCAAAAAAAGAAGAACGCTATGAACAGCGTTTCACCAGAATAGAAAAAGAAAATAAAAGGGGGGCATAAAATGCCAGATGATGGAATTAACAAACTACTCGAGCTCGCAAATTTGGCTCAGGTTGCTGATGCCGACTATTTGGGCAGTTCGCTGCGCGATGTTTACAAAGATCTGCACAAAAATGTTAAGGGTAGCAATGCCCAAGCCGACAGTTTTCGAGAGATTGTGGACGGAATTCGAGCCAACGAAAATGTCCCGCATGATGATTCCATCCTTGGGCCCGCCGCCTATTTTGTAGACCTGTTGCGCATGGTGCTCGAAAAAGAATCCACAGCGAGCGATGTCGCCGATACGCACAAATTAATGACCCGCCGAGCAGACCTTAAAAAGCTCCCCTTGCTGGGTAAGGACGCGCTCAAACAAGTCCCCTATTTGACCCTCGTGAATGACCTGATCAAGGGCCGTTTAGCAGAGGTTTCCGGCAATACGGCAACCTCTGAAATCGGGTTGGCCGCAGCCGTGGGCTATCCGCTGCCATTTAATGCCAATCTTGCCAAAATGAGGGCAATTCTTCCCCATCTCGGAACCGATTTTGCATCGGTGCTGGACGCCTTTTCAGAAACCTCAGAAGCCACACCTCTGGCCCGCTTGGGGCTGACAAAAGAAACCCTTGAATGGCTCACGAACGAAGGCAGCCATAAGAATTTTGCCACGCTTTTAACCGATGTCGAGATTACTGCCGCGCTCAAAGAACACGCCCTACCCGAATTGATGGCGGCCTACGGGATTGACGCGGAGATTTATGCAAAACTACCAGAAATTCATAACGGCACCGAGTGGTCACTCTCGGCGCAGGCGTGGCTGAGTAATTACCTGCTCAAAGCCGTAAAAACCGCTTCGGATGGTGGCCAATTTGAGGGCCTTGAAATCACGCGCGTAAAGGACACCCGCAGCTTTACCGCCACAATTTACCAAGGCCTAGGCAAAGGTAAACGCGCCGCGAACACCGCAGAATACAATGCCCTATTTGGTGCTTTGCTACGGGTGCAATACCTGGCGTCAAAATTGGGTTGGACAGCGCAAGAGCTGTGCCAGATCATCGGCACAACTGAGGACACCGTGTTAAACACGGCGCTGGTGGGTAAACTTGCAAAAATGAACACCCTGCGCCTGCGGTTTAAGGTTCCGATAGAGCATGCACCCTTAATGTTTGCGTTTTGTGAGCCGACAGCGGTTACCACCATGGCAAGGGGTGATCACGCGTTGCTCGCCAAGCTGTTTAAGGGGTTTTCGCCTGATCAAACGGTCACATATAGCACGTTGCCAAGCAATTTGGGTGCTATGTGTGATATTGCGCAATCCGAGCTGATATATCCGTTGGAAATGCTCACGCCGTGGCGGTCGCGTAATGTCGAAAGCCTAGACACCCCTACCGTGCTCAGTCAAAAAATGATTGTCATAATTTGGCAATTCGGGCAGTTGGCCCGTGGCCTTGGCCGTCCGGTTTCAGAAGTCGTGGAGATCGCACGCGGGGTGGCATATGGCATCGACGAAGACCATGCCCTAACGCTGGCTGACATTTACGCGATTGCTGACTATGCCGATTGGGCAACCACCCTAAAAATACCATTTGGCCAGTTAACCGCGATGGCGGCCAATCATACTAAAGCGATATGTCATACCAGTGACGTGAACGCTTTAACCATGCAATTGCAATCAGTGATCGAAGCTCACGATGCGCAAGGTGACGACGCTAGCGCCCTTGACGAAGTGCTGGAAACCCAAAACGCTATCGGCAAAATCTATAATCTTAATCAGGATCAGACGGATGCCTTTTTTGACTATTGGATCGAAAAAGAGGCCTTTGCCCACCTCGCGGCAGAATTTTGTGGCGGCGCATATGACAATTATGATGATGAACATTTTCGTGATGATCCCGCGCTGATCCTATTTTCAAATCTCCTCAGAAAAATCCAGATCATCAAGACCTTTGATGTAAACAGCGAAGGCATGGTATTGGTAATACACCCAACAATCTCGGGTGAATATCTAACCACCGAACCCCTTGATTGTGGGCTACAAGTGATTAGAAATCTCGACTGGGTCAATCGGCTCAAACGCGACCAAGGTATTGATTTTTATACTAAAATTGTTGACGCTGTATTAAATGACCAAAACCCTGAAGAAACAGCCAAAACCCTGTCTGCATTAACGGGCCTTCAGGTGGCTGATTGCGCTCTGATTTTTCCAAACTTCCTTGCTCAATACAAGGATAATTTCACGGGTGGAACCAGCCTTGATGAGAGTATGCCCGCCCTCATAGGCCGCGCGCAAAAACTAGCAAAGATATGCCATTTAACGGGGACATCCGCGGCTCAGGTTAAGGCCGTGTCACAGCTCTATAATAGCATCGTCGGCGCGGATTCGGACGCTGCACAGAAAAACTGGGCGGATCAGGAAGCGCTCGTTGCGGTGTGGTTTGACCGTTTGAAAGCCAAACTATCTGACGACACATGGCAGCAAACGGCCGCCGAGATAGACGGACAAGTGCAGGCGTCATTGCGCGATTGCCTGGTGCCAGCCCTAATTCGTGCGCTCAACATGGCCGGATCTGGCCATCATGTAAAAGGCGCGTTGGCCTCTTTTGCCGACCTGTCTGACGAATTATTGGTCGATGTTGAAATGGGCCCCGAAGTGCAGATAGCCCCCGTAAAACTGGGGCTAAACTCGCTGCAACGATACATCCGCCGCGCCCTCACCGGCCAAGAAGGCCGCCCTGCCCCGCTGGCCTTAACAGAAACCGAATGGACATGGAGAGCGCACTACCGGCTATGGGAAGCCAACCGCAAAGTGTTCTTGTATCCAGAAAATTTTCTGGACCCGTCTCTGCGGCGGAATAAAACGCCGGAATTTACAGAGCTACAAGGTGAGTTGCTGCAAGGTGACGTGACCAAAGACGCCGCTGAGCGCGTATTTTTAAGCTATCTGGACAGGCTCGAAAAACTGGCCGAGTTGGAAATTGTATCCGCCTGCGCCGATACCGTCCAAACCCCGGGGAAAAGTGCCGGCACCAAAACGCTGTTTTTGATCGGTAAATCTGACCGTAGCCCGGCTGAATACTATATTCGCTCGGCAGCGATGACGGATGATCTGGAGGTCTCCCATTGGCAACCATGGGCGAAAATCCCGCTGGCAATTCAAGCAGACCGCGTTTGCCTTGGTTTCCTTCACAATCGCGTGCACATTTTTTGGCTGGAGCATTTTGACGTTCGCGACGGCCATGACAGCTACAAAACAATATCTTCAAGGGCAAATATCAAGTTTTCGCGCCAAACGCTGAATGGCGGCTGGACAGAACCGCGCGATGCGCATGGCGGAGACTTCCGAGGTGTCGCAAACGCAACACGCAAAAAGGGTGCAACGGAATGGGAAAAGGGATGGACCCTTCACACTGTTGAAGATCAGGAAACCAGACCAATCGGGTTTCCTATGGAGCACCCCGAAATATTGTTTACGCTGGAGCTTCCTGATCCCACAGACGAGCTCAAAAAATCGCTTCCCGCCTTTCGGGCCAAACTAAACGTAATTCATGATCTGACCACACCTTTGTCAAAAGACAAAACCGTGGCCGAAAACAACTTAGCGACAACCGGAAACTGGAGCACGCAGTTTTGCTTTTCGGCCCAATGGCAAGAGTCTTATCGTATGCGCCTAGCAACCGGCGCAACGCATTGGGACAAGGAAAACAAGGAAGTAACCGAAAGCATTTGCGGCTGGGATGTTATGCTCTCGCGCGATCAAAAAACAGTCTTTGCCGCCGTAAGTGCGGGGGAGGCCGCGCCAAAGGTATACAGGTCAACCGATGCGGGCCTGTCTTGGCATACATCCCTCAGCACATCAGACGATAGCACGGCATTGGCAGCCAGCCCCGCGGCGAAAAAGCTTTATACCTGTGCTGCCAGCAATGTGATTTATGGCAACAACGAGACCGAAATTTTTCGGAGTGATACCCAAGGTGATAGTTGGCATAGCCTAGAGCTTTGGAAAAACCCGAATATTCAAACCGTGAGCATTAGTGATGATGGCAATACCATCGTTGCGCTTGATAAAGATAAGGATGGCACGCTGCGGGTGCACATATCCAAAAACGCGGGCGTTGAATGGGCCGACATCAAAGCCCCCCTAAGGCAATATGCTGGCGCTTTGCGCGGCGACGAGTATCAAATCCCCACGGCCGTTTGTATAAATGCGACTGGCGCTCAAATCATCCTCGCGACTGATACCAATTATCACTACTATTCTGATGATATGGGCGAAAACTGGTTTCCATCCAGTGCACCAGAGTTTTTGAAAGGGCCGACCATGAGGCTGGAGCGTGATGCTGACGGCATCATCCACGGCTTTGGCCCAACTGGTGTTTGGACCAGTTCCAATTCGGGTGAAATTTGGAATATTGAGCCGCATTTTGCAGATATGACGGTTAAGAGCATGGCGCAAATATTTGGCGTCCGTGCTTATATCGTTGATAGCACCGTCTATTTTTATACTTTTGGTGTGTGGGTAAGTTATTCTAATATTTCTGGCGATATAGCGACTGTCTGCTCTACAGGCCGCGGCGGGGGCAATATTATTGCCGATCGCAAAAAAGGCCTGATGTATAATTTACCAACGCGGGCTTTTTCTCTGAACCTGACCGAAGAACCTAACCGAGCTGGCCAAGCTCTATACCGGCTTACAGGTGACGAGAATAACCCTGTTTCCCGAACACCCTTAACCACACAAGCCCCGCACCACCTTAGCGAGACCCTTCTCACGCAGGGGCTAACCGAAATGCTCTCCCTGCAAACGCAATCAGCCAGAATTGAGACGGATTCTGCAACCAACGCGCCGGCATTGATGGATTTCAGCATCTCAGGGCCATATGCGATCTATTTTCGCGAGATCTTCTTCCACCTGCCCTACCTGATCGGGGATTCCCTAAACCGGAACCGGCAATTCGAGGATGCCCAAAACTGGTATCACAAAATTTTCCGCCCCGATTTGATCGGAGACCAGTATGACCCACAAGATAACAAGCCCTTTTGGCGCTATCGGCCCTTCAAGAAATACAACTTGGTAAACCTCAACACCTTCTCGCAAGGTGAGCTTGCTATCTATGAGGACGACCCGTTTGACGCCCATGCCGTTGCTGGCCTCAGGCTGGGGGCCTATGAGCGCGCCGTGCTTATGCGCTATGTTGATAACCTGCTGGATTGGGGCGACCACCTATTCGCGCAAGACAGCTGGGAATCCATTACCGAAGCCATGGTCCATTACCAAAAAGCGCAAGAGCTATTGGGGGCAGAGACCCCACATAAGCCAAACAGCGCCCTGCCAAGCAATGACGGCATGACCTATGAAAAGTTTATTGCGGATTATGAAGCCAGCGCCGAAACCGGCGCCAGCTTCCATCATCAAGACATTAACGCCTTTCCAATACTGCGAAACACCAGCTTTCATGATTATCGGGCGCTGATTAAAAAGCGGATTGGAGAGATCAGAAGCAGTGAAGACATTACCGGATTACGCCGCCAGCTGGCCCTTTTTCAGCCCGCAATTGATCCGCGTAGCATCATGGAAGCCCTGTCCTCGGGGTTAGACCTCGCGCATGCGATCGAGGCGGCCACTTCGGGCGGCACGCGCTATCGGTTCAAGACGAGCTTGGCCAATGCGCTTGAAATGGTCACGATGGTTAAGCAGCTCGGTAGCCGCCTATTGTCGGCGCTGCAAAGCAAAGACACCGAAGGCATGTCGCACTTGCAGCGTGTTCACCAAGATAGCATTTTAACAATGCTTGATAAAACCAAGCAACAGGCGATCAAGGCCGCGAAAATGCGGCGTGAAAACGCGATTTCGTCCCAAAAAGCGGCGGAGGCGCGCAAGGGCCACTTTGATAAACTTGCCGAAGATGGTCTGAACGCCGCCGAGAAAAAGGCTGACATTACCAATATGACAAGTTTGGGTATGCACGGGCTCGTAGCAGATATCCGCACAGGGTCAATCGGTGGTTATCTGTCTCCCAATATTTTTGGTACGGCAGATGGTGGCCAGAATGCTGGCCGTGCTATCGAAGTGGGTGCCGGGGCCATGGATAGCATGATCGCCATGCTAAACCAGTCCGCCAGCATGATCCAAACCAAAGGCCAGAATGACCGACGCGCGCAAGATTGGGCGTGGGAGTCAGCGGAAGCCGAGGCCGAAATGGATCGTATCGGCAATACGCTAAACGAATTGGACATCGCAATTGAGATGGCTGAATTTGATCGGCAGATGCATCAGCGTAATGTTCAGCAGCAGCAGGAAATGGAAAGCTATGTTATGGCGCGCTTTGCCAACCAAGATCTGTTCAGCTGGCTAGCTCAAAAGCTTACCTCCTTGTATTTTCAGAGCTTTTCAATGGCGCTTTCATTCGCGCGCGATGCTTCTATGGCGTTTGAGGCCGAGCGGGGAACCCCCTCCCACCTGACCCTGCCAAAACCCCTCACAAGCTTACGTGGTGGGCTTTTAGCAGGAGATGAATTGCAGCTATGGCTGATGCAGCTCAAAAAAGAGTACATGGATGCGGGCGCTGAAAGGCTTGAGATAGAAAAAGTCATTTCTCTTTCCACAGTTGCGGGTGACAAAAATATTGGCCCTCTGGTTTGCAAAGACTGGGCCACAAGGGCCGATCACAAAGCCTTGCCAATTTCCTTGCCAAAAGATTTGTTCACAGATGATGGGCAAGGTGCCAAGCCTCGCAAAATACTATCTGTCGCGGTGTCTCTCTATGCAATTGTCGGGCCATTCCAGACCTTCAATGCAACCCTTACCCATTCAGATACAAAGCGCAAAATCGCAATTTCGAAAGGGTCGGATGACGAAGGGATTCTTGATCAAAGTTTCTATCAAGATCGTTATAAACCGTTTGAGGGCACAGATGTAAACGATTCCGAATGGTCCCTTGAATTTCATAAAGAGGACGATGTGCTCCAAGAAACATTGTCGGATGTCGTCTTGCGCATTCGCTATTGGGTGCCCAGTGGCAGCGAAGGCCAATAATGTGTTTGTCGATACATAACCCGGTTTCACGTTTTATTCAGACGTGAAACAAATTGTTTCCACAGGTCCAAACACCTGAACCGCGGCGCTCATAAGCCCTCGGGAAAGGTGGGTTTCTATATAGCGCGCCAAAAAGCAGCTTTCTGCGGCAAGCTCCAGCCTGCCCTCGGCAAAACCCACAAAGCGCAATCGGGCAAACCAGTTTTGAAACACGCTCTCATCCTGCATTCGTAAAAGAGCGCACATTTCGCCCCATTGCCCTATTGGCTCCGGTGTGGCTTTGGGCTGCGCGCCCTGCCCTGCCCCGCTGCCAAAATCCACTTTGACAACTTTGGCCGGATAAAGCCCCGCCATCCGTTCCACGAAATCCGGCCCAACAGAGGGCCAGCTTTCTTGTGTCGCTGTTGATATTTTATGAAAATCTATCGCGTAGATCGCCACCCTGCCCCGCGCCGATGCTGTTTTGACACTGAGCCAACCTAGGGTCCGCAGCTTGGCCATTTCGCGCTTTACGGTGCGTTCATTCACCGCCCAGAGCCGCGCAATTTCTCGCTGCCCCATGCTCAGTTCGTTAAGCCGCCAATTATACCGTGCCGTAATCAGCACCATTAGCCGCAAAGCCAGCCGTTGCAGGCCCTTATCCTGCGCCAAGGCAAAGGCCCCAAGCGCCGTTAGAATATCATATTTTTGCGTCGACGCCTTGCGCCCAACCGCTTTGCCTGCCAGCATTTCAATGCCCTCATTTGCCGTTCGGAGTTATCCCCGTATTCGATTCGGCCCTGCCCTCTGAATTTAGTCGATTTCACCACCAAACACAACGTCTTTGGATGCGTTCCCTCAATTAACGTCCAGTTAAGCGATTCTGTCAATAGTCGATTACCAGCGTCTTCGCTCTTTTACCTCAATAAATTAGATATAAAAGGTATCTAAGGTAATAGGGGACATACAAGGTGTCACCCCATTCGCTAATAATGTCACCCCAACATCTAGTGGGCCCAGTATAATGTCCCTCTATATTCTGATTTCACTCCAGCGCCCAAAACCTTCCCCGCGGGGAAGGTCTACCAATTTAACCCAAATTTCCTTTTGCAATTTCGGTAAATAGCGCGTAATTGTGGGGAAAACAAAAAATAGCGTCCTATAAAGAGCGGGAATCACGATGTATACCTTTGAAGACCTCAGTAACATGCAGGCGCAGTCTCTCAAAATGCAGAGTTGGATTCGGCGTCAAACCTTCTCGCCCGAGATGGAAAAGACCCTCCGCCGGTTTAGCAGCTGGGAGGTTTCGGAGCTGATCTTTCGCATCAACCAATCCACCTTTCGCGGCCGCTTGGCTGCCGACCCAACCCTCCCCACAGGCGAGGTTTTAGACGAGGGCCGCCAGCGCTGGTTTAGCCTTGAAGAGATCAACGAGCTGCGCCGCCGCATGAAGGTCAACCGCAAATCCCTGATGCCGCCTCGCCCTGTCGGCAAGC
>Ga0209345_10002743_pt1 | contig 18979 bp, 10 predicted proteins | sample Cruoilmetagenom7_FD_187294 | JGI IMG/M metagenome (GOLD analysis project Ga0209345, IMG submission 187294) | Oil polluted marine microbial communities from Coal Oil Point, Santa Barbara, California, USA - Sample 7 (SPAdes) (version 2) | ecosystem: Environmental > Aquatic > Marine > Oil seeps ...
ATCAGCACCATCTTTACCCGTACTTCTAGATTTACTTCCGTGACCACCATGTTCAGCTCTAAAATGTTTTTTAAATTTTAAGCTGAAAAGCGTCCATAAATTTGGATTGGCACGTAAAATTATATGGCCTCCACGACCACCATCGCCACCATCAGGACCACCTTTTGAAATGTATTTTTCACGGTGTAAATGCATAGATCCACCACCTCCTTTTCCAGAGCTAGCATACATTTTAATATAATCTACAAAATTTCCTTCTACCATTTCCAGTAAGTTTAAAAGTTAAAAGTTTAAAAAAGGTTTTGTTTAAAATAGTCTAAACAATTCATTCTTTAACAGCTAAACATTTTACAATTTTTCAAAAATTGAGCTTAATCGCTCTGTTATTTCAGGTATCGAACCAACTCCATTTGCTCCAAAATATTTATTCTGAGCCAAATAGTAGTCTTTTAAAATAGCAGTTTTCGTGTTGTATTCATTAAATCGATTTCTAATTTTACTTTCGTCCTGATCGTCCGATCTGCCACTTGTTTTACCTCTCTCAAGTAAACGAGCAACTAGTAAATCTTCAGGAACTTCTAAAGCAACCATACCGTTAATTTGTTCTCCTTTTTCTTCTAAAAAAGCATCTAAAGCAGCAGCTTGAGATTCGGTTCTTGGAAAGCCATCAAAAATAAAACCTTTAGCATCTGTATTTTTTTCAACTTCATCTTTCAGCATTTTAATGGTAACTTCATCAGGCACTAAATTACCATCATCCATATAGGATTTTGCCAAAACTCCTAATTCAGTTTCTTTTTTAATATTGTAGCGAAACACTTCACCAGTTGAAATGTGTTTTAAATTAAATTTTTCTTTTAACATTTCAGCTTGAGTCCCTTTTCCTGCGCCAGGAGGACCAAATAAAACGATGTTTTTCATTGTTGGAGCGTTAGTAAGTTGATAAATATCTGCTAAGTTTCTTCCAATTCCGTCATAATCTAAGCCGTAACCAACAATAAACTTGTCAGGGATTGGAATACCAATATAGTCTATTGGAAGTTCTTTTTTGAACACATCTGGTTTAAAAAATAAGGTGGCAATTTTAAGCTGTTTTACTTTTTTGTCTTTAAATATTTCATAAATCTCTTGAAGCGTATTTCCTGTGTCAATAATATCTTCAAGAATAACAACAGTTCTACCTTCTAAGTTTTCATTTACGCCTACTAGTTGTTTTATTTTTCCTGTTGAATTAGTTCCTTCATACGAAGCTAATTTTACAAATGAAACTTCACAATCGTGGTTGAATTTCCTAATGAAGTCAGCAACGAACATAAATGATCCATTTAAAATACCAATAAATAACGGGGTTTCATTTTTACAGTCAGCTGTAATTCGAATTACTAATTCTTCTATTGCTTCTTCAATTTCTTTTTCAGAAATATAGTTTTTAAAATATTTGTCGTGTAGCTTAATAATGCTCATTTTGTTACTTTCTTACAAATTTAAGAATACTACAATAATATGTAATTCTAATTTGAATTAATTTTCTAATTTGAAATACAAAAACCGTTTTGACATGTCAAAACGGTTTTGTAAATATATTGTTAAGACAACAGAATTATTTTTTCTTTTTGCCTTCTAATTTTTTTGTTGAATCATACATTATTGGCGATGCAATAAATAATGATGAATACGTACCAACAGCTACACCTACAATTAATGCAAACATAAATCCTTTAATTGAATCACCTCCAAATAAGAATATTGCAGATAATACAACCAATGTTGTAAGCGATGTGTTAATGGTTCTACCTAATGTACTGCTTAATGCAAAATCTACAACTTTTGAAAATTTCCAAGTTGAGTGTATTCCCGAAAACTCACGAATTCTATCAAAAATAACCACCGTATCATTCAATGAATACCCAACTACTGTAAGTATGGCTGCTATAAATGATTGTCCAATTTCCATATCAAACGGCAAAAATTTATATAATAATGAGAAAATTGCTAATACAATTAATACATCATGAAATACTGCGGCAACAGCACCTAAACTATATTGCCATTTTCTAAATCGGAATAAGATGTATAAGAATACAACTAATAACGATCCTAAAATTGCCCATCCTGCTGCTGTTTTAATATCATCGGCAATAGTTGGTTCTACTTTAATTTTACTTTGAACACCTGCAGCTCTAGTTCCGTCGTAATCAACTTTAAACTCTTCTAAAGTCATTCCTTCAGGTAAATAGTCTTTTAAACCAGTAAACAGTAAATTTCTTACTTCATCATCAACTTGAGGCCCTTCTATATCAATTTTATATTTTGTTGTAATTTTCAATTGTGTAGATGAACCGTAAGTTTTAACTTCTGGAGCACTTTCGAAAGGAGTAGCTAACGTTGCAGCTACTTCGGTTGGTTCAATGTCTTTATCAAATAGAACTACATATGATCTACCTCCAACAAAATCAACACCATAATTTAAGCCATTTGTAAATAGAGAGCCTAAACCAATTAAAATAACAACTCCAGAAATAACATATGCCATTTTACGTTTTTTCAAGAACTCTATATTGATGTTTTTGAACCAGTTTTTGGTAATACTTGTATTGAATGTGAATGTTTTGCCTTTTCCAGCGTACCAGTCAATTAGTAAACGTGTAATGAAAATAGCTGTAAATAACGAGGTAACAATACCAACCATTAATGTATAAGCAAAACCTTTAACTGGTCCTGTTCCAAAAACATATAAAATAATACCAGTTAACATGGTAGTAATGTTAGCATCAATAATTGCAGATAAAGCTCCTTTAAAACTAAATCCGTGGCTAATTGCCGCTTTTAACCCTTTTCCTTTATTTAATTCTTCTTTAATTCTTTCAAAAATAATTACGTTGGCATCAACCGACATACCTATTGTTAAAATAATACCTGCAATACCAGGAAGTGTAAGTACAGCTCCAAATGCGGTTAATATTCCAAAAATAAATAAAATGTTTACGGCTAAAGCAACATCGGCAAACGCACCCGCTTTTCCGTAATAGAAAATCATCCAAATTAAAACTAGTAATAATGCCAATGCAAATGAACTCATACTACTATCAATTGCTTTTTGACCTAATGAAGGCCCAACAACTTCCGATTGAATAATATGTGCGGCAGCAGGTAATTTACCAGCTTTTAATACGTTTGCAATATCTTGTGCCTCTTCAACAGTCATACTTCCTCCAGAAATAGATGTTCTACCATTAGTAATTGGTGTATTTACAGATGGTGCTGTATGTACATAATCATCTAAAACAACAGCAACAAATTTCCCTAAATTTTCGGTAGTCATTTTACCCCAAAGTCTAGACCCTGTTGCATTCATGGTCATACTTACTTCAGGCTTTCCTGTTTGACCAAACTCTTGACTAGCGTCATCGATTACATCACCTTCAATTGGCGCAATGTCTTCTCTGTTCGATTTTATTGCATATAATTGAATTAATTCAGTGCTTTCACCATTATTCAATATTGCAGGAAATGTTTTAGCATCCCATAAGAATTTTGTGTATTTCATTTCGTTTGAAAGTAAAGCTCTCACTTCTCTCATTGCCAAATATGAATTCACTTTTGAAGTATCAGCTACTTTTGCTGTAGCAATTAGAGAAGAAATTTGATTCTCAGATTGAGGAATACTAGGTGTTAAAATACTGAACAAGTTATTTACTGGTTTTGTATTAAGAGAGTCAGAAACTTCACCTAATAAATCGTCTAATTCATCTTTTGCTGTTTCTTCAACATCTTCAGTAGTTTTATCGTTTTCTTTTAAGAAATTCTCAACAACTGTATTTGCTTGAAAAAAGAAATTAGCAGTTTCTTGGTTTGAATACACTTCCCAAAACTGTAATTCAGCTGTACTTTGTAATAATCTTTCAACACGATCAATGTCTTTAGCTCCTGGTAAATCAATTGAGATACGACCAGAGTTTCCAATACGTTGTATGTTTGGTTGCGTTACACCGAATTTATCAATTCTACTTCTTAAAACTTCAAAAGCAGTATTTACCGATCCTGTAACCTCAGCTTCAATGATTGGAAGAACTTCATCATCTGTCATTTGAAAATTAATTTTCTCCCGAAGTGATTTATTTCCAAAAATTGATGGATCACTTAACTTTACACTACCAGCACTTGCTTTTTCGAATTCATTGAAGAATAAATCTAAAAATCGATCATCGCTATTTTTTTGAGCTTCAGTTGCTTTGGCAATAGCTTCATTAAAAGTAGGGTTTTTAGAATCATTGGCTAAACCAATTAAGATATCCTTAACCGAAACTTGTAAAATAGCATTAATACCACCTTTTAAATCAAGTCCTAAATTAATTTCTTTATCTTTAATATCGTTATAACTAAATTGAGCAAAACCTAAATCAATAACTGGTTTGTTTGCTACAGAGTCTAAATAAACTCTTTCTAATCGTGCAATTTCCTTACCGTCATCTGTTCTTGATTCTGCATAAACCGTTGCTTTATCTTCAACTCCGTTGGTAAACCAAGTAAATGATAATTGATATAAACTTACTATTCCAAATAGAATAGCGAATAACTTTATAAGTCCTTTGTTCTGCATTTTAAATTATTTTAATATATAAATATCGATTGTAATAAACGTGCAAATATATAATTTCAAATAGGATTTAACAACCCTTTTTTGCATTTTATGTGTATTGATATTTGCTAAAAAAAAATAACGAAATTTTGAACGTTGAAATTCCTATATTTGAATCGTAAATTTTAGACAGTATGAAACGAGCATGTTTAAAAGTTTATCATTTAAAGGAATGATTAATAGCGAACAGCATGTGACCATTAAAAAACAATAAATATAAACACATGAAACATCTATCAGATATTGAAATAGCACAGAATAAGGAACTTAAGCATGTAAAAGATATTGCTGCAAAGCTTGGAGTTGAGGAAGATGATTTAGAGCTTTTCGGGAAATTTAAAGCTAAATTACCTTTGTCGTTAATAGATGAGGAGAAAATTAAAAACAATAATTTAGTACTAGTTACTGCTATTACACCAACACCAGCAGGTGAAGGGAAAACAACAGTTTCTATCGGTTTAACCGAAGGATTAAACAAAATTGGAAAGCAAGCGACAGTTGTTTTAAGAGAGCCTTCATTAGGACCAGTTTTTGGTATTAAGGGTGGTGCAGCGGGTGGAGGATATTCTCAAGTTGTACCTATGGAAGATATTAATTTACATTTTACAGGAGATTTTAATGCTGTTGAAAAGGCGAATAATTTATTATCTGCCTTAATTGATAATAATTTGCAAAGCCAATGTTGTAGTTATGATTTAGACCCTAGAACTATTTTATGGAAACGTGTAATTGATATGAACGACCGTTCATTAAGAAAGATTACTATTGGGTTAGGAGGGACTGCCAATGGAATTCCAAGAGAAGATGGTTTTAATATTACACCAGCATCGGAAGTGATGGCCATTTTATGTATGGCCACAGATTTTGAAGATTTAAAAAAGCGATTAGGAGATATTTTTGTTGGTTTTACGTTTGATAAAAAACCAATATTTGCTCGTGATTTACACGCTGAAAACGCCATGGCAATTTTATTAAAAGATGCTATTAAACCAAATTTAGTTCAAACTTTAGAAGAGAATCCAGCAATTATACATGGTGGTCCTTTTGCAAATATTGCACAAGGAACGAATACTATTATTGCAACAAAAATGGGGCTTTCATTGTCTAATTATGTGGTTACTGAAGCTGGTTTTGGTGCTGATTTAGGAGCTGAAAAGTTTCTAAATATAAAATGTCAGTCTGCAGGATTAAGTCCAAAAGCTGTTGTATTAGTAGCGACTATAAGGGCATTGCGTCACCACGGTGGTGCGAAAAAAGACGAGTTCAACAATCCAAATTTAGATTTTGTCGAAGCCGGTTTCTGTAATTTAGAAAAGCATATTGAGAATGTGAGAAAGTTTAATATTGAGCCTGTAGTTGCAATCAATACTTTCTCGAATGATTCATATGAAGAAATTGATATGGTTATAGAAAAGTGTGATAAGCTAGGAGTACAGGCAGTTGTTTCTGATGGTTGGGCAAAAGGAGGTAAAGGAACTAAGAAATTAGCACAAGCAGTTGTTAATGTTGTTGAAGCCAATACTACAAAATTCAAACCATTATACGATTGGAATTCTCCTGTGAAAGAAAAAATCGAAAAAATTGCAAAAGAAATTTATGGTGCTGTTGATGTAGATTTTGATAAAAAAGCAAAACTAAATTTAAAAAGGATTGACCGTTTAGGATTTAGCGATTTCCCAATATGTATGGCTAAAACTCAAAAATCTTTTTCAGATAATGATTCTCTTGTAGGCAGGCCTGAAAATTTTGTTGTCACAGTTAGAGAAATTGAAATATCAGCGGGAGCAAGATTTATCATTCCAATATTAGGTCAAATGATGCGTATGCCTGGGTTGCCTGGGAAACCAGCCTCGGAATTTATGAAAATTGATAAAAATGGCGTAATTTCGGGACTATCTTAAAAATATTTTATTATGGGAAATAAAAATAATCACATTAATTATATTGAGTTTAAAACCAGTAACATAGATAGTTCTAGGTCATTTTATTCTAAAGTGTTTAAATGGAAGTTTAAAGATTTTGGAGGTGATTATTCTTCTTTTTCTGGAAGTGGTATTCGTGGTGGTTTTCAAAGAATTGATGGAGCAGTTACGAATGGAACTTTAGTTGTTTTATACCACAAGAATTTAAATAAAGTTGAGAAAAGAGTTCTTGATGCTGGAGGAAAAATATCGCGTGAGATTTTTTCATTTCCAGGAGGGAAAAGATTTCATTTTATAGACTCAACTGGTAATGAATTGGCTGTTTGGTCAGATAGATAAAAACGTTCTATAATTTCTTATTGAACAAATAAATATAAAAAACAAAAAAGCTGTTTCAAATTTTTGAAACAGCTTTTTAAATATATTTTAAAACTGAATTAGTTTAAAAGAGCGTTTGTTTTTTTAACACCTTCTGCGCTAGTATGTAATTTCTCAGTTTCAGCTTCAGATAAAGTCACTTCAACAATTTCTTCAATTCCGTTTTTTCCAATAATACATGGAACACCAATTGATAAATCATTTAATCCATATTCTCCCTCTAATAAAGCAGAACAAGGGAACATTTTTTTAGAATCTAAGGCAATAGCTTTAACCATTTCTGAAACTGCTGCACCTGGAGCATACCACGCACTTGTTCCTAGTAATTTAGTTAATGTAGCTCCACCAACTTTCGTATCTTCTACAACCTGTTGCATTCTTTCTTCTGATAAGAATTCAGAAACTTTTACACTGTTACGAGCTGCTTTTCCAATTAATGGAACCATACCTGTATCACTGTGCCCACCAATTACCATTCCATCAACATCAGATGCTGGGCAACCTAAAGCTTCTGCTAATCTAAATTTAAAACGAGCACTATCTAAAGCACCACCCATACCTATAACTCTATTTCTTGGTAATCCAGTAGCTTTGTGTGCTAAATATGCCATAGTATCCATTGGGTTACTTACAACAATGATAATTACTTCAGGAGAATGTTTTATTAAATTTTCAGATACAGTTTTAACAATCCCTGCATTTATTCCAATTAATTCTTCACGAGTCATCCCTGGTTTTCTTGGAATTCCACTTGTGATAACTGCAACATCACTTCCAGCAGTTTTTGAATAATCATTCGTTGTTCCTGTAATTTGAGAATCAAATCCATTTAAAGATGCACACTGCATTAGATCCATTGCTTTACCTTCGGCAAAACCCTCTTTAATGTCAATTAAAACTACTTCGTCTGTAAAATTTTTAATTGCGATGTACTCAGCGCAACTTGCACCAACAGCACCTGCTCCTACAACTGTTACTTTCATATTTTTATGGTTTTATTTTATTAATTTTTTGTGGTATAAAAGTAGTAATTATTATACTATTTTTAAATACCAAAATGTGTAATTTACGAAATCGATATTGCTGATTTTTATCATTAAAATTCAGTAATAAAATTTAAAAAAGGTCATCTAAAAACTAATGAAAATCCTTTTTGTCAAACTGAACACATCTAAGTTGTTATTGATTATTAGATAGTTAAGAACTTCGACAAGCTCAATATGACACTGAGAGTCATTTTTTAGACAGCATCTTTTAAATTAAGATTACGCATCAATATTTGCGTATTTAGCGTTTTTTTCAATAAAAGCTCTACGAGGTGGAACTTCATCACCCATTAACATAGAGAAAACTCTATCTGCCTCAGTTAAATTATCAATAGTTACTTGGCGCAATGTTCTAAAGTCAGGATTCATTGTCGTATCCCAAAGTTGTTCTGCATTCATTTCCCCAAGACCTTTATAACGTTGAATATTTACACTTCCTCCCATATTAAGAGCAATCATATCACGTTGATCATCATCCCAAGCATATTCTCTTTTTTGCCCTTTCTTCACTAAATAAAGTGGAGGTGTAGCGATAAAAATATGACCGTTTTCAATTAATTCTTTCATATATCTAAAGAAGAATGTTAAAATTAAAGTTGCAATGTGACTACCATCAACATCGGCATCACACATAATTACAATTTTATGATATCTAAGTTTCGATAAATTTAATGCTCTTGGATCTTCTTCTGTACCGATAGAAACACCTAAAGCAGTAAACATATTTTTAATTTCTTCGTTTTCAAAAACTTTATGTTGCATGGCTTTTTCGACATTTAATATTTTACCACGTAAAGGTAAAATTGCTTGAAAAGCTCTATCACGACCTTGTTTTGCTGTTCCACCTGCAGAATCTCCCTCAACCAAGAATATTTCACAAGCTTCTGGATCTGTTTCTGAACAGTCACTTAATTTACCAGGTAAGCCACCAATAGACATGACAGTTTTACGCTGTACCATTTCACGTGCTTTACGTGCGGCATGGCGTGCAGTTGCGGCTAAAATTACTTTCTGAACAATTATTTTTGCATCATTTGGATTTTCTTCCAAATAATTTTGAAGCATTTCAGAAACAGCCTGACTAACAGCAGAAGAAACATCTCTATTACCTAATTTTGTTTTAGTTTGACCTTCAAACTGAGGTTCTGCAACTTTTACTGAAACAATAGCAGTTAAGCCTTCTCTAAAGTCATCACCGGCAATGTCAAATTTTAATTTGTCTAACATTCCTGTTGATTCGGCATATTTTTTTAATGTACCTGTTAAACCTCTTCTAAATCCAGAAAGGTGAGTACCACCTTCGTGGGTATTTATATTGTTTACATACGAATGTAAATTTTCAGTATATGAAGTGTTATACACCATAGCAACTTCAACAGGAATACCATTTTTCTCTCCTTCCATTGAAATTACATCAGCCGTTAAGCGCTCACGAGTAGCATCTAAATAACTAACAAATTCAGGTAAACCAATTTCACTAAAAAATGTTTCTGTAGGGAAATTTCCTTCTTCATCGGCAGTTCTTAAATCCTTTAAAGTAATATTAAGCCCTTTGTTTAAATAAGAAAGTTCTCTTAATCGAGTTGCTAATGTTTCGTAGTTATACTCAATAGTTTGTGAAAAAATGCTTTTGTCTGGTGAAAAAGTAACCATGGTACCTTTTTCAGTAGTTTTACCAATAGGTTTTGCAGGATACATTGCTTTTCCGCGTTCATACTCTTGCTCCCATATTTGTCCATCACCAGAATAAACTGTAGCTTTTAAATGATCGGATAAGGCATTTACAACAGAAACCCCAACACCGTGTAAACCACCAGAAACTTTATAGGAATCTTTGTCGAATTTACCTCCAGCACCAATTTTAGTCATTACAACTTCTAATGCAGAAACTCCTTCTTTTTTATGCATTCCAACAGGAATACCACGACCATTATCTCTAACAGAAATTGAATTGTTTTCATTAATAATAACATCAATTGTATCACAATGACCGGCCATTGCTTCATCAATAGAGTTATCGACTACCTCATATACTAAATGGTGTAAACCTCTTACTCCAACATCACCGATATACATAGACGGACGCATACGTACATGTTCCATTCCTTCCAACGCCTGAATACTATCGGCCGTATAATTGTGTTTTTTTTCTTCGCTCATAAAATAAATTTTTTATTAACTATAATTTAGTCCAAATATACTATTTCAAAATAGGAATAATAAGAGCTAAAATCCTGTCAAGTTTGAAGTTATTAACAATTGTTTATTTTGAAAAACACTTTTAAAAGGCTTAAAAATAGTCTTAAATTTAGTTTTGGTTAAATTATTGAATTAGGAAAAGTCCTAAATTTAAGAAAAGCCACTAAAACGCTTTTAAATAGCCATTATAAAAATCATTATTTTAAGGTATTAACAAAAAAAAGCGCAAACCTTTAGTCTATATTTATTTAAATATTATTTTTGCGGATGCAACATCAAGTACTTATTTTAGATTTCGGATCGCAATACACGCAGTTGATTGCTCGAAGAGTGAGGGAATTAAACATATTTTGTGAAATATTTCCATACAATAGTCAAACGTTTAAGATTGAAGATTACAAAGCTGTGATTCTTTCAGGGAGTCCATTTTCGGTAAGAGCTGAAGATGCTCCACATACTGATTTATCTGAAATAAAAGGAAAAATACCTTTATTGGGTGTTTGTTTTGGGGCACAGTTTATGGCTCATAATTTTGGCGGGGAAGTAGGCGCTTCAAACACAAGAGAATATGGTAGAGCCAATCTTTCATTTGTAAAAGAAAATGAACCATTTTTTAAGGGAGTTAATGATGGCAGCCAAGTTTGGATGAGTCATAGTGATACCATTATAGATTTACCAAATACTTTTGAGTTAATTGGAAGTACTCACGATGTAAAAAATGCTGCATTCAGAATAAAAGGCGAGGATACTTATGGTATTCAATTTCACCCTGAAGTTTACCATTCAAAAGATGGATTAACAATTTTGAAGAACTTTTTAGTTGATATTGCTGGTTTAGAGCAAAGTTGGACTCCAGATTCTTTTGTTGAAACTACGGTTGCAGAATTAAAAGAAAAACTCGGAAACGATAAGGTTGTACTCGGTTTGTCAGGTGGTGTAGATTCTACAGTTGCTGCTACTTTAATTTCAAAAGCAATTGGTAAGAACCTGTACTGCATTTTTGTAAACAATGGTTTGTTGCGTAAAAATGAGTTTGAAAGTGTACTAGACCAATATGAACATATGGGCTTGAATGTGAAAGGAGTTGATGCTTCGGCACGTTTTTTGAAAGAATTGGCTGGAGAGTCGGATCCTGAAGGAAAACGCAAAATTATAGGTCGTGTTTTTATTGAAGTTTTTGATGATGAAGCACACGAAATACAAGATGTAAGTTGGTTAGCACAAGGAACTATTTATCCAGATGTTATTGAATCAGTATCAGCAACAGGAGGACCTTCCGCTACTATTAAATCGCATCATAATGTTGGGGGATTGCCAGATTTTATGAAACTTAAAATTGTAGAACCTTTAAATACTTTGTTTAAAGATGAAGTTAGAAGAGTAGGAAGATCAATGGGTATTGATGAAGAATTATTAGGTCGTCATCCATTTCCGGGACCAGGATTGGGAATTCGTATTTTAGGTGATATTACTTTCGATAAAGTTAGAATGTTGCAAGAAGTAGATCATATTTTTGTTGAAGGATTAAAAGAAGATGATTTGTATGATGGAGTTTGGCAAGCCGGAGCTATGTTGTTACCTGTAAACTCGGTAGGAGTGATGGGTGATGAACGAACTTATGAAAAAGCAGTTGTTTTAAGAGCGGTAGAATCGACAGATGGAATGACAGCCGATTGGGTTAATTTACCTTATGAGTTTTTGCAAAAAACTTCAAACAAAATAATAAATAATGTAAAAGGCGTTAATAGAGTAGTATACGACATTAGTTCTAAACCACCTGCAACTATAGAGTGGGAGTAATTTATAAAGATAATTTTTTTATGAAAAAATTTCAGTTAATAATAATCATGCTTTTTGCTTTTTGCTTTTTAAGCTTAAATGCACAACAAAAAAAATACATTTCATATACTGTACAAAAGGGTGAAACTTTAAAAAATTTAGCAAAAATTTATAAAATTTCAACTAGAGATTTAAGTAGATTAAATCCAGGTGTAAAGAAAAAACCAAGACCAAATACGGTAATAATAGTTCCGAATTTAAATTTTGGAAAGCAGATAATTGATAAAAATATTGAAGAAGAAAAAGTAGTTACTAAGAATTTATACAAGGTTAAACCTAAAGAAACGCTTTATGGTATTTCAAGAAGATTTGGTATTAGCATTGATGAGCTAAAAACTTTAAATCCAATTTTAGAAGAAGGATTAAAAATTGGAATGGAATTAGAAATTCCTGATGAAAAAAAGGAAGAAATTGAAACTGAACAACTAAAGGATTCGATTACAACAAATATTACACATACAGTTGTTAAAGATGATACTGTTTATAATCTTACTAAAAAATACGAAATTACAGAAGAAGAATTGTATGAATTAAATCCGTTATTAAATGAAGGGTTGAAATTAGGAATGGAGCTAATAGTTAACATTGAAAAGGAGGTTGATGATGAAGAAGAGAACTTATTTATCGAAGATTTAGATTTTTCAAAAGAAATTAAATTGGCGTTAATGCTTCCTTATCGTACCAATAAATATGATTTAGATTCAGTTACTGAAATGAATTTTGAAAAAAGCACCTCATTATTAAATATTGTAACTGATTTTCATTTAGGAGCGATGATGGCAATTGATTCTTTAAAAGCTATGGGTTTACGAATTAATGTAGATTTCTTCGATACTGAAAATTCACAATATAAGTTACAATATATTTTAAACAATAATTCTTTTAATAATACAGATGTTATTATAGGGCCTTTATACTTTAAAAAAGCAAATTGGGTAGCAAGTCGTGTTAAAACACCTGTTATTGCTCCGGTATATTCAGTTGATCAAGAATCAGAATCAGATGATAACTTAATAAAATCCACCGTTAATACTTCGTATTTAGAAGATAAGATTATAAATTATTTCAATGAAAATTACGATGGCGAAAACATTGTTGTTATCAACGATGAAAAACCTGAGAACCAAAGTAAACTTTGGAGAATTGTAAATAAAATAAAGGAAATAGAGGATTTGAAATTAATTTCTGTTATTAAAACAGATAAAGGTTATATTGATGATAAAAGCTTTGTAAAAAAGTTGGATACGCTTTCGAAAAATTGGGTTTTGTTAATTAGTGATGAAAGAATTGCGACAACTGCTGCTGTGAATAATTTAAAAACATTTGCAGAAGATGTTGATGTACGATTATTTGCTTTAGACAAAGGAAGAAATTTTGATAATATAGACAATGTACTTTTAGGAAAATTAGAATTTACCTATCCAACTTCGGATTTTATAAATTTTGAAGATTCAAATGTTGCTGCTTTTTATAGTAAATATTGGAAAAAACACAAAGCCTTACCAACAGAATATTCCATAAAAGGTTTCGATGTTGCATATGATGCAATTGTAAGAATATCGAGCAATTATGATTTAAAAGAAGGACTAAAAGCAGGAAAGTCTAGTAGAATAGCCACAGCTTTTAATTATGATAAAAAAATGTTTGGAGACTTTAAAAACACCAATGTTTTTTTAGTTAAATACAATGAGGATTTATCAACTCTTATTATAAAGTAAATAAGAATAATGTACAAAAAAAGGGCAACTGAAAAGTTGCCCTTTTTTTATATCTAAGATTGAAATTATATTTTTTTCAACTGATCTTTCATCATTTTAACCTGATCGGTTAATACACCTTGAGTATCTAATTTTTTAGCTTCGTTAATAAGCATAGTTGCTTCACGCTTTCTTCTTTTAGACATTGCAATTCCTCCCAATTGAAGTTTTGCCATTGCTTCATCATGCTTCATATTTAAACCCAATTTTAACGCTTTTTTAAAGAATTTTTCAGCTTGAGTTAAATTCGTTTGTGAAACCATAATTCCTTGTAAAAAATTATAATACCCCTCTTGTTTTTGAATCAAAGCTGAACTTGGGTTTTTAATATATGAAAGCCATTTACTCGCACCAGCAAAATTTTGTTTACGCAATTGTAAAAAGGCTAATAAAATAAATTCGTTTTTAAAATAAAAAAGTACAAAAATACCAGCTAATAGAATTAATGAAATTCCATTCATAATATTTCCATCAATAAATTGAAATACAGACCAAACTACAATCGCGCCTGCTATTACTAATTTTATATATTTATTAAACATCAATACTTAATTTTAAAATTGAATGCAAATTTACAATTTTACAGCGATTTTTTACTGTTTGTTATGCTTTTTGTTTTGAATGAAAGCAAAAATAGCTAAAACACTAACTATTGCAACTGCATAATACACAAATGTCGGTGTAATTGCTGTGTCTCCACTAGCATAGGAATGCAAGCCAGACAAGTAGAAATTAACACCAAAATAGGTCATTAAAATTGAAGCAAATGCAGCAACGGATAATAAATTAAATGTAAACTTACCTCTTAGCCCTGGTACTAATCTTAAATGGAGTACAAACGCATAAATCATAATACTAATTAGAGCCCAAGTTTCTTTTGGATCCCAACCCCAGTAGCGACCCCAACTTTCATTAGCCCATTGACCACCTAAAAAGTTTCCTATAGTCAACATAATTAACCCAACGGTTAAAGCCATTTCATTAATAATGGTTAATTCTTTAATCATTAAATTAATTTTTTTCTTATTTTTCTTTGTAGTTAATATCATTAGAAGTAGAGAAATCAAGCCTAAAATCATACCCATAGCTAAAGGTCCATAACTAGCCACAATGATCGAAACGTGAATCATTAACCAATATGAGTTTAATACTGGAACTAGGTTTGCAATTTCAGGATCCATCCAGTTCCAATGCGCTATCATTAATATAAAAGCAGTTAAAAGTGCCGTTGCTGCAATGGTCATGGAAGATTTTCTTCCAAAGATTAATCCAAATAACATGGTAGCCCATCCTACATAAATCATAGATTCATAAGCATTACTCCAAGGTGCGTTTCCACTTACAATCCAACGAGCTATTAAACCTCCAGTGTGCAATAAAAATAGACCAATAATAATGGCTATACTTCCTTTAATTAAGAAATTTACAATTTTGTTTGAATTAAAAATTTGAAAAATTACAAGTAAGAACATCAAGGCTCCTATGTACATATAATAACTGTAAATAGTTCTAAAAATATCGTATTTATTATAGGTAATTTCCAAATCTATTTTATTGGCTGAAGGGTGCACTGCACTTCCAAATTTTTGTTGAAACCTTGAAATTCCATCTAAAATTTCATCAGCTTCAGTATAATTATTTTCAGTTTTGGCTTTATCTAAAGTTTGAATATAAATTGGTAATATTTGACGCACAAATACAGAATCTTGTCCTGAATAGTTATAAGAACTAATTTGATTGTGAGAAACCCAAGTGTTGTTTGGGTCATTAGGAACAGGGAATATTCGTAAAACATCTCCAGTTATGGCAGAGTACAGTAAATTAACTCTTCTATCTACGTTGATAACGCCTTCTTCAAATTTACTTTTTATTAGTTTTTTAAAAGCTTCTTGCTGATACGTTGTAAGTTTGTAATTACCTTTGTTATCAAAAAAACTAGCTAAAGGAGCATACTTTTGTTCGTGTGGAATGCCAATAACATCTCTTAATTTTGTATTTTCTTTTTTTATGTAAATTATTGGTATTTGAAACCAAGCTCTAGGATTTTGTTGAATAGATAAAAACACCTGAGTTGCATTCATTTCTTGGTAAGTATCATGTTTACTTACTTTTCTTAATAATTGAGACGCGTATGTATGTACTGGTTTCATTCTTCCACCAGCATCTTGAATTACTATTTTACTAAATTTTTCAGCGTGAGCTTCATCAATTTTGTTAGATTTTAATATGGAATCAACTTGTTGTTCATTTAAAACATGATTGTGTTCTTGTGCAAAGGCAACAGTAGAAAATAAAGCCAAAACTAAAACTGTTAATTTGGCTTTTTGTTTTCTTATTTTCCCAAGGCTTTTTCCTAAGAAATCGAATCTTGTTTTTGGTAAAAACATAATCAAAATTAAACCAGCATATAATAAAAAGTAACCAATATAAGTGATGGTTGTTCCCCAAAAATCGTGGTTTACCGATAAGTGTGTTTCTTCATATTGATCTGTTATATTGTAACTAGATTGAAAAAATTTATACCCTTTATAATTTAAAATATTATTCATAAAAATTCTGAAGTCAAATGTTTCTGAAGGGTCAATTACTGTAACTTCACTTGCAAATGACATAGGGCTGTTTGAACCTGGATATTTATCTAACTGAAAATCGTTTAATTTTATACTAAACGGAAGTTGTTGTTGCATTGCACCGTAACTCATTCTAAAATTTAAGCCTCCTACAGAAAATTGAGTGGGCGGTTGAATTGCGAATTTTTCACCTCTCAGTTTAATTTGTTTTGTTTCGTTACCAGCAGTAACGTCAAACTCCAATTGCGCCAAGCTAGACACCTCTTTATCGCCAGAAACTGTTTTATACATACCTTCTGTTGATCCTTTCGGAACAACAAATTGTAAACCTGCAACAGAATGTACTGCTAAAAGAGAAAACTCTTGAATGGAGTCTTTTACTATTTTTCCATTGAAACTATCTGCCATTCTAAAAAACTCACCGTTAACAGTAGATTTTATGAAAAGACCATTTTCACTTTCTGTGAAATCAATAGTGTTATTGTTAGGAGAATTAAAACCAACGGACACACCATGTACTAAATCGGAAGTTCCCTTTTTTAGATAATGGTTGTGTCTACCACCACCTCCAGATTCAACAATTAACAAATAATCCTCGCCAGACTCATCTTCTGTAAAAACCTCTTGAGCGTTTGGAATGTAATCGGTTAACTTAATGGAAACATCAGTTCCTTTAAAATCTGTTTTATAGTTATATCTATTATTACTTATCGATGATAATAAAATAGGTTGATGGTTAGGTGTTTTCTGATCCACGCCATCATTCATAACAACACTAATATAGTTTTTTTCTGAAAGGAAATTATTGCTAACAGCACCTTCTTTTATTGGCATAATACCCTCATAACTAATATAACGGGTTATTCCAGCACCTAAAAGAATAAGGAAAAAAGATAAATGAAAAGTTAATACTACTAATTTTTCTTTTTTGTATAACTTGTATTTGAAAAGATTTCCAAAAAAGTTTAAAGAAAATAAAACCATGATTAATTCAAACCACCAAGCATTGTAAACAACTGCTTTTGCAGTTTCTGTTCCGTGATCGTTTTCAATAAAAGTTGCAACGCCCATTGCCAAAGCAAAAACGATGAATAATACGGCCATTAATCGGGTAGAATAGATAAGTGATAAGACTTTGTTCATTGTATAAATATTTTAAAAAATATAAGTTTTGCAAAAATAATGATATTTGTCATATAACCTTTTTTATATTTGGTTTTTAACAGTATTATTTTTTGCGATTTTCAAAATACAAATATACATGTAACTTTTATCACAGTAAATGATTATTATCATTAAAAATTTGATAAAATAAGTATTGAAATTATGAGGTTTTTTAAATTTAATGTAAATTTGTAATGAATCTTGTTTTAAATGAAAAATATTACTTCTATTAAAATTTCGGTTAAGAGATATCTAAATATCAAAAGACCTGAGTGTTTTATTTAATATAAAACACCACATTACAATTACTTATTAAATAAAACTTCACAAAATTAAAAATACTATTATGGAATTACCATATGCCGAACCGTATAAAATTAAAATGGTTGAATCAATTAAAAGATCAACAAAAGAACAACGTTTAAACTGGATAAAGAAGGCGCACTACAATCTTTTCAATTTATCATCCGATAAAGTATTCATTGATTTATTAACAGATTCTGGAACAGGAGCAATGAGCGATCAGCAATGGGCTGAAATGATGATTGGAGACGAAAGTTATGCAGGTTCATCTTCTTTTTTGAAGTTAAAGAAAACAGTTAAAAAAATTACTGGATTTAAATATTTTTTACCAACGCATCAAGGTCGTGCTGCAGAAAATGTACTTTTTTCATCTTTAGTAAAAGAAGGAGATCTCGTTCCTGGAAATTCACATTTCGATACCACAAAAGGCCACATTGAATTTAGAAAAGCAACGGCTGTAGATTGCACTATTGATGAAGCTTTTAATACGTCGGTAATTCATCCTTTTAAAGGAAATGTGAATTTAGAAAAATTAGAAAAAGTTTTTAAGAATAATCCAAAAGAGAAAATACCATTTGTAATTTTAACTATAACCTGTAATAGTGCAGGTGGACAGCCAGTTTCAGTTAAAAATGTAAAAGAGGTTTCAGCATTATGTAAAAAATACGGAATTCCGTTATATTTTGATGCTGCAAGATTTGCTGAAAACGCTTATTTTATTAAAAAAAGAGAGAAGGGTTATGAGCATAAAACGATTAAAGAAATTGTTAAAGAAGTGTTTTCTTATGGTGATGGAATGACGATAAGTGCCAAAAAAGATGGGCTCGTAAATATGGGTGGTTTCATAGCGCTGAATAGTAAAAAAGTATTTAAAAAAGCTACTGTTTTTAATATTATGTACGAAGGATTCATTACGTATGGCGGAATGAACGGAAGAGATATGGGCGCTTTGGCAGTTGGTTTAAATGAATCTACAGAATTTAATTATTTAGAAAGTAGGGTAGAGCAAATTGCGTATTTGGGTAAAAAATTAGTGGAATTTGGCGTGCCAGTTCAACAACCTTTTGGAGGACATGCTATTTTCTTAGATGCTAATAAATTTGTACCAACCATTCCGAGAGAAGAATATAGAGCACAAGCGTTAGCCATTGAAATTTATATT
>Ga0209345_10002744_pt1 | contig 18972 bp, 17 predicted proteins | sample Cruoilmetagenom7_FD_187294 | JGI IMG/M metagenome (GOLD analysis project Ga0209345, IMG submission 187294) | Oil polluted marine microbial communities from Coal Oil Point, Santa Barbara, California, USA - Sample 7 (SPAdes) (version 2) | ecosystem: Environmental > Aquatic > Marine > Oil seeps ...
TCAGTTCAAAAATAAAGGACATACAGCTGTTGGAACAATCCAACAACTCAAAGATTTTTGTCGATCAGTTAGTAAGAAATGGCGAACAGGAATCCAGTTGAATCCTGCTTTAGAATAGTCAATATCCTTAAAGTTTTCATTAACGCTATTTATGTGTGATGGATTATTACGCTTCAAATAAGCTCAAATCCCATATTTAAAAAACAAACATTCAATAGACTCAACTTCTTCTATCTTTTTCAAATAATTGGTTTAAAACCATGATGAAAAATATTTTTTTAGCAAAAGTATTTTTCTTTATAGATGACTGTCCCTTCTTTTTTCTTCTTTTTTCTTCTTTTTTTAAACTTGCTTTTTAAGGAAGTAGTTAATACTTTAACAAATCAAATTCTTGAATATTTTTCAATAAAAGCAATGTATGTTTTTCTAATTTTTCGCGGTTTTTTGCTTCTTTAATTCTTCGCATTGAATCACTAATCGCAATCCACCAACGCATGTGGGCAGCGCTTAATTGAGCCGCTACTGGAACTAAATCTCGAATAAGAAGGATTGAATTGATTGAAGTTTTCTTTAATAACACCATACTTTCAAGGTCCAATTCGTTTTGTTCAAGTTTTTCAATTAAGGAATTTATAATTTCAGGATTTTGCTCTAATGCATTTGAGCTCAGTGGTTCTGCATTATTATCAAGAAAAGCAATATCTAAATAAGACAAAAAGCTCCTCAGTGAACCACGTAAACTTAACCACAATTCTTTTCTTCGGGTATGTTCTCGTGTTTTTTGGACATAAGATAATAAACCAATCCAAAAGAAACCTTCTAAACAAAAGCCAATAAGCTCTGGGACTAAATTTTCACGAAAGGCTCCTTCGTTTGATTGTCCAATAAAATAAATATAAAGGAACAATCCAGCAAGCCCAAATAAGGCTAATGGCGCATAAAGTGCATATTTATTCACAATCATCTCCTTGCGCATAAGCTTTAATAACCCTAACAATTTTATCTGCTTCTTTTTGGGTTAAATCTAAAGGTAAATCTTTAACAAAAACAGTCAAATCCTCTCGAATGGGAATAGGAATAATACCAATTTGTTCTTTACCATGACCTAATGTAATCTCTTCTAAGGCTTTTTGCTCTGTTTCATTAATTTGTTTGTGTGCTTTTCCAACAGCTGTTTTGCTAGAAGCTGAAGCGAAATTTTCAGGGTTTTCTAACCAAGAAAAATAATCAACAAGTGCAGATTTCAAACGAGAATTGTATAAGTCAAGCGCTTCAGCTCGTATGGCACTGTCTTCAAGTTTATGAATCTTAGAACATAATAAATCAACATCCAACAAACGTAAGTCTGAACATTCTTCAGATGAAATATGATCTAATAGCTGTTGTGCTGCAATATTTCTACTTCTCGCAACAGCAGGGTTTAAAATTCCTGATTTAGCAGCTTCTCTTAAGTGATTAAGTAGACCATTTTTTGAATAATCATTTAATGACATTTTATTACCTTAATTAAATATATAAACATGATACCGAATATTCTATACTTATGTAAATAAACCACTTAAAATCGAGCATATTAAAATGACAATATATTATTATGGCAGTTAGTGTTTTTGATTTATTTAAAATTGGAATTGGTCCTTCTAGTTCACATACAGTTGGCCCGATGCGTGCCGCCTATTTATTTTGTCAACAATTAGAACATCGACATTGTATTGAAAATGTAAGCGAAATTAAAACAGAACTTTTTGGTTCACTCGGACATACTGGCAAAGGTCATGGAACTGATAAAGCGATAATATTAGGCTTAAGTGGATATCAGCCTGATAAAATCGATCCCAATTTAATTGATAATATTTTAGCGTCTGCCACCCAAACAAAATCAATAAAATTGAGCTCAAAATACAATATCAATTTTGAAAATAAAAAACATTTAAAATTTCATAAAAGAAAAACGCTACCACTTCATTCAAACGGCATGAGATTTTTGGCTTATGACAAAGATCAAAATGAATTATTAAGCAAGGATTTCTATTCTGTTGGAGGTGGCTTCATCATTTCACACAACAAATTGGCGCAAAAAGAAATCATAGAAGATTCCAGTCAACTACCCTATCCTTTCAATTCAGGTGAAGAATTACTTAAGTTATGTAAAGACAACAAATTAACCATTGCAGAAATTATGTATAGCAATGAAAAAACCTGGCTGACTAAAGCCAAAGTCAACAAACAATTAGATAAGCTTTGGGATGTTTTTAAAGCCTGCGTTAATCGTGGCTTAAATTCCCCAGGTGAATTACCGGGTGGATTAAAAGTCAAGCGCCGCGCGCCTGAATTATTCCAATCATTACGTGACAAGCCTCAAGCTGCACTACGGGACCCTTTAACGATATTAGATTGGGTTAACCTATACGCATTGGCAGTTAGTGAAGAAAATGCAGCTGGTGGTCAGGTAATTACGGCACCTACTAATGGCGCTGCTGGTATAATCCCTGCCGTTTTGCATTACTATTATCACTTTTGCCCAGAAGCAAGTATTCAGGGTATTAGAAATTTCATGTTAACTGCTGGAGCTATTGGCATGTTGTATAAGAAAAATGCATCAATATCTGGTGCTGAAGTGGGTTGTCAGGGAGAGGTTGGCGTAGCGTGTTCAATGGCTGCAGCAGGTCTTGCTGCTGCTTGTAATGAATCTCCTGAACACATAGAAAATGCAGCAGAGATTGCAATGGAGCATAATCTTGGTCTGACTTGTGATCCTATTGGAGGGTTGGTACAAATTCCTTGTATTGAACGTAATGCAATGGGAGCAGTAAAAGCCATTAACGCTTTTAGAATGGCTTCTCGAGGAGATGGTAGTCATTGGGTGTCTTTAGATAAAGTGATTAAGACTATGAAAATAACCGGACAAGACATGCAATCAAAATACAAAGAAACTTCAAGAGGTGGCTTAGCTGTCAATATTATTGAGTGTTAATAATTTAAATTCAATTATTAAATTATTCAATATTCTTAAAATGTCTGTACGTGTTTTTACCTGATTTTTTTGCTTCATACATGGCTGCATCAGCATTTTTTATTAATGTCTCAACATCTTTTCCATCATCTGGAGCAAGAGAAATACCAATGCTAGCAGTGACTTCAACTTGCCTTCCTTCTAAATCATAAGGCAGTGATAATGATTTCAAAATATTCGATGCTATCGAGTGTGTATCTTCTGTATTCACATTATCAGGCAAATAGATAATAAATTCATCACCCCCAATACGTGCAATCATATTCGTGTTTTCCAAACAGCTATTTAGGCGTTTAGCAATTGCTACCAACAATAAATCTCCTGTTCTATGCCCATAAGTATCATTAACATTTTTAAAACCATCAATGTCAACAAATAGAAAAGCATGTTCGCCATTAATTGATTGTCTTTTATTTAGCTCAACATTACTTAATTCTTCGAATAACCGCCAATTTGCCAACCCAGTTAATTCATCATGCTGTGCTAAATGTTTTAATTCTTCTTCAATTTTAATTCGGTTCTCAATTTCTCTTTTTAGACGTTTATTCAATTTCAATATTGTTAAAATTATCATCATTAATATTAAAAATATGGGTAGTCCAATTAATAATACAGTAGATAATTTAGTACCATTTTCAACGCGTACAGCTAACCAATTATTTGCTATTGCGGCTTTTTGACTTTCACTCATGTTTGAAAATATTTTGTTTAATATTGGTATTAAAGGTTCCAGGCCATTTCTTACGACCATTGCGATTTCAAAATCATAAGGAGCAAATGCTGAAATTTGTATATTATGCAAATCCCTTTTTTCTATTTCATAATTAATAACTGCAATTGCACCAGTATAAGCATCAATCTCGCCAGAATTAACTCTTTCTAGACCATCCACAATACTATCAACAGGCTGAATTTTAATATCAGGAAAATCTCTTCCCACCCAATCATTCATAGCATAACCTTTAACAATACCAAGAGTTTTACCTGAAAGACTTTTCATATTATTGGCAAAAAAGGAATTCTTATTTGTTACTATAACAATTGGTGCTGTGAAGTAAGCTTCCGTAAAGTTAAGAAAGTTTTTCCGTTCACCAGTGATGGCTACAGCTGCCATAACATCAACATCTTCTGATATTATGGCATCAAGAGACTCTTTCCATGTAGCACCTTTCTCAGGCTCAAAATTTATATTTAAAGTATCTGAGACATGTTTAATATAGTCAGCAGCTATACCAGTAAAATTACCATCACTATCAGTGAAGTCGAAAGGATACCATACAGAATCAATTCCTAGTTTTAAATTAGGGTGATCTAACAACCACTTTTTTTCACTTATTGTAAGTTCAGCTAAAGGTCCAAATTCTTTAAAAAAAGGTTCTAAAGTTGGCAACCATTTTTTTTCTAGGTCAATTATTAATTGAATAGGAATATTTTCAATACCTGAATTAATAACCTCGACCAATTCTGGTTGGCCTTTAGCGATAACAGCATGAACTTGGTTAGTTAATAAAACTTCATCAGCTAAAGTAAAAACGCCATTCATTCCAAGGCTTGCGACTTGAGATTTTAGGTATGGGGTTTCAGCAACAATTGCTTGGATTTTTTTATCTAATAATTGCTTAAAAGCAATTTCATCTTTTACATATGGTAAAAACTCAACTTGTGGATGATTGTCTTTGACATAAGTCGCTTGAAAACTACCTGAATAGGCAGAAACAGTAATATCATGTTGTTGACTTAATTTGGCTGACTTATCAAATCCTCTACAGTAAAGTATACCTGTTTCAACTTGGTGAATCGGAAGAGAAAAATCAGCCCATTTTGCGCGTTTATTATTGTAGAAAAGCCCAGAATGAATGGCTCTCTTATTTTTAACCTGCAATATCCCTTCCTCAAGTTCAGTCATCACAATTTCAATAGGAATATCGTTTATTTCAGACCAAAGCCTCCAAAAGTCAACGTAAAGCCCTGTTTTTGTACCATCTGGCAAAACAAAACTAAAGGGCGCATTAGAAACAGTTGCTATTATGCGAATGGGGGTTTTTAAGGTTGTTTTTGAATTGTTTTCAGCGAATATAAAATCAGATTTTATCAACAGTAAAAAGACCAAGAAAATCTTAAATATCTTTTTCATCTTATAATATCATTTAATATGATTTAATTTGGTCGTATCGAAGTTTTGCATAATTGTTTCCTTGTTATATACCTCATCCCCTTTCCTTCCTAACATCTTAATATAAAAGCAAAAACAATGCAAACTTACAGCCTAATTCAATTTGTAAACTTTCTCAAAATATGGGTTCAGGCTGTTACCTATAATAACTCCATGCCCTTCAACCATGATTTAACTTCGTTAATTGACTTATGCTTTGGGTATTTTTCAACCAAATCATTTAATAAATCTCTCGACTTATTTCTTGTTGATTTATTGTTATAAAGCGCTTTAGCTAATATAAAATAATTAGCAACTATATCAACATGATTAGGATATTTATCCTCAAAGTTTAGAAGCAATTGTTCCAAGTATTGAACTTTATTTAAAGACATTGCATAGTTGATTAATGGTTTTATGTCTTCAGGAACTTCAGCAATAAATGAATTTCCTCCTTCAAGATATTCTTCTAATATTCTATAGGCAGGCCCAATTTTATTGGCTATTATAGTTTTGTGAATTTTTCGCGCAATATCATCATTTGTAGGATTATTAAGTCTGAGTTGCATGGCTTTTTTGTACAACTCCATTAACTCAGAACTATTGTCACCATTTTTTTGCAAATCCACTACCATAGATAATGCTTGTTTAACATCATCTCCAGCGAGTAACATTTTTATTCTTTCATAGATGGGATTGGTTTCTACAGTTTTTATTTCTGGCTCATCGTATTTATATTTTTTTAAACCCATTCCTTCTAAATGAAACTCTTTCCTATTTTGAAAAACGATATATCCCATTATTTGGAAATTAAGAATAAGGAATGAAAATTCTATAAAGCTTGAGACAATGCCACTCAAAAAAACAGATAATGATTTGAAAACATAAGGATTAATAACAACTTCATGAAGCTGGATAGTCATTACCCAAAATATAACAAATAGTACATAGGAAAAAAATGTAGTTTTAATTACTTTGAAAATATTATGGGGATTTAGCGCCACTTTAAGTGAGTTTGTTAAAGCTAAAATCATATAAATTGCGGGAGTTAGAAAAGTGCTGCCAATCAAAAAATACAGGCGATAATCATCACTCAAACCTTTTTTATCAATCCAAAAATACACTAATTCGATTAACAGAGCAATGACTAAAACTTTTACTGCAACTCCGTTAGTGACAAGATAATTTATTCTAACATTCGGAGACATGTCTCCTTGAGCCATATCAGCAAATACATCAAAGGCTAACTTATAAACCATCATCATGATAATTATATTTAAAAAGAAAAAAACTAATGGTGAGATAGGAAAAAAGATGAAAGCCAAAGAAAAAATAGTTAGAAAAGGGAAAATTTGCCAGCCAAATATGTAACGTATAAAATGATGCAGATTTAACAAAAACACCCTTTCTGTATTAATAAATCTATCTTCAATGATCATAGTTTGATTCTACAAATTCATTCATTATTTGTAAAAATTCTTCTGTAATATTTTCACCGCGTAGGGTTCTAGTTTTCTTCCCTTGTATAAAGATTGGAGCTGCAGGTGCCTCACCTGTACCCGGCAAAGAAATACCAATATCGGCATGCTTGCTTTCTCCTGGACCATTAACAATACAACCCATTACAGCAACATTCATATCTTCTACGCCTGGGTATTTTAAACGCCATTCTGGCATCTTTTCCCTTATAAAGTGTGTGGTTTTTTGTGCCAATTCTTGAAAGAATGTACTTGTGGTTCTTCCACATCCCGGACAAGCAGTTATCATAGGAGCAAATGATTTCAAGCCCATTGTTTGTAACAACTCTTGTGCAACTATAACTTCTTCAGTTCGTGATTGACCTGGCTCTGGCGTAAGAGATATACGTATTGTATCCCCTATTCCTTGTTGTAGTAAAATACTCAAAGCGGCTGTTGATGCAACAATGCCTTTTGATCCCATACCTGCTTCTGTCAAACCTAAGTGTAAAGGATAGCTACACCTTTGTGCCAATGATTGATAGATACTAATCAATGCTTGAACTGTACTCACTTTACATGAAATAATAATTTTATCAGCTGTCAGTCCAATCTCCTCAGCTTGTTTTGCGCTATTCAAAGCCGATAAAATCAAAGCTTCTTCCATAACTTTATTGGCTTCTAACGGCAAATCTAGCTCGCTATTTTCATCCATCATTTTAGCCAATAACTTTTGATCTAAACTGCCCCAATTAGCACCAATTCTCACTGGCTTATCATATTTAATAGCAATAGCAATTATCTCTGCAAACTGCGTATCCTTCTTTTTTCCAAACCCAACATTTCCAGGATTGATACGGTATTTTGCTAACTTTTCAGCGCATTTAGGGTATTTTGATAACAACATATGACCATTGTAATGAAAATCACCAATGATCGGTACTTGGCATCCTGCCGCTCCCAACCTATCTACGATTTCAGGAATAGCTGCAGCAGCAGCTTCCTTATCAACAGTCACACGCACCAATTGTGATCCCGCTTGCCAAAGCTCATAAATTTGTTCGACAGTCTTTTGAACATCAGCCGTATCAGTATTGGTCATTGATTGAACAATTATTTCATTACCACCAACTAGGCAACCCCCTATTTTGACAGGGACACGTTGTAGATTATTTTGGGTCATATTAGTTTTGTACGAAGTTGTGAAAAAATATCTGCGCCAATTGTACTTCTAGAAACAAAGAATGAAACAGATTTATTAGAACCTTTTAGCCAAATAAAAAGCCTTCCCGTATGTATCCAGTAATCTTTTATACTTACAGGATATCTTTCATCCATGGTTTCAATAAACCAGCAATTTTCACTATTTATTAGAAAGGCAGAGTTTTTATTGGCTTTAATACGCTGATATAAATAAATGAAACAAATCAACAATACCAATTCGAATATAAACAATTGAAAAAAACGCAGTTCTTGAAATAAAAAAATAAGCATCATCAAAAGAACTATCAAAATTCCAATATTGTTAATATCAAACCATTGATTTTGTTTAATTTTTAGCATTAATTTTTGCAATCAAATCTTTATGTTCTTGAGAGTCCACTTCTTGTTGCTTACTTAACCAATACCACAATATTGTATCTTGTGTATTCAACAGCTCATCAAATTGTTGTAATTCCGAACTCGTTAGATCATCATATTGATTATCAAGAAATCTATTTAGAACAACATCTAGTTCTTTAGTACCTCTTCGACAGCGCCATTGCAAATACCCTTTTTTAAGCTTTGGTTCTTGAGTCATTGTCATTTATTTAAATTCAACCTTGCCTGATTTAATAACAACATCAATTTTTTCCATGGTGTCTATATGTTCCAGTGGATTTTTAGATACAGCGACTAGGTCTGCAAATTTTCCTGATTCTATTGATCCTAGATTGATTTCTTGCCCCAATAACTTTGCTGCACCAAGAGTTGCTGCCTGTAATGCTTTTAGAGGTGACATTCCTGCTTTTACCATCAATCTAAACTCTTGACCATTATCACCATGAGCACTAACGCCTGAGTCCGTACCAAAAGCAATGTTAACACCTGCTTTGTGGGCCTTCTCAAAGGATCTAGCAATAATGGGGCCAATTGTTGCTGCTTTTTTCGCAACAACAGCTGGAAAGAATCCTTTAATTTTTGATTTTTCAGTAACCCAATCACCTGCTATTAATGTTGGCACCAAATATGTACCATGCTTTTTCATTAGCTTGATAATTTCATGATCCAAATATGTTCCATGCTCAATACTGGCAACTCCGGCGATAATAGCCCGTTTCATTCCTTCTTTACCATGTGCATGAGCTGTTACTTTGAAACCATAATCATTTGCCGTTTGTATAATACTCTTTAATTCATCCATATTAAATTGTGCATTATCACCACTTGACGCTTGTGATAAAACACCACCCGTAGCTGTGATTTTTATCAAATCTGCGCCATCTTGATAACGTTGCCTTACTGCTTGTGCTGCTTCTGCAACTCCATTAATAACTCCATTTTTTGGACCTGGATTTGGAAACAAGTTATTTCTATAACCATTTGAAGGGTCAGCATGACCGCCAGTAGTAGCAATAGACTTACCTGCAGTAAAAATTCTTGGCCCTTGTATATTTCCTTTATTTATGGCTTTTTTCAAAGCTATTGTGACATTATAAACATCGCCTAAATCCCTAACTGTTGTAAACCCTGATTGCAATGTTCTTTTAGCAAATTGAGTTGACATCAAAGCATAGTCTGCTTCATTAATTTGAAATTTATTTGCATAACTCTGCTTTGAATATTCAAAAGACAAATGCGTGTGCATGTCAATTAACCCTGGCAAGCAATATTTATTGGAGAGATCTAAATCTACCTTTTGATTGGTAAATTTTTCTACTTTTGTAAAAGTATTATTCTCAGATTCTATATAAATACCCGATAACATTTCGCCAGAATTGGTATCTAACATATTCCCACAGTGTATAGATAAGGCGTGACTCAAAGGTGATATAAGTGTTAGTAGTAGTAATAATATTTTCATGCTGAATTCCTCATAATTGCTTCAATTTCATTTATCGTTCTTGGAACTTTATTACTTAAAATTTTATGGCCATTTTTTGTGATAAGTACATCATCCTCTATTCTTACACCTATGCCTTTATACTTTTCAGGAACTTTTGCTTCTGAATTGATATAAATGCCTGGTTCAATCGTAAAAACCATGTCTTTTTCTAATTCAACCCACAATCCATCAACAGAATAGTCACCACAATCATGAACATCTAAACCCAACCAATGCCCTGTTTTATGCATATAATATTTAGCATAATTATGTTCTTCAAGATTTGTTTTTAAATCCCCTTTTAGTAATCCAATATTAATAAGCCCTTGTGTAATCACCTCAACAGCAGCCTCGTGAGGTTCATTCCAATGGCTCCCTGGTTTTGCTTTTTCTAATGCAGCTGTATGTGCATCAAGAACAATTTGATAAATTTCAGCTTGCGCTGAAGTAAATTTACCATTCACTGGAAAAGTTCGCGTTATATCAGAAGCATAATAATCATATTCTGCACCAGCATCAATAAGTACCAAATCACCATCATTTAATTCTTTATTATTATTGATATAATGCAAAATACAAGCATTATCGCCACCACCAACAATTGGTAAATAACTAATATGTGAATTTTTTTTGGTAATACTATGAAGAAATTCAGCATTTAAATGGTATTCAAATAAACCGGGTTGGCAAGTTTGCATCATTTTGACATGTGCATCAGCAGCAATGTCAGCTGATTTTTGCATACATTTAATTTCATCTTTACTTTTATAAACGCGCATATCATCTAAAAACGGCTTCAAAGAAACCAACTCATGAGGTGCCTCAGATTTTGCCCATTTCACACGTCTAACAGCATTTGTCCATTCAACAATGGTTTTGTCTAGCTCACTATCCATTCCAAGCATAAAGTAAACTTTATCTCGTCCTTCCATTAATTGTGGGATTATTTTATTTATAGCATTTATATCATAAGAAGTGTCAAACATTAACTTTTCAGTAGCATCATTCAATCCTAGCATTGGTCCATTCCAAACAACATTATCAGGATCAATTTCTCGACAAAACAAAACGTCATCTCCTGACTCATGATCAGGACAGATAACCATTAAAGAATTGGGTTCATGACAACCTGATAAGTAGAAAAAATTACTGTCAGGTCGATATTTATAATCGGCATCTCCATTTCTAAGACAAACATCTCTTGCCTTAACAATAGCGATTGAATCTGTACCAATTATGTGAGCTATTTGTTTTCTTCTTTTTTTAAATTCTTTCGCTGAAATCATCGTTTGTTATAATATTAGATTTAATTGTTTTTAATTATAATACCGAAATGACTAAATAATATACTTTAAGACTTAAAATTAAAAATTTTGTTCTATCCTTTATAGTTTTTTATTAATTTTTATTGTTATTTTTATCACAGAACTATCAATTAAAAAGTACAAAATAAACCAATATAAACACAAACAAAAAAGTATTTTATAAACAGAAAAACTAAATGCTAAATTACCAGAAAATGACTTGACTGATTACTGTATAGGTATAAAATCTAATGATGTTTTTATAAACCCATTAATTTAAAAAGGCCTTAGCATAATATTTCATTAATCAAATGACAGAAATACAAGAAAAAAATAACGATCAGAATAATGTGATAAAGCTAACCGGTAGTATTTTTAAAGCCATCGCTGAAAATGACAAAATTCCTAGATCCATTAGGATAATATTATCCAATTTACAATCTTACTATCTGGAACTTGCCATAGAAAGCCCAAATCTTTTCGCTATAGAAAACCACCAAGCCAGAGTGTTTTTAGAAAGAATATCTCAAGCAGCAATGAATTGGAATCAAGAACTAGATACCAATAATTTATTTCTTAAGAAAGTTAAAACAACAGTTGAACATATTCTCAACCTTGAACAATATGATAGCTCAGCCTTTGTTAAATACCAAGAAACCATTGAAAGAACACTAAGTAGAATAGCCAAAAAGGCTGAAATAAAAAAGAAACGTTCTAACGAAAAACTTTTAGGGCAAGAAAAAATAGAGTTAGCAAAAAAAAACACAGAAGATTTAATCGCTGGCAAACTTAATTCACAAAGCGTTCCCGATTTTGTTCAATCCATTCTTAAAAATGAATGGACTAATGTGCTTGTATTATTAAAACTCAGACACAAATTAGATTCAGAAGAATATATTTCAAAACTTAAATTTGTTGATTTACTCATAGATTTTTCTCAAACAAACCCAAACGCAACAGTCACAAAAAATAAAATACTTGCCTTGTCAAAGAAATACAAAGAGGGGTTAAAATTAGTAGCATTCAATCCCATTGAAACAGTCAACAAACAAAAACAACTCATTAATAACTTAGCTGAAATAAACAAAGCAAAACAGGCCGTTGTCAGTTCAAGAATTAAAGATAAAATAGAACCTGTTGAAAACAAAACACCTTTAGAAATAACTAAACGAAAAACAGTACAGAAAACTGTTACCACCCCAAAAGAAAACAATACTTCAGTCCAAAACCAAGAGTCTTCAAATACAAATCACCAAGCAAAAGAAGAACAATCCAATACATTGTCTTCTATTAAAAAAGGCATGTGGTTTAAATTCAAACAAGATGATCAAGCAGCTATTAAAGCAAAACTATCCTGGATAAGCCCAATTACTGGAAAGTTTTTATTTGTAGATTCAAATGGATTGAAAATTACCGATAAAACACCTGAAGAATTACAAAAAGGAATAGAAAGTTCAACTATTGAGAAACTCAATTAATTTTAGAAAACTTTCCATAATTCATTAGCCTTTTAACTTATCATGTAAGACAACTATTGTGTGGCCTTTTACTAATAAATTATTTTGCTCTTCCAAATCCTTTAGCACTCTACCAGCCATTTCTCTTGAACAACCGACGATTTTTGCAATTTCTTGTCTTGACACTTTAATTTGAGTACCTTCTGGATGAGTCATAGCCGCAGGTTCCTTACACAAATCCAATAACGTACGAGATATCCTGCCCGTTACATCAAGAAATGCTAAGTGGTGAACTTTTCGACTGGTCTGTAACAATCTATGTGTTAATTGAGTTCCTATGTGATATAAAATTTGAGCAGCATCTAGTTTTAACTCATCTAAAAATAATTTGCCTAACCTCTGATAGCCAATTTCAGCTAACTCAGTATTCTCTTTTGTTTTGACCATGACTTCACGGCGCTCTGTACTCATAAACAAACCCATTTCACCAATAAAGTCACCTTGGTTTAAATAGGCAAGAATCAACTCTTTACCTTCATCGTTTTCATATGAAATAGTAACAGATCCAGAAATGATAAAATAAAGCGTATTGGCTAAATCACCTGGTCTTATAATTGTTGCTTTTTTTGGGAATTTTCGTCTGTGGCAATGAGATAAAAAACGGTTCAGCGCTTCGATGTCTAATTTAAAAAAATTAGTATTGTGAACTCGTTCACCAATATATAACTCATCAGAGTTAGGTCCTTTATCAAATACATTCCCAGCCATTCTACCCGCCCAATTTTCAATTTGTTTCAGTTATGATACAACTATCATAGCCTAATTTCTATATATTTTGAAAATCTTAATCCCTAATAAGGTTTTCTCTTACAGAATGAGTTTTTATAGAATAAAATATTCTCTTTTTAATTATAATAAATTCATGTCTTTAAATTTATACAATACCAAAAGTGGAGCTAAGGAAGTTTTTATTCCAATAAACCCAGATAATATCACCTTATATCTTTGTGGGCCTACTGTTTACAACTATGCACATATTGGAAATGCGAGGCCAGCTGTTGTATTTGATGTATTAAATAGACTATTAAAACACCACTACCCTAAGGTCACCTACGCTAGAAACATTACAGACATTGATGATAAAATCAATAAATCAGCAATGGAACTAGGGCAAAATATTAAAAAATATTCGCAAAAATATGCAGATATTTACAATCATGACCTTAAACAGTTAGGAGTCTTGCCACCTGATATAGAGCCTTATGCGACGGATCATATTCCGCAGATAATCGCCATGATTAAAGAATTGATCGAAAAAGAACATGCTTATGCAGCAGAAGGTCATGTTTTGTTCTCAGTTGAATCGTATAAAGACTATGGGAAGTTATCCAACAGAAAAATAGAAGACATGATTGCTGGTGCGAGAGTTGAAGTTGCTCCATATAAAAAATCCCCAGCCGATTTTGTGCTGTGGAAGCCCTCAGATGACAGTCTTCCTGGTTGGAACTCACCTTGGGGACGAGGTCGTCCTGGTTGGCACATAGAATGTTCTGCCATGTGTAAAGAACATCTAGGAGATATTATTGATATACATGCAGGGGGAAGGGACTTAGTTTTTCCTCACCACGAAAACGAAGTGGCTCAAAGCTGTTGTGCAAATGACACCGAAAGCTTTGCCAACTATTGGGTGCATAATGGCATGATTAATATGGGCAACCAAAAAATGTCTAAATCTTTGGGTAATATTCTACTCATCAAAGATGTTGCTGAAAAATATAAAGGTGAAGTCATACGATGGTTACTACTAAGCGCTCAATATAGACAATCAGTAGATTGGTCCGAGGATTCAATCCATAAAGCGCAAAAAACGATGGATAGAATTTATGCCACATTGCGTGATAATCAAAAAACAACTGTTGACGTTAATAAAGATAAAATACCTGATTCAATAATAAAAGCATTAGATGATGACTTAAACACACCAATTGCTTTTGCTGAAATTAATAAACTATCTAAACAATTGGCAAAAGCTGAATCTGAGGAAGATAAAAAGCACTATAAATCGCAGTTATTAAGCACTGGTGAATTATTGGGTCTTTTCCTTGAGGATTCAGAAGCTTGGTTTAAGTCAGACAATGCTGAAATTGACGATCAAAAAATTGATTTACTTATTGAACAAAGAAATCAGGCTAGAGAAAATAAAGACTGGGCGAAATCCGATGAAATACGCGATGAACTTGCCGCCATGAATATTGTCTTAGAAGATTCTGCAAATGGAACACGATGGAGTGTGAAAAACTAACAATGAAAAGCCAACAAGAAATAATACAAGACTTTGAAGTTTTTGATGACTGGATGGAAAAATACCAGTACATCATTGACTTAGGAAAAGAATTAGATAGTTTAGATGATTCTGATAAGATAGATACTAACAAACTTCAGGGTTGCCAATCACAAGTCTGGATCGTTCACGAACTTAAAGATAACGAACTTATTTTTAAAGCTGAAAGTGATGCGGCTATTGTTTCAGGATTAGTTGCTCTGGTTTTAAGTATATATTCAGGTAAAACACCCAAAGAAATTATTAACACTAAGCCGACATTTATTGCTGAAATCGGATTAGATAAACACCTTTCAGGAACACGTAGCAATGGCTTATCATCATTAATGGCAAAAATACAAGAAATAGCTAACAGGTATAGATAACCTTTCAAATATCACTGTAAATATAACCCTTACATCAACCTAATACTGTTTTTATAAAAATTCTGCAACTTTTTGTTTTTGTTGATTATTAACATTTGACAAAAGCTCATACATCCCCTATTGTTATTAAAAATATAACAATAACAATAGGGGAATAAACAGTATGAGCAACACTCCCGATAAAACAGAAATAAACAATAATTTTTCTGATTTGCATAAACCTTTTAATTTACAACAGGCCATCGTCGAATCTGCTAGGTGCCTATATTGCTACGATGCGCCTTGTATTCAAGCCTGTCCAACTTCAATAGATATACCCACATTTATACACCAAATTAGAACTGAAAATGTAAAAGGTTCAGCAACAACCATATTATCGCAAAATATAATGGGTGGCACTTGTGCTCGTGTTTGCCCGACTGAAGTACTTTGTGAAGAAGCTTGTGTCCTCAATGAAGAAATTGAACAACCAGTTGAAATCGGACAATTACAACGTTATGCGGTCGATCATTTGATAAAAACCAGTACAACCCATCCATTTGAAAGAGCAGAACCAACCGGCAAATCTATTGCTATAGTTGGTGCAGGCCCTGCTGGATTATCGTGCGCACATCGCGCATCAATGCTTGGACATGATGTCACTGTCTATGAAGCCAAAGAAAAATCAGGCGGCTTAAACGAATTTGGACTGGCCGCTTATAAAATGGTCGATGATTATGCTCAAAAAGAAACTAAGTTTATAATGGACTTAGGTGGCATTAAAATTATACACAATCAAAAACTGGGTGATAATTTACATTTAGAAAACTTACAAAACAATTATGATGCCGTTTTTATTGGTGTAGGATTAAACTCAACGTGGTCACTTGATTTAGAGAATGAAGATGCAGAAGGTGTGCTTGATGCAGTCCAATTCATCGAAGCCATTAGACAAACCGAAGATAAATCTCAAGTTGAAGTTGGTAATGATGTCGTTGTTATTGGTGCTGGCAACACAGCCATTGATGCAGCGGTTCAAGCCAAAAGACTGGGTGCTGAAAATGTCACCTTGGTTTATCGCCGTGGTGAAGAACAAATGAGTGCTACACAATTTGAAGTGGATTTAGCTCGAATCAATGGCGTAAACATAAAACTGTGGTCTGCGCCTAAACACATTATTGCAGATGAGCATGTTGCACAAATAGAATTTGTTAAAACAAAAATAGAAAAAGGAAAGTTAGTTGAAACTATTTTTACTTATAAGCTTGAAGCTGATATGGTTCTAAAAGCTATTGGGCAGAAATTAGAAATTGAAGATTTAAAAGGAATAGATATTGAAGGTGGAAAAATAGTGGTAGATGAAAATTATCAAAGCTCAATAAAAGGCGTTTATGCAGGTGGAGACGCGATTGATTGTGGTGAAGATTTAACTGTTCAAGCGGTTGAAGATGGCAAACAAGCAGCTCATGCAATTGATAATATGTTTAATTATGAAAAAGGAGGAGAAGAATAATGGCTACTCTTAAGTGTAATATCGCAGGCATAGAAAGCATTAACCCTTTCTGGCTAGCCTCTGCCCCTCCAACAGATAAATACATCAATGTGGTGCGTGCTTTTGAAGCTGGCTGGGGAGGTGTTGTATGGAAAACTCTGGGCGAAGATCCTGCAGTAGTCAATGTATCCAGTCGTTACGGCGTACATAAAAACCGTGACAATATTGTTGGCATTAACAACATAGAACTCATCAGTGATAGACCATTACAAACAAATTTAGATGAAATCGTTCGTGTAAGAAAAGAATGGCCAGATCGCGTCATTATTGGTTCAATGATGGCTGTCATAGAAGAGCGAGCATGGAAAGAACTCGCCATCAAAATTGCAGAAACTGGCGTGCAAGGTATCGAACTAAACCTCGGTTGTCCACATGGCATGTGCGAACGCGGCATGGGTTCAGCCATCGGGCAAGTGCCAGAAATGATAGAAAAAGTCACACGATGGGTTAAAGAAGTAGTCGACATTCCTGTCTTCACCAAACTCACACCAAACATAACCAATATACTATGGTCAGCTGAGGCCGCACAAAAAGGCGGTTGTGATGCTGTAGCATTAATTAATACCGTCAATTCAATTACATCTGTCGATTTAGACCTCATGGCACCCACTCCAACAGTTGGAGACAAAGGCACACATGGTGGATATTGTGGAACAGCAGTCAAACCCATTGCCTTAAACATGGTAGCTGAAATTGCTCGAAACCCAGAATCCAAAGATTTAAACATATCAGCAATAGGAGGCATAGAAACGTGGAAAGACGCAGCAGAATTTATCGCTTTAGGTGCAGCAGGATTACAAGTCTGTACCGCAGCCATGCTTTATGGATTCAGAATTGTAGATGACATGATTGCCGGTTTAACCAACTGGATGGATGAAAAAGGCTACCAAACCATTGATGATTTCCGTGGTAAAGCCGTTGGAAACACCATCGATTGGAACAATTTAGACATGAACTTTGATACCAAAGCCCTTATTGATCAAGACTCTTGTATCGAATGCGGCCGTTGTCACATCGCCTGCGAAGACACCAGCCACCAAGCCATAACATTTGATGTAAGTGATGATGACAAACGCACATTCACAGTAATAGATGATGAATGCGTCGGCTGTAATCTCTGCCAAATCGTCTGCCCAGTACCCGAATGTATTGATATGGTGCCAGTAGATAATGGTTTAGAGTATATGAATTGGACTAATAATCCGCTGAATCCAATGAATAATAGTTAGCAATATACAATTGAAGAGCAAGAACTATTTACCATGAAGAGCATGAAGTTAATGAAGAAAAACCGTAGGGTGGGTTTTACCCACCAATTTAAAACTAAATGATTCATGAGACAACTGAAATACTGATGGTGGGTAAAACCCACCCTACGACAATGAGTAATTAAATATGAGAAATAACAAACCATGAACTTTAAAGACCTTGCCCAAAATAAAAATTTATACCTTTTAGCAATGATTGTTTTATTATTTGCTGTAACGGTATTGGATTCATTTGAACTAGTTCCGCTTGTTATTCGCCTATTATTAATTATCTTTTTTACTTTATTAATAATGAGGTACCAATTTTTAAATTATTCATTGGTGTTTTTGATAATCCTCAGCCTGTTGTGCCTCACAGTTGTGTTTCACAATGAATTTATTGTTCTTTTGAATAAATTAAGTAATAAAACCATTATTGAAACCTATGTTCTCAACAGAGGAGCAGATATAACACGAGGATTAATTTTAGCAATATTTATTTGGAGCTTTCTTGCTCAACAGAAAGAATCAAATAAAACTGTTATTGGAACAGATTAATGAATAAAATAATAAAGCAGTAACGCAAAGTTCGCTAAGTTTTCGCAAAGAACGCAAAGATATAAAATCCCTCTTTGCGAACTTTGCGCCTTCTTTGTGACCTTTGCGTTACAAAACCAAACAACAACAAGACAGAAATATTATGAAAAAACAAAATTTAGAAAACTACTGGATGCCTTTTACGGCCAATAGACAATTCAAATCCAATCCACGTATATTAACAAGCGCTGATGGTATGTATTATACCGAAGAAGGTGGGCGCAAAATATTAGATGGCGTTGCTGGACTTTGGTGTTGCAATGCTGGGCATAATCGTCCACGTATTGTTGAAGCGATTCAAAAACAAGCCAGTGAATTAGATTATTCTCCGGCTTTCCAAATGGGTCACCCTAAACAATTTGAGCTAGCAGAACGTTTGGCTAATATAATCCCAGGTGATTTAAATAAAATATTTTTTACCAA
>Ga0209345_10002745_pt1 | contig 18962 bp, 20 predicted proteins | sample Cruoilmetagenom7_FD_187294 | JGI IMG/M metagenome (GOLD analysis project Ga0209345, IMG submission 187294) | Oil polluted marine microbial communities from Coal Oil Point, Santa Barbara, California, USA - Sample 7 (SPAdes) (version 2) | ecosystem: Environmental > Aquatic > Marine > Oil seeps ...
GCCATCGTAAATGCTGCAAATTCATCTCTACTTGGTGGTGGGGGAGTGGACGCTGCAATTCATCGAAGAGCTGGCCCGAAACTATTGGAAGAATGTAGGGCGCTTCGTGGGTGCAAAACAGGCGAGGCCAAAATCACCAAAGGCTATAAGTTGCCAGCACGGTTTGTGATTCATACCGTTGGTCCAGTTTGGAAGGGCGGCGGGAACAATGAAGCCGAATTGCTTCGGTCATGCTATCAGGAATCTCTCGAGCTGGCTGTCGAGTATAATTGCCAAAGCATCGCCTTCTCGGCCATTTCAACGGGTGTATACGGATTTCCAGCGGATAAGGCGGCTGAAATTGCGGTTGCTACTGTAGAGAAATTTTTGAAAAACCAAAAATCACCACTGAGGGTGATTTTCTGCTGCTTTACGGAAGATTCCGCCGAACATCATCGGCGTTATATCAAAAAGTGAAAAAGCGGTTGTTAGACTAAATCTCTGACCTTTTTTGCGAACCCATGCCGTTCGGATGCAAACTTCAGTTTTCACGTCATTGAGGTTGTCCCTTCTCGAACTTCGAGGGTCTTGGGGTCGATAATCGCAATACCGTCTGGTCACAGGTCAACGCAAATATAGGGCTTTCAATCAATCTCTCTTTCGAAAACATCCCCAACTATTTGTCATGGGGCGAACTGAGCATATTTTCCATCATTCGCGCGAACAATATGGCACGGTGCTCAGTAGTGGGGGTCGTTTCGAACGATTGCCAGCTTTGCACCATCGGTGTCGGTTGCTTCAATTTCAGTGACCCAAAGAGGGTTTTGAGGGTTGGCTAAATATTCCGCTACATTGGGGTCTTGTTCTCAAAGCAAAGTTTCTACCGTTAAAGTTGAGGAGACCTCGGATGTGTTCTTTACAGGCATAATTTTATTGTTAATAAATAGTATGTTGTAAGTTTAACACAAGTAGGAATTGAATGCAAAATTTTAGCCCTGAACTCATTTTCAGCACAGCCATACTCATCGCTATTTATTACTCGCTGGCCCTTTTGTTCATCTATGTATTTCGGGGTATTCTATGGTGGTTTTCAGGGGCATTTTACCTTGTCGATGAGTTTATGTGGTTTCTCTATAATCCGCTTCGAGTTTTCATGAGGGCAAATAAAAAGCAGCGGGAAGGCGTGAAGGGAAAAGTCACTCGCGGGTCATTTCTGATTTTCACAACCTTCTTGATTGCCCCCGCATATAAGCTGGCTATCTATTTTTTAACGACACCACTTCGGCTTATCACGGCAATTTATTTTGACGTAATCATGTATTTGTTCGTGATGGCCTCAGACACCATAGAAGAGCTGTTCAATCCAAAATTGGGGGCAATGCGCTTCAAAAAAGGTTTCAAGTATTTTGCCTTGTGGATCGTTCTGTTTCCGTATCGCCTGTTTTGGTTTTTCGTCAAAAACATACTGGCGTTGGTTGATTCAATGATGATGGTGATTATCAGCTTGGCGTGGCCGACTTTTACAATGTTTCATGGAACGTCACATGAAGCCGTGACCAGCATCGAGCGAGCTGGTCGCTGGATGGTCGGGCGGGGGAACTTTGCAGGTTCAGGAATTTACTTCGGACGTAGCATCAAGACTGCCAAGCTTTATGCTGGCACAAAAGCATTCGTGAATAATGATGGGCAGACAATGTTTCCCATTATCATGGCGCGGGTCACATTGAGCGCTTTGCGGAACATCACCACGCTTAAGGAAGACGATAGAAAGAAGGTCGCTGATTTTTCGGGGCAGGGCGGTCGTGAGTTGGCACAACGAATTAAATTTCCCTACTTCGCCACAGAATTTTGGCGCACCGATAATGGCTGGTGGGAATACTGTCTTATCAGGGGCGGAGAAGACGGGAAGCTTGTAAAATCTTGGCGTATTCGTCCTGTTGGATATGCCCACGTGAAGCCCGAAAATTCCTATAGCGGCTCTTTGCAACGGCTTTGGGGTGGGAAGGCGCACTATTGCCTGAGCTTCACGAATATCGCTATGGCCGCAATCTCGGTAGTGATTGTGTTGGCTTTGAATTACGGTCACGCAGAGCTGTTTGGATACGGTGGTTTTCTGAGCTTTATCGGCTTCAGAATCTGAATAATAAACTTGCAAAACCCAATAACTGGGTAAAATTATACCAATAGGAGATTAGAAATGGCGACACACTTGATTGACCTGAAATGTGGTGGGCGGACGTATTATATCAGCCATGGTGGTGACACCATTTACTACAGCACAATCGGTCGCGGCAAAGGAAGCTCTGAAATCAGGGGGCTGAAGTTCCGTAGTAATCAGATTGTTGATACCAGCACAGGCAAGCCAGCCACAGAATTCCAAATATGCCAAAAGATGGGTAAATAGCTTATTTTCTAAATACTGGCTTATGACAAATAAAGCTGAGTGACGAGTTTGTCTTGTTACCTATCGAATAGGGCAGGGGGCAATCCACTGCGAAGCACTTTGAGCATTTGAAGATCAAAAGCTTGAAGGTTTGAATCTTATGTTGGCTTGGAGAGAGCTTTTAGCTCCGCTCAAAGGTGTGGCCGAAACGGAAATAAACATTCTCGGCTATGTGGATTTGTTTGAATCGCGACAAGCAGAGCTCGAAGTTTAATCGTTATTCAAAGTGTCAGCCTTTAGGTATAATAAAAACTCAAAGGGTATTATTAAGTCGGAATTATGTTTAAAAACATAGAGAAAGAGCTGGTAAAGCTCGAACAATTTCTACTTAGCGTGGCAATACCAAGATTTTTTCGAAAGCTCAGATAATTGGGCGAGAACAGTTTAAGGATTATTATGGGCATTCTCAGTTCACTATTAGGGGCATCTAAGCCCAAGACGGATTATTCGCTGCTAGTCAGAAATATAGCATCTTCAGGTGGAAAAGGCATCGTTCAGACTAAATATGAAGTCTTAGCGCAGTATTTCCAGGGCCACGCCGAAGTAATCCAGTCCACATCTGATATGCTTAATGTCGAGTACAGAACAGAAGACAATGATTATATGATTTTTCTTGAGCGCGAGCGTTCGGGTGGGCGCGACACTGGTAGAACAGTCATTTCCGTCAGTGCCAAAATACCAATCAACTGGAATGCTCCGGAGATTGGGGATGTCCTGACACACGCCTACAAGCCTTTCATAAAGTCGCGCAGCGACGCTGAAGACGTCGTTCAAGCCATCTACATGGAGGCTGAGAGCTTTATCATCGACGACTCCAATTTTGGTGGAGAAATGAAACTAGGGGGGCAATCTTCAGCCACTGTGCCTGCCTCGCTGAAGTCTTTCATCGACGGTAAATCTCCCGAGAGCCATAGATTTAGTGGGGACATGGATGTTAAAATGTTAACTCAGCAGATAACGCAAGAGGCCGGAGAAACCGAACTCCGAGTGAAGGTGATGTATGGAATCGCTGATGCCATAGTCAGAGAACATCGCTTACTGTCGTAGGTTGGGTCTACCATTTTTAGTGGCGCATAGCTCAAAATGACTGTCGGCAGTTTAGGTAATCAATTGTCCCGAAACGGCCAAATAAATTGCAAGGACAGAGGCCACGACAGAACCAATAATAAAGCCTTTAAAGCGGTTTTTTGTTGAAATCATGCCGAGGCAACCAAGGGCTGTCGCAGCAAGGCCCATACCCACGCCTTGTGAAAAGGAGTCCCCTATCAGGGCTCCACCCGAGCCCAATCTACCATCAAATAGCACTCTAAAAGCACCGAAAAAAACTGCGACGCCTACAGTGACTAAAAAGTATTTCATTTATCAATATTTCCTAAGCGGCTTAATATATTTTCAATATGCAGACGTCATGCAATTTGTTCAAGCCTTCCTATTTCAAAAAAAGGCGTCTAGGGCAGGGCTTAGGGCTTTCATAATCCAGCCAGCGGCAATGATGCTGAGAAAGCCAAATAAGCTACCAATTATGGGCTTCTCGCGCACGAAGCTGGATTTATACCAAAGCCGTGCTACCCCAAAACCAAGGGCATAAATTAGAAGGGTATAGAGCGAGAAAATGTTCACGCTGTCTTTTAGAAAAATACTTCCCTCGCCAGCTATCGCCTCTATAACGACACCGAATATTGCCGCTGATGATGCCCAAATGATAATAAAGGCCGGCCACAGAAAAACGAGACGGAGCAAAAAAGAGCCGGCTTGCTTGTGGGTTAGGTTTTCACCAATGCTTTGAAGGTTTTTCGGACTTAAAGCCAATTACTTATCCTATTTTCTTTTTAAGCCTGTCGAAGGCAAGATTGATTTTCTTCAGCTCTTCCTCGGACTGCTTTACCAGCTCGGGCGGCTTATTCACCATGTTTGAAGGGTTCCACCGCATGACTTCGCGCTTCCGTGCATCTTTGAGCTCCTGAAGCGTGTAGCCGTTGCTAGGAAGCCCAAGCACCTCTTCGGGGCTACGGTGGTCATTCGTCTGATTTAGCTGGGCGCTCCTGAGCTTGTCACGTTCATTTTTTAGGGATTCCGCTTCGCGCCGAAGTTTGGTTTCGGTTGCTCGGCGTTCCCGTTCTGCTTTCTCAGCTTGTTCCTGAAGTCTGCGTTTTTCCTGCTGTACGGCGTGTTGTTCAGCTTGCAGAGCTTCTTGTGCTTTCTTCAGGTCTTCTTTTCCTGCGCTCGATCGTGAGCGGGTTCTTGGCTGGTGGTTTTTAGGCTTAGTGGGTTCATCACTTTTAGGGCGGGGTTTACGCCTCCGTCTGTGAGAACTCTGTCCGTTTTTGTCCGAATTGTGCTTTTGAGAAGAACGGCGGCGACGTTTTGGACGCGGCCCTTCTTTATCCTGCGGTTCTTTGGCCGTTCCGTCAGTGGTTCCAGTGAATTTTTGAAAATCTTCGAATACGGATTGAACGCTTGTCTTTGGACCAGTGCTCGGTTTTTTAGGGTTTGACCGTGCTTGTCGAACTTCACGGGCTTCTTTCTTTACGACTGGAAATAGCCCCGTGTGCCTGAAGGCAACAATAAAAAACATTACTGCATTTGCTATCTTTGCAAGGGGGGTGAGGCCTAAAAGATTGATTCCTATCTGAATGAAAACCGCAATCGCAATAAGTGATATAACCCCTACATGGGGTTGCCCTTTTTTTACCGCCGCAAATCCAGCAATGCAAAATGCTGCGAAAAATACGAGGTCGATATTCTCAGTGGGGAGGACTTTCGTAAATGCCCCAAGAAATAGGGCGCAAAGAACACTGTATGCAATAATGCGGTAGCGGTAGGCGTAAATCATCTAGTTTGGCTCTGTTTGGTGCTATATTTAGCTTGTTGAATTTCTCGAAATTGTTTCTCTAATAATCGTTTTTGGTTTTTCACATCATTGGTCACTTTGAAGCCATCCAGCTTAGCCTTTCGGCTTTTCAGCGCAAGGTAATGCTGAGCCATACCCTTCTTATTATTGTTTTCGAGAAGGGATTTTCGACGTTTCCAATAGTTCAGGGGTTTTTCACCGTCCTGACGTTTAGAAAGCTCAAGGAATGCTTGGCGCTCTTCATAGCTTAGAGCTTTGCCATACCGCTTTGCTTGGCGTGCGAGCTGGCGTTTATGAAATGATTGGTCGCTGGTTTCGCTCGGGCCTCTGATAAGATCCCCGACGAATTGAAGCGCAAAGTCACCGTCACGATAAACGGCATCATAGGCGCGGTCTCTGAGGTTTTTTAGAATGCCTCTCATAGCGTCAGAAACTCAATACGGCTCTGATTTTGGCTTTGAATCTGCGCTGGTTTTTTCTTCATGAGCCGACGGAATTTCGGGTGCTGGTGGCTGGGAACGGAATCTATGAGCGCGGTTTTGCGGTTGTCGGAAATAACCAGCAACGTGCCACTTGGAAGCTCCCGAATTTCCGAGGCATTTATGAGATTGTATTCGCTGTAATTTTCAATATGCGGGTCTTTCAGCTTCGGACGCTGGATAACCCTAACCTTCCCTGCACGCCTTTCAAAATACTCTGCCGTTTCCTGTTCTGCCGAACCAAAACTTATCTGCGTGGCAATCCCCGAAAGGATTACACTGGTTGTGTTTCGACCGTAGCTTTTTACAAGCTGATTTATGCCCTGCATAAAGAGCATCATGGAAATTTTATATTTTCGGACGGTGGTCGCAAATACGTCAAAATCAGGCAGGAAAGAATTTCCGAATTCATCGTAGAGAAAATAAACAGGTAGGTCGCCACGCTTTGGAAGCTCACGCATACAAGCCTGAAGCAAGCTGAGAATGAACATGCTGGTCACGGGCTGATACATTTTTTGATATTGTGGCGGGGTCACAATATAGATGATGGTTTTCTGTTTTCGTAGCGTGGCAAGGTCAATATCACTGCTGGCTGTAAGCTCGCAAACATCGCGATTGGCAAAGATTTTGAGCGCGGTCGTGGCGTTCATAATGAAGGATAGGATTCCGTCTTTATGAACCGAAAGTAGGGACTTCCATTCGTTTATCATGAATTCGTCGTCGTAGCTGCACTCGGCCACAAATCGGTGCAGATTGCTCCCGTCCTCGCCAAAGCTTTGGAAAAGGTAATAGAGATTGTGGGGCGTGTTGTATTTGTTTTCCTTCTTGCGAAGGCACTTCAGAAAGAAGGTCACAAAGCGCTCTGCTCCCGAGCTCCATATTTTGTCTTTCCCGTCACCACCTGAAACTGCCTGAACAAACATTTGGGCAAGGTGGATGGTTTCGTTCTCGTTCTGAATGTCCAAAAATGGATTGAAACGGTGTGAATTTTCGAGGTCGTGCGGGTTCAAAACAATCACCCTATAGCCCTTGGATTGCATGTGGCCGCTGGTATCGTGATACAGGTCGCCCGACATATCGTTTACGATAAGGACGCTCGGGGTATTGGATTTATCCAATATATTCGGGCGAACAAATGCTGAGGATTTACCTGTTCCAGTAACCCCGTAAACCGCCACATTTTGGAAACTCACTTCTTCAGACAAGCGGCGTGAATATCCATCAATCAAAAGCCCTTTGTTTTTGGGTGAAAGGTATTCTTTAACGTCCTTGTTTTTGGCAAACTGAGCTCCCGTCTTGCTCGTCTGATAGCCCTTCAGAATGTATTCCAGCCCTGAACCCAAAATATTGAACGAGGTTTTGAATAGTTCATGTGTGGTTTTTACCGGCATGTTTTTTTGGCTTTATAATATCGAGAATACGTTGGTTTTTGAGGATGCTTTGAATCTGAGCTCGTATCTTTTGTAGGGTAAGGAAAACAGAAAAGCGTCATTGTTTATTTTTAGGCATGTGTTTGGCAGATTCTTTCCGTTGGGCGGTCATACGCTCAAACTCTTCCTGAACCTGCTGGGCGGTTTTCTTAGCGGTCTCTTTGGCCGTTTTGTCCATGTCCTGTTTTACGCGCTGTTCCGTTCGTTTCCCAATATCTTCGGCGGCTTTGCGAACATCCTCTTTTGAGGCTGATTTCGCCTTTTTCTTTTCTTTGTAGGTTTCCTTCACTCCGAGAACATCGCGTAATTTCATGTCTTCCTCCTGCCCAGTATCAACGTATTTTTTGCTCTTTTGACGCTTAGCTTTTTTCTTGTCGCTCGATAGCGTATCTGAAGCACGGTCTTTTTGGGGATTTTTCTCGGGCTCTTTTTGCTTCGAAGTTTCCGCCGTTTTGCTCTGGCTTGGTTTTATGTCGTCCTGTGAAGGTTCTGCATCTTGCGATTGTCTCGGGACTTCAGCACTTTCTTCACGTTGCTGGGAAACTAACGCTGAGAAAGCTTCAAAATCATCATGCAATCCAAGCGTTGAAAATCGGTATTTTTTGGAGCTGCCATCTTCATGGGCAACTTCGACGCCGTAATTTTTCCCGCGAATATAGAAACGGTATCCACGCTCCTCGAGGAAGAAATGAAAGTTGTTCATGCTCGAGGTCTGATTCATTGCCTCCGCAATGGTGAGTTTCACCTCGTCACGTTTGGGAAGCTCCCCCAATCGACGCTGAACCTCGCCAGCTTTACGGGACATTTTTTCGCCCTGCTTATTTGCCCCGATAAGCTCTTTTTGCTTCAGCTCGGGGTAATGCGCCAAAACATGCTCTTCGAGCTTTCGTTTGATGGTATCGAAATGTGCGCGGGATAAACGGGTTCTGCTACGTTCCCCCCGCTCGTTCGCGCTTATCATCAAATGGTAATGCAGGTTGTTGCTGTGGTCTTCGTGCAGACATCCATAGACCATGTTATTCGGGCAACGGGCGTCCACGTAACTATCCACGATTTCCTGAAGACATTCTTTGTGTCGAGGTGTGGCCGTGCCATCCTCAACCGAAATGCTTATAATTTCATGGTAGAGGTAGTTGCCGTTTTTTCGCTTTGCGAGGCCGCTGCTATTTTCGAAAAACTCGGTGGCAATATCTGCGTGACTGCGCGAGAAACAGTTACGATAGAGATCAAAACGCTCATCGGATTTCTCGCTGCTCATGTAGGCAGCGAGTTGTCCGAAAGTCGGAGATTTTCGACTGAGCGATTTGATAATCATTCGTTCTCGTTTAATCGTGAAGTAACAAAATCATCGAGCGTTGTTTCCAGCTCGTGAAGCTTGCGAAACAAGCCACCTTCATCGGCAACATGGCGCACTCGGTGAGAGTGCCGTGCCATTTGATTGACGTTGTTGGCGATATTCGAAAGCAGAAACCGAAGCTCTTTGAGCTCGGCTTCGACACCACTGCCGCGAAGTTTCACCGACCGCATTTGCAGGTCTGTGGCTTCACGCATCAGCGCGGACAAAGAAATACCTTGCTGCGAGGCAAAGGCTTGAAACTCATTATACAACGGCACGGGAACGCCAACGGTCACGTTGCGTATCCGTTTATTGTAGGTTTCACGGTATTTCTTTTGGTATTCAGGCGTGTTGCTTGGCATCGGTTTTCTTTATAAAGGGTGTGCAGAGGGAATATTCCCTGCTCGGGTTTGAAGGGTGACACCCTCACAAGATGCGCCTTACAGTGGAAGTAGCGTTTAGCTACCTTACAGTGGAAGATGCAATCTTGCCACCTTAACCCTACGGGTTTTGGTGTATAGGATATTTTCCGAATAAATGGGCCGAAGTCAAAACTATATCGGGGATTTTTTGGGCGCCATTTTTGACAAACTTTCGGGTTTTGCCTATTTTGAATTATTCGGGTATGCCGACTGTAAAGCCCCAACCATCCGTTTCGTGCGTAATGTGAGCGGGCCACTTTCCCTTATAAGCAGGTAGGGAGGAGGCTAATATCCCTGTGCCCCAAACCCCGTATTTCTCTTCTTTTATAAGCTTCCTATCAACAAGCGCTTTATAAATTTTACCGTCGAATTTGATGCCAACATTCTTGTTTTGCAGCCCTTCGAGGGCCTGATCTACCGACTCTATAATGGCGTCTATGTGATCTTCTTCAATAATCTGCTGCGGGTTCATTTGGCTTCCTTTTTGAATTTGTTGAAATTATCCTAAGCTAGAATTCAATAGAAAAAACCCAAAGCTTTTAAATTTGCGCGATAGTTACGGTCCATCATCCGCTTTTTTGACGAGGAGATTAGCCGCGCCACAACTAAATAACTATAAGTAAAACTTATCACTATTGACACGATTGCTGTCGTAATCGCCTCACCTTCAGACATGTCATACTCAAACCACAAGCTTACCAAGAAAATTACAAAAAATAATACAACAGAACGCAAGGCCGTTTTGAGCGTTACAAATGTAAGAAAAGCAGCCTTTATGAAAAGACCCATCAACTCCCATTCAGTGCAGGAATGTTCATGTGAATTCAGTGCGCTACAATTAGGGCAAGTGATAACAGGCTCTCCGATTGTCCAGTAGCTCTGAGTGTAACCACCAGTGAGACTCTTGCTGCAAGAGCTGCACCGCAAATTGACGTATGTGACCATAAATTTTCTTTCCACAAAATGATTTATTGAGATGGCTTTCTTTATCTCGGGCGGCGAATGGATTTATTTGAACGCTGGTCTTTCACATGAAGAATGCGAATTTCCGTTTTCGTGAGCTGGTATATGAGCGTGAACGGCGTGTTCGGGATGGGATGTTCGCGAAGTGAATCCACGACTTCAGAGGGCGCACCCGCCTTGGGATTGTTGCGAATAACGGCCAGCGCGTTGCGATACCGTTTTGCCGCTTGGGGCTTTCCAGCGGGAAATACGGTTTCGTAATATCGTTTCATCCACTCGAGGTCATCGAGCGAAGATGGCAAAAATACAATTTTCATGGTCTAGGAATTACGTGAAAAAAATGTCAGCTTCAGGCTTTGGAATCTCGGTATCTGTGAACCATGAATCGACCCATGCTGTCACGCGGTCTTCGGAAATAAAGACGCCAGCCTTTGCCTCTTCCATACGTCCAAGAAGAAGTTCACGTTCCCATTTTTGACGCTCGAGGTAATCAGAAATAGCCCGCGAAGCGAGGTAGGAAGCTGGGCGGTCAACCCGCTTGGCTTCTTGGTTCAGATTTGCCTTTAGGTCTTCTTCAATTCTCATGGAGAAAGGGACGGTGGTCATTTGGTTCATACTTCCGATTGTGAGTAGATATTCGTAATACAGTGTATTACAGTTGTCGTGAAAGTCAAAAGTTTGTTTTTTAACAGCTTACGAGTAAAATTCTGTTAAGATTGATGGCTGTGATTTTCACACTCGAATTTGGCTTTACTACTTAAGGAATCATAAATGCAAAAAGTATCGGTTGATATTAAGAACTGTTACGGAATCCGCTCTTTAGAGGCCACTTTTGATTTTTCAAAAAAGAAGGCCAATATCGTTTACGCTCCAAACGGAATGATGAAAACTTCTTTTGCGCGAACCTTCAAGGATTTCAGCAACGGCATAAAAAGTGGCGACCGTATTTATCCTGACCGAGAATCCACTCAAGATATTGTAGATGAAAATCGAGCCACGGTTGTTGCTGAAGAGGTTTTCGTAATTGAGCCGTACATTTCAGATTATGAATCGACAAGAATTTCGTCACTGTTGGTAAATAAGGATTTAAAAAAGGAATACGATCAAATCCTAAAAAAACTCGACTCAAAACAGAAAGATTTGGTCAAGCTTCTTCGAGAGGCTTCAGGTTTGAAAACGGGTATTGAAACCGCTATTTCAATGGTTTTGACAAAGGAGCCGGACAATTTTCTCCGAGCTCTCGAGCGGGTTCGCACCGAAGTGAACGAAGAGAAAGAAAGTCGTTTGGCCGACGTGCCATATTCCGCGATATTTAACGACAAGGTCGAAAAGTTTCTTTCAACAAAAGACTTCAAAGATAAGCTGCTAGATTACACAAGCAACTATGACGAGCTGCTTAGTAATTCGGCGTTCTTTCGTAAGGGTGTTTTCAATCATTACCAAGCTGGTGAGATTGCAAAACAACTTAAAACGCATGGTTTTTTCAAAGCTGACCACACAGTGTATTTGAAAACTGAGACAGAGAAGAAGGAAATTACTTCTGAGGAGCAACTTGAGGCTGTTATCAGCGAAGAAATGCAGTCCATATTATCTGACCCAAAACTGCGGAAATCATTCGATGAAATTGACGGAAAACTGAAGGCCAATGTAGACCTACGGGCTTTTCGAGAGTTTATGCTTGAAAATATGAGCATAATCCCCGAGCTGACAAACCCCGAGCTCTTCAAGGAAAAACTTTGGAAAGCATATCTCGTTAAGCATCGCGACGTTTTTTCAATTCTTATGGATGAATTCGATACCAGTAAAAAAAGCCTTCAAGACATTACGAATTCAGCGGAGCAACAAGCAACAAAATGGCAGGAAGTTATCAATATTTTCAACCGTCGTTTCTCGGTTCCTTTCAAGGTAAGTATTGAAAACAAACAAGACGTAATTCTGAAACGAAACACTCCAAACCTTGTATTTCAGTTTGAAGATGAGGAAGGCGCTCCCGTGCCTGTAGAACGCGACCAGTTAATAAACATTTTGAGCAATGGTGAGCGCCGTGCGCTCTATATTCTGAATATTATTTTTGAGGTTGAGGCCCGTAAGGAGGCTAATATACCAACGCTTTTTGTCGTCGATGATATAGCGGATTCTTTCGACTATAAGAACAAATATGCAATCGTAGAATACCTTCACGACATTCTTCATGAGGGTGATTTCAAGCAAATAATACTGACGCATAATTATGACTTCTATCGGACGATTTGGAAGCGGTTAGAATTGAGTGGAGCCAATTATCATGTTTCTCGAAATGCTGCGGGAATCCAACTATTGGCCGAGAAAATGTATCGCGACCCCTTTGAAAAATGGAAAAATTCAGCCGAGAACTCCGATAAAACAGATATGTTAATTGCCATGATCCCGTTCGTTAGAAACTTAGCGGATTACTGTGGTTTTGCTGACGAAAGCGATAGTCTGACGACTTTGCTTCACATAAAGCCAAGAACAGACGCAATCAAAGTGAAAGACTTGGCAGGTATATTTGGAAAGGTTTTGAATGGCTATGATTTCAACGCTTTGAAAGAAAATGAAGGGCAGGTAAAGCAACTCATTTTTGATGAAGCGCAAAAAATCACAGACGCCGTTGAAAATATGACTGAGCTCGAGCAAAAAGTAGTTCTCGCCATTGCGATTCGACTTCAAGCTGAAAACTTTTTGATTGATAAAATCAATGATGAAGCCTTTGTTACTGCCATTCGAAACAACCAAACATCGCGGCTTATCAAAAAATACAAAGATACCTTCGAGAGTGAAGAGGCGGAAACTGAAAGTATCAGGTTAATGGAGCGTGTGAACCTTATGACGCCTGAAAATATTCACCTGAATTCATTTATGTTTGAACCCATACTCGATATGTCGGCAGAACATTTAACCCAGTTGTATGGCGAGGTTGTCGCTCTGAATGTTTAGTTTGACGTGAAAAGAGCCCCCTGCGGGGCTCTTTCTAAAATCCAAAGTCAAATTGAACTGGACCTTTGGAAGTGTCCTCCCGTGCCGTTTCCGGCCGTTCGGTTTCTTCTCTTTTTGTGGGTTGCTCTTGTGCGGGTTTTTCATCCCGCTCCGCAAGCTTATATGACCAGCGCCCAAGGTAGTGGGCTGGCGTATACCATGTTTCTCGAAACTCGAGGCGTAGAGTGTCACCCACGATTACCTCGGCTGGAACATTCCAAAGCGAAAGCTGGATATAGCACATCAACGCCGCCAAGCGGTCGATGTCGATACACTGCACCCAAAGCCGCTCAGAGGGGTTGTGACCGTTTTCTATCATTGCCTTCACAAAAGATAGAACCATGCCCCCTGCCCCGCTTGCTGGCTCGCTGAGCGTGATAAACGGGGCTTCCAAGTTTTGTAATTCGGGACCGTAGGTCATACGAGCCATCATTTCTGAAACTGAAGATGGGGTAAAAAACTGCCCTTGGTCTTTGCTCGCGATTTCGAGGTTCATATAGAGTGGCCCGAGAACGTCCCGCGGCTCGGTATCCAGCATTTCGACCAGTAAGGCGAAAAGCTGTGGAAAAGTGTGTTGGTCTTCTTTTCCATAGGTCGCGATGATTTTGAGATATTCATCCTCCCTGCCCTGCTCCATGTTTATGGCGTTATGCAGGGTAATTGCGGACATGAAGATAAAATCTTTGAAAACATCGTAGCGGTGTTTGTGCCGCGCAATGCCCCTGAACGCCTTTTGAAAGGCGCTATGGGGGTCTTCTTGTGTATTTGCATGTGCCATGCCTCATTTCCCTTGTTGGGTCTTCTGAGGCTGGCTTCCACCAGTCAGAAAGACTGGTGGTTTGATTGAACCTATTTTGGGTTCGCATGGATTTTGCGAGAAAAGCAGAAATTGTCAAAAGTTTCTATTCAGAGATCAGGGCAAAAAGCCTCCTTAAAATAAGGAAGCTTGTCGCTGGTTTTGACCTGCCTCTTGCTCGAGCCATTTTCGCACATACGCAACGGGTCAACCGTGTTGCATAACTTCAGCCTTGTGTGTGAAGTGTGAGAGATACCCTGTGTTCGTTATGGGAAGCGGATAGCTATTTTCACTGCGAATTTCTAAATGGGCTATAATTCCGCCGAAAGCCTCGGGCTCCCATTGGATGTTAATACGAAAGCCTGACCATTTTAGCTGGTGCATTGTTTTCTGTGCAGTTGTGTTCATAATTTGAATTGAGAAAATAAAAATGAGCCCGTTTACACGTGCTCCCAATCTGAGGCCATACGATATGCCACCTCTTCGAAGGCCATCCATGAATAGAAATTTTTTAGGTCGTTTCAGGTTATGGATAGATGTCAGATTATGGATAGATGAATTTCTTCATCCATAAAAAGTTGTCTAATTTCTTCGATTTCTGCATAATGGGTATCAAAGAATTTGTGGGTATCTCGGTAATAAATGAGGCTTCCAACCATCCCTGACATGCAACCGTATTGGGAAAGGTCTTCAAAAAACCCCTTCGCATTGTCCGTTGCGAGCGCTTCTTGTGCCACAATTGCGGCAATGTCATTTCAGTTGGACTTTTCTTCCAAATAATTTTGAAAATCTCGGTTTTCCGTTATAATTGTTTCGTTCATAGGAATATGAATTAGGAATAAAAAACGAGGCCTGATAGCCCCGTTTGGAGCTAAATAGCCCCGATTGCCTCGGCTTCTATCCGTAGGCTGCTGTCCTGAAGGTTTGATACCTCGCAAAGCAATGTTTCGACAAAGCTGCGACCTCGCTCCCTCAGTATATGTTTATCGACTGCTGGGAATTCATCCTCCGCAAACACTTCGATAATGTCTTGAACTGTGATTCACATAGACAAAAAATTAGAAAATAAAGCATCTCTGTTGGTCCAGAGACGCCTTTCAGCTACCGCGCACTGTGTGAAGCTGTCAAGAATCCGTTCACTCGGGTTCTTTTTGTTTTATTCCTTACCGAGGGCGGTTCTTTACTGCGAGAACCAGCGGTATCCTCGCAAGGCTCTGATAGTCACCCTCCCCTGCCCCAACCAATCATACAGCTTTGAAAGCTCTGCTATAAATGGTAAGATACAACTGCGTAGCCTGTGGATAAGTTTTCAACAAATACAGGGGCTCAGGTCACGCAAATACAGGGTCTACGGTCACACAGCGATTTTGAGGCTCATTATTCCATAGGTTTTTGAGGTTTAGCTGCTCAATATACAGGGACTGTTGTCACACTTTAGGGCTAACTCCCAAAATTAGAGCAAACAATACAGGGGCTCAGGTCACACTTCATGGTAAAACGCGCGATTTTCTACAAAACAGACCCTAAAAAAAGCCCCATACAGGGACTGTGGTCACGCTTATGCAGGGATGTGAGTCACGCAAATACAGGGGCTCTAACCACACTGAATTCTCAAACGTCCTTATTTAACCGCCACTTACGACCTATTTTTCTAATCTAATCTTCTTATAAGCTAGTTCTTAATCATTTATTCATTCTCTTATTCAGAAATTGATTGTTAAAAACTGCCAATTACGCACCTAGATTTATTCGACAGGCTTAAAAGAAAAAACTAGTGGTGAACTAACCATTCGTTCAAATCATCATACGGAGCATAAGTGCTGGAACGGTCGCTAATTTCCACTGAAGGAAATTCAGCCTTCAAAGATGAAAGAGATCGTTGCCCTGCTTCATCGTTATCCAAATATGTATACACGCGGGTTATAAATGGTCGCTCTGCAACAAATCGCTTCACTCGGGATATAAAGCTCGTGCTGTTCATCACAATCGTTGTGAGAGGTGGTTGTGCTCGTTTTTCGATAGCAAGATAGGCGAGAAAGTCGAAAAAACCTTCAAAAACTAGAACTTCAGGTGTTTTTTTATCAAAAACGGTTATATCAGCGCCCTTCCCTAAAAAGCCTTTGAATAGCTTGTTTCTATGGGCATAGGTTTCCCCAGCTTTGAAACCCAAAGTATAGAATGTTCGCCCTTTTGGGTCAGTGTATTCAATTTCTTCAAGGTATTTATCGGCAAGTGCGAGTGGAATTCTGCGGTCTGCAAGGTAGTTTTTAAGTGGATAACGATAGATTTTCTGAATTTTTGTTATTTTGAGTTTCGGCTCTTCTTCTTTTAAGCTAGTCGCGTCCAGTTTCTGCGAATTCACCTTTTCGGAATGAGCGAGAATAGAAGATACAGAATGGTTCGGGCTTCGGCTGTAAGCTGAAGTGTGACCTGAGCCCCTGTATTCTGGAAAGAGCTGGTCGAGCATTTTTAGGGCGCTGGAAACATCGGTTTTGTGAAAACGGTGAATATAACAAACGAGCTCAATAAGCCTTCCCCCCTCCCCTGCTGGAACATCGGACCAAATGTTTCGGTCGAGGTTTACACAAAGAGAAGGTTTATGATCTTGGCGGTTTGGAGTGTGATACACGTATTCAACACCGTGTGTCCCGTTTTGCTGTCGTGAAAACTTGGCTCCGATACGTTCAAGATATTCGTTGATGTGGATGTTTTTTGCGTCTTGGGTTCTCATAAAAATTATTTGCTGTGTAAACGGGCGTGTAAGATTTTGCCCTTAGCTATATCAAATGTCCGCTTCGCTTTGAGGTATTCGGTTTTACTTGGATATTCATGTTCCATCGGCTCAATCAGAACATGTTCTTCATCACTGCTGATAAGGGCATTCTTTGCGCGTTTGTTCAGCTTGTTAGCTTCAATCATCGACTGCACAAATGAAGCTGAAGGAAAAATATGAAAAACGGCCCCGATAATTTTACGCCCTTCCTTTTTGGGTAAAACCTCAACACGTTCCACTTCTGTTAAGCTTTCAAGTAAGTGGGTCATTTTTCGGATAGATTCACGCTTGCTTTTATACTCTCGGAAACCAATTTTTTCGACTAGGTGCGAGAGTGAAGGATTGTAGAATGCTCCACGTTTAGCGTAGCGGAATTTCAGGTTCAAAAGCGTTTTTAGCTTAATGGTGTAATAGGTCTTAGAGGCAAGAATACTTTGGGAATCGGCAACATTCCAATCACCTCGCGTGATGTAATTTGAAATCATGGTTCCAAATTCAATGACGGTTCGGCTTCCATCGAGGTAGATGTCTTTAATCCGATTAAAGCCATACTCCTTTTTCCCCGATGTATCGTAAACCGTAATGGTGGATTCCTTCAGGATTTTAAGTCCCTCGCGAATTGAGGTTGTGTTGTAAGGGCAATCATTCGGCTTTAAGTCTGAACCTTCTTGCTGGTTTATGGCCTCCACAATTTCCTTTTGAATTTGGTAGTAGGTTACGTGCAGCTTATAGGTAGGGTCTTCTCCGTTATGGTAATCAACACCCAACCACTGTTTTGAAGCGAGAGAAATCAAAGCATACTCAAGCCTCAATTCGCGGAAATATGGAAAATAGCTTTTGTATTTTTTGGTTTTTGGGTCACGCAATGTTGCTGGCTTCACTTCGGATACGAAGGTTTGACCATCAACGGTGAACGTGCGCTCTACAGGAAGTGCTATGTTGTCGCTTTCCCAAACAATAGAACTATCCTGTGGGGATATTTCCTTTGGAATGCTTTCGTAGGCCTCAGACAGATTCAGTTGTTTTGTCGAGTGAAATAACTCGAGCTGAATTGGTCGGGCAATTTGTTTGTTCTTATCAGACATAGTGAGATATTATATAGTAAGATGATATATAGTGACTTACTATAACGCTTTCTTTAGCTGCTTGATAAGGTTTTCTCGAATTTGCTCATTCCCCGCTTCGTGGCCGAGAGTAAGCAAGAAGAGCTCTCTTCCAACATCGGATACAGTAACACGCTTCCCAAGTTTTTCGTCTAGGTCTCGGCAATATGCTCGAATAACCTTGTGTTCGCTTGGAGTGACTACTGAAATACAGTTTTTGGTTCGCTGTTCTGTTGTCAGAGAAATCTTTGTTCTTTCCAGCGTTGCCAGTCCCTCGGACTTCTTTGCTGTATCATCGAACTGGTCGAAGAGATTTACTTTGTTTGATTTTGCCATGTTATTTTTCCTTAGAGAGATAATCATAAAATTCGCGGAACATTGGTGCGAGGTTTTTGAGGTGGTGCCTCTGCAAGAGGGATACCCCCTTCCCTTCAAAGAGCTCTATCGGTGTTTCTTTGTATACAGAAAGCTTCGAAATGAATTTTGATCTCGGGATTACGAAAATCGGGTAATCGAAATTCTTCTTAACAGATGTCTTCAGCTCCTCAATGTATTCACGCTCGGTGTTGTTGATAAGCAGAATGATGTTGTTATTGTGCTTAGAAAGCTCGGAAACAGTATCGATAAAGGGCTTAATCTCTGCGGGTGATTGGAACGCAATGGGGATTACGCATTGGTCACAGACCTTAGCGGTGCGGATAATACGCTCATCGAGATAGCCCCCAAAGTCGAAAACATGGTCTTCACCATCGTAAGCAACGAGCTTCCCTGTGGGCGGTATCTCATGGAACTTGCCTTCGGGAAGCATAGCCTCATAGAGCTCGCGTGTGCCGTTATCGTAGTCAAAGGTGAGGAAATGCGCCCCTAAATGCCTCGCATACGCAATGGCATGGGTTGTTTTTCCTTGTCCCCCTTTGCGGGAATAAAAGAGTGTGTTCATAAGTCACTATCTCATTATATAGTAAGTTAGTAAGACGCGATATTGCATCTTTGCGACTCATTATATGAATCCTGACGATAAGTCAATATATTGTGAGGTAGTAAGATGCAATATAGTAAGACATTATATTGCATGGTAGGATATATAGTGAAGCTATATAGTATTGCACTATATAGTAACTTACTATAGGTATTTGAAGCATTGTTTCATTTTTGAGGAGTTACGAGAGGGCAGGGGGGGTAATTTATCTTCCATGTCAAATGAGGCGGTAGTGCCGGGAAAGCAAATTACTCTTCCAAAATAAATTTTGCCCGTTCGGCCAGCTCGTCAAACGTAATAATTTCGATACCCCTCGTTTCTCGTCTGAAAAGTTCGAAAGTGTCACTCATGATAGCTCTCTCCCGCTTGTTTTCAGGAGTTTGAAATTGGCTTTTAGAACCGAAAACCAAGATT
>Ga0209345_10002746_pt1 | contig 18955 bp, 15 predicted proteins | sample Cruoilmetagenom7_FD_187294 | JGI IMG/M metagenome (GOLD analysis project Ga0209345, IMG submission 187294) | Oil polluted marine microbial communities from Coal Oil Point, Santa Barbara, California, USA - Sample 7 (SPAdes) (version 2) | ecosystem: Environmental > Aquatic > Marine > Oil seeps ...
GCACGATCGATATCGGCGGTGACAAGCCGCTGCCCTATTTTCAGGCCAGCGAGTTCAAGGAAGACAATCCGGCGATGGGCTGGCGAGCGATCCGCATTGGACTGGAGCGGGATGCCCTGATGAAGGTCCAGGCTCGGGCCTTGATCGAGGCATCGGCAGGCCGGCGGCTTAACGTCATGTTCCCGATGATCGCAGAACCCTGGGAATTTGATGAAGCCAAGGCGGTATTCGAAAATCAGCTCGCCTATCTCAAAGGTCAGAAAAAAAGGCTGCCAACACAGATTCGCTATGGTGCCATGCTGGAGGTCCCGGCCTTGGCAGAATGTCTTGACCTGATGGCAGATCGACTCGATTTTCTGTCGATCGGGACCAATGACCTGACCCAGTTTCTTTTCGCCGCTGACCGGAGCAATCCGAAACTGGCAGAGCGTTTTGACTGGATGAGTTCGGCAATATTGCGATTCATACGCCGCGCATCGGACAATGCGGAACGGTTCAAGATTCCTCTCGGTATATGCGGAGAAATGGGGGGCCGTCCGCTGGATGCGCTCGCACTTCTCGGATTGGGCATTCGCAATCTGTCTATCACGCCTGCTTCGGTTGGCCCGATCAAGGCGATGGTGCGGTCGCTGGACATTGGCGAGGCTAAAGTGGAAATTGAAGCGATATTGAAAGAAGGACCGCCGCAAACGCGGAAACGGCTTGAACAATGGGCAATTCAACGCAACGTCGATCTGGATTGATCTACATATTCAGGCATTCAATCGGCAAATCGGTGACCGAAATCTCAAAAATGGTAAAATGCGCCAAATCGACCATGTAAAATGCGCCAAATCGACCATGATAGTCATTGACTTTTGCCGTCCAAACTGGCTTTTTTCGTCAAATTATCCGGGGGTGTGCGAAAAGGGTCGCAGAATTATCCGGCCAAATGGAGTGTGGAGTGGCCGAAGAAACCAATGACGACGAGAATGTCGAACCGCATTTGCACAGCACAGGTGCATTGCTGCGCCAGGCGCGCGAGCAAAAAAATCTTTCACTGGAAGAAATCGCAAAAAAAACCCGTATTCCGCAACGCCATCTGGCGTCGATCGAAAGCGGTGACTTTGAAGCGCTTCCGGGACGAACTTATGCGATCGGCTTTGCCAAATCTTTTGCCCGGACGGTCGGGCTGAGCGACGCGTCCATCGGCAGCCAGTTGCGCGACGAAATGGAAGAACAGGGTCTCGGGACTTACCAGCCCGAAATGAGCGAATATGATCCGGCCAACCCTTCCAGCATCCCGCCCAGCTATCTCGCATGGGCCGCTGCCGGCATCGGTGCGCTGGTCCTCGTCGGTTATCTGGTCTGGCGTACGCTGGTCCTCAATCCGGATCAGCCGACCCAGACCGTGGATGGCGAATCTGCAACCGAAACGGCGACGGCTTCGGAAAATACCAATCCCCAGAATATCGAGAATGGCGGCTCGCCCCCATCAAGCGAGGGAACCGTGGTCTTGACCGCGACCCAGAATGTCTGGTTGAAAATCTATGATGCCGAGGGCAAGCGCCTGTTCGAAAACGAGATGACAGCCGGAGACACGTTCACCGTTCCCGCCGATGCCGACAATCCTCAAATCCTGACCGGACGCCCCGATGCACTGACCGTTACGATAGACGGCCAGGTCGTCCCGCAACTGGGCACGGCGGAACGGACAATCAAGGATGTCGGAGTCAGCGCGGCAGCCTTGCTGGCCCGTGGAGAAGCAAGCGATCCGGCGGACGATATATCGGCTGATTGAGGACCGGACACGCAGAGAAAAAGAAGGAGGCCGATAGAAATCATCGGATTTCCGGGTATAATTTTCTTTACTTTTCAGACTTGTATATGGTTAATATGCGCCAAATTCAGCGGAGACTTCGATGAAGATATTCGGTACCACAATCCTGCTCGCCAGCGTGCTCATCAGCAATCCGGTATCGGCGCAGGATAGCAATACGGACAAGCGTGTAGAACGACTCGAACAAGAGATGCGTGCGATCCAGCGCAAGGTTTTTCCCGGTGGTTCAACCCGCTATTTCGAACCCGAAATCACCGATAATACCGGTCCTGCTTCGTCCGGGACGACAAATACCACTTCGGCTGTCACCGACCTGATTGCCCGTGTTGACGCGCTGGAATCCAGTCTCGCAAATATTACCGGGCGAGTGGAAGAAAACGGATTCCGGCTGAAAAAAATTGAAGATCAACTCGCCGCCTCTGCAGCACCAGTGGCTGGCGCAACAAGTAGCAGCACCAGCGGATCAACCGCCGCAACTGCGACAACTGCGCCAGAGGCAAAACCCGATCCCAAGCGGGTTGCCGGCGTCGCCGCCATCGTCATGCCGGATACCGGGGATGCTGCGGAAGATGCCTATATCTATGGATATCGATTGTGGGACGCCAAATTCTATCCCGAAGCGCAGGTGCAACTGAAGAAAGCAGCCGAAGAACATTCCGGCCATCGCCGCGCCAGCTTTGCCCAGAATTTGCTTGGGCGTGCCTATCTTGATGACGGCAAGCCCGCACTGGCGTCGGTTGCGCTATATGAAAATTACCAGAAACGGCCCCGGGGTGAACGCGCTCCGGATAGCCTCTATTTTCTGAGCACTGCACTGGTGCAACTGGACAAGAAAGACGATGCCTGCCGGGTTCTGGCAGAAATGCAGGATGTCTATCCAGATGTTGCCAGTGGCCGCCTGGCGAGCCGGGTCGCATCGGGCAAGGCAGCCGCCAACTGCAAATAGCTCATGGACACTGCCACAGCCTCGCTTCAGAAAAATTTTGTCGAGGCGCTGTGTCGGCTGATCCCCGCGTTTGAATCGAATGACCAGAAATTGGGTCTCGCCGTTTCCGGCGGTCCCGACAGTCTGGCTTTACTGTTTTTGGCATTTGAAGCCTATCCGGACAGGATTGCTGCTGCGACCGTCGATCACGGCTTGCGACCCGCCGCACGGGCGGAAGCGGAATTTGTCGCATCGATATGCAACCAGCGGGCCATCCCGCATGCGATTCTGCGACCCGTCGTTCCGATCCGCGGCAGCATTCAGAGCGCGGCACGGCGCGCGCGCTATGGATTGCTGCACGACTGGATGAAGGACAACCATATCGATTGGCTGGCGACCGCCCATCATGCCGATGATCAGCTGGAAACCATGATCATGCGCATATTGCGTGGCAGTGGCATCGACGGGATGTCGGGTATCAGAGAGAAGCGAAACCATATTGTCCGCCCCCTGCTCCATTTTCAGAAATCGGCGCTGATCTCCTATGTCGCCAGTCAGGGCATCGATGCCGTCGAAGACCCGTCCAACACCGATCAGGGCTATGATCGCGTGCGCGTGCGCAATGCACTCAAAAATCTTGAAGGATTTGACACCGGCCTCGCCAGCCAGAGCGCCAGCGCGCTCGGCTCTGCCCGTGAAGCTATCGAGTGGCATGTCGACCAACTTGCTGCGGAACATGTCGAAAGCGCGGATGGCGGTTGCACACTGTCCAAAACCGGTTTTCCGCACGAGATCGAACGGCGCCTGTTGCTCAAATGCCTGCATATCTGCGATCCGGCTCTTTCTCCGCGCGGCAACCAGATTGACCAGACGATCCGTGCCCTGCAACGCGGCGAAACCGTCACACTCGGCAATATTCTATGCCGGGGTGGAGAGCAATGGACATTCGGGGCGGCGCCGAAGCGCCGGAACAGCCAAATTCTCTGATCCTGACGCGCTCCGCAGCGCCCCGATTACACTGATCGGTAAAAACATTGGCGTTCATATTGTCATCCGCGGCAAAAGGACTATCTTTAGTCTAAGGAATATCGCGGCCTTATACCCATTCTCCGCCGCACCAACGATTACAGGACAATATGCGTAATGAATGACGAACAGGATCCCAAAGAAAACCCGTGGATGAAAAGCATGTTCATCTGGGCCGGTGTCATCGTAGCGCTGCTGCTGACGGTTTCGATGTTTGGTGCCGGCACCGCAACAGACGCGGGAACGGGAATCAGCTATTCGTCGTTCCGCAACAAGGTGGAAGAAGGCAGCGTGAAAAGCGTTTCTATCGCGCCGGACAAGATCACCGGCGAACTCACCAACGGCGACCGATTCTCGACGACGCCAGTCGGCAGCGATCCTTCATTGGTAACGCTGCTGGATGAAAAGGGCGTCGAATATAGCGGCAAGGCACAGGAACAGGCGAGTATCTGGCAGATCATTCTGGTCCAATCCCTGCCCTTCCTGCTGATCCTCGGCATCGCCTTTTTCGTGCTGCGCCAGATGCAGAAGGGCAGCGGTTCCGGTGCCATGGGCTTTGGCAAGTCAAAGGCGAAGCTGTTGACCGAAAAACAGGGAAAAGTCACTTTTGAAGATGTTGCCGGTATTGATGAAGCCCGCGAAGAGCTCGAAGAGATTGTTGAATTTCTGAAAAATCCCGGTCGTTTTGCCAAACTTGGTGGACAAATTCCGAAGGGTGCACTGCTCGTTGGTTCACCCGGTACGGGTAAAACGCTGCTCGCCCGCGCAATCGCCGGCGAAGCGGGCGTGCCCTTCTTCTCCATTTCCGGTTCGGACTTCGTCGAGATGTTTGTCGGCGTCGGCGCCAGCCGTGTCCGCGACATGTTCGAACAGGCCAAGAAAAACGCGCCGTGCATCGTCTTCATCGACGAAATCGACGCGGTTGGTCGCCATCGTGGTGCCGGCCTCGGCAATGGCAATGACGAACGCGAACAGACGCTGAACCAGCTGCTGGTCGAGATGGACGGTTTCGAGGCCAATGAAGGCATCATCATCATCGCCGCGACCAACCGTCCCGACGTGCTTGATCCTGCCTTGCTGCGTCCCGGTCGTTTCGACCGTCAGGTTGTCGTACCCCGCCCCGATATTGAGGGCCGCGAGAAGATTCTCGCTGTCCACATGAAAAAAGTGCCGCTGGCACCCGACGTTGACGCGCGCACCATTGCACGCGGAACACCCGGCTTCTCCGGTGCCGATCTGGCCAACCTGGTCAACGAGGCCGCCCTGATGGCGGCCCGCCGTGGCAAGCGGATGGTCGCGATGAGCGAGTTCGAGGATGCCAAGGACAAGGTCATGATGGGCACCGAGCGCAAGTCGATGGTGATGACCGAAGACGAAAAGAAGATGACCGCCTATCACGAGGCAGGCCACGCGCTTGTGTCCGTGCATGAACCGGCTTCCGATCCGATCCACAAGGCGACGATCATTCCCCGTGGCCGTGCGCTTGGCATGGTCATGCGTCTGCCGGAACGCGACAATTACAGCTACCACCGCGACAAGATGCACGCCAATCTGGCAGTATCGATGGGCGGCCGCGTCGCCGAGGAAATCATCTTCGGCTATGACAAGGTATCGTCCGGCGCTTCCGGAGATATTCAATATGCGACCAAGCTGGCGCGTGACATGGTCACCCAGTGGGGCATGTCCGACCTGATGGGGCCATTGCAATATGAAGAGGAACAGGGCGAAACCTTCCTCGGCTATTCGCAATCCCAGCGCGTCCACATGTCGGATGAAACCGCGAAGAAGATCGATCTGGAAATCCGCAAACTGATCGACGACAGCTATGATCGGGCAAAACAGGTGCTGACCGAGAACGAGAAACAGCTCCACGCTCTGGCCAATGCATTGCTCGAATATGAGACCCTCTCGGGAGAGGAAATCGACGAGATCATCAAGAAGGGCAAGTTGAAACGTCCGGCTGGTGATATCGCCAAACCGTCGGTTGTCCCGTCGGTTGGCGGGTCCATTCCCAAGGCGGGCCGGAAGAAGAAAGGCCCGTTCGGCGATCCCAAACCGCAAGGAGCCTAGCCCGGTTCTTCGGAATAGAACAGAAAACAAGAAAAGGCCGCTCGGAAGATATTCCGGCGGCCTTTTCTTTTGTCTCGAATATAATTGCGCGGTTACGCAGATAGCCTAGCGGCGACCATAGTCTCCGGTCACACCGGCACTGCGCGGTGGTGCGGCAGCAGTAAGACGCAACGCCTCTGCCGACTGGCTGATCGAACCGATTTCATCGGGTGTATCATCATCATCGATGAGAACCTTCTGCAGCGACTGGATCAGGCTTTCTTCAAGATCCTTCGGCTTGACGGTTTCTTCTGCGATTTCGCGCAGCGCCACAACCGGGTTTTTATCACGGTCGCGGTCAACGGTCAGCTCTTCGCCGCCTGAAATCTCACGTGCGCGCTGAGCAGCGAACAACACCAGATCAAACCGGTTTGGGACTTTATCAACGCAATCTTCAACGGTAACGCGAGCCATAAGCCGCTCCTGATTCTGCAAAGTTTTGGAAAAGAGGCCTGTATCTAGGGATATGGGCGGGATTTGTCAACAAATCCGGAAGCCCGCAATCGTTCCCCCGCCCGCCAAAGGGCAATCTAATGGTTTGTCGGTGCGCCGATGATAATCTATGCCCTCCATCCATGGAACTCCCCACTGCCAAAGACCAGAAATTCCAGCATGATCCCGCACAATGGTTTGATGTCGGCGAGAACCGGTTGCGGCTTGTCCGTGCCGCGGCGGTGCGCCTTTCGGCGCTGGTGGATGTACTCGAAGCGGCGGAAAAAAGCCTCAAGCTATTCTTCTATATGTATGAGGATGATCATACCGGCCGGCGAATCCTGGATATATTGATCGCGGCCTGCAAACGCGGTGTGGCGGTCGAAATGATGGTCGACAGCTTCGGGTCCAACGGTGCCCCCCGCAGCTTTTTCGATCCGCTGATCGAGGCCGGTGGAAAATTCAAGATTTTCAGCCCCCGCTTCTCCACCAGCTATTTTGTCCGCAATCACCAGAAAATGATCATCGCCGATGATTGCTGTGCCCTGATTGGCGGTTTCAATATCGCCGACGATTATTTTAACGTGCCGCGGCCGGATGAGGACAGCGGCGCGATCAAAGATAGTTGGGAAGATCTCGGCCTTCAGATCAAGGGACCTGAAGTTGCCAATCTGGCCAGCTATTATCGTGTTTTGTCCAACTGGGTTTATCGCGACAATGGCAATATGCGCTCGCTGCTAAAGATGGTGCGACAATGGGAAGCGGGCGATGGCCAGTTTCGGTGGTTGCTCGGCGGACCCAGCAACCGCCTGAGCCGCTGGGCGTGGGCGATCAAGAAAGATCTCGAACAAGGCAGCAGACTCGATCTGGTGACCGCCTATTTTTCTCCGGGACAAGGGCTCTTGCGACGCATTGGCGGATTGTCCAAGCGTGGCGGACACAGCCGGATCATATTGCCCGGCAAAACCGACAATCCCGCCACGATCGGCGCCAGCAGGCTGCTATACGGATATCTTCTGAAGCGCCATGCCCGTCTTTTCGAATATCAGCCCAGACGTCTGCACACGAAACTGGTGATTGTTGATGATGCAGTTTACGTGGGTTCCGCCAATTTTGATTTGCGCAGCCTTTTTATCAATGTGGAAATGATGTTGCGGATCGAAGATGCCGATTTTGCTAGCCATGCACGCTCCATGGTGGACCTTTTGCATGAACAGGCAGAAGCGATCACACCGGAATTGCACAAATCGCGGCAAACCTTTCTCAATCGGATACGCTGGACGATATCCTATTTTGTCGTGAATACGCTCGACTATAGCGTTGCCCGCAAACTCAATTTTGGAATCAAGAAATAGGTTCGCCTTGCTGAAATTGACTGAGTTCCGGTCCGGCATCAACATTCTGTCGCAGAGAGAGAATCGTTCACCGCAATCCGCGATTATGGCTCTGTTAAGACTGGGTCACATAGCTAGGAAGAACAATGAACTTTCTAACATCAGATGATCGACAGCGCCCATGATCCAGTTTCGCTATATATTAATGTTGCTGCTCGCCACCATGCTGAGTGCATGCGCGTCCACTTCGAGCCGGCCAGCGGTTGAACAGTCGAACAACCCACCCCCGATCTATCAAAATCCCGCACCGTCGGAATCTGCTCGCACAAACACGTCTCGCAAGCAGCCCGATCCCGCACTGGTCCGGGAAATTGCAGACCTGTGGCGCAGCTTTCCGGGAAAAACCGGGATTGCCGTCAAACGGATCGACGGAGAATGGGAATTCGGTCACCGGATGGATCAATATTTTCCCCAGCAAAGTGTTTCCAAGCTTTGGGTCGCTCTGACCATGCTCGACAAGATCGACCGGGGCCATGCCTCGCTGTCGGACCCCATTCGTATCGGCAAAGAGGATCTGACGGTATTCCACCAGCCAATGGCGGTCGAAGTGGAACGGGAAGGTGCCGTTGTAAAAACCGTCTATACATTGCTGGAAAAGGCGCTGGCGAGCAGCGACAATACCGCAAATGATTCCCTGCTTCGTCATGCTGGCGGTCCCGAAGCCGTGCGCAAATTCATTGCAAAAAACGATCTTGGGAAAATTCGCTTTGGTCCCGGCGAAAGACTCTTGCAAAGCGGTATTGCCGGAATGGAGTGGAAGCAGAATCTGTCCTACCGGCGTAGCTTCTATGCGGCCCGGGCCAAAGTACCGGTTGCGCGGCGACGGCAAGCACTCGACGCCTATCTCGCCGATCCGGTTGATGGGGCGAGCCCGCAGGCCATTGTTCGCGCGCTCGACAAACTGGCCCGCGGCAAATTGCTCTCCGAAAATTCAACCCGATTGGTGCAATCCATATTGAAACGCACCCGAAGCGGTCCAAACCGGCTGAAGGCCGGCGTGCCGGCCGGCTGGGAATTTTTGCATAAAACCGGCACCGGACAGGTTCTGGGACCGGTAGCAACCGGCTATAATGATATTGGGATCATGACCGCTCCCGATGGAACGCGCTATGCGGTGGCTGTCTTGCTCGGTGACACAACCGCATCCATTCCCGAACGCATGCGGATGATGCAGGCGGTGACCCGAGCCGTCGCCCGCTATCATCGTAGCTAGCGCCTAATTGGAATCGACCGGAGCCGTCTCCACATTGTCGATTGTTTCGGGAGGCGCATTGCGTTCGTCGAGCATTTTTGCCGCCTCATCCAGTGCTTTCGCTTCGCCGACGGTCACACCGCCGGGGCCGGGGTCATTTTGGGCCGGGCCGCAGGCGACCAGAGCGGACAAGATCATCAGGGAAAAAATGCTTTTCATCGCGTCTCCATAAAAGCAATTCCGGCTGAACCAAAGACAAAAAAAGGGCCGCCCTCAAGGCAGCCCTTTTTCCTAAAATGTAAGCAGAAGCTTAGTTGACTGCTTCTTTCGCAGCGGCAGCGGCTTTGTCTACTGCGCTATTGGCAGCATCTTTAGCAGCTTCGCCAGCAGCTTTTGCAGCTTCGCCAGCGGCATCCGCAGCTTCGCCAGCAGCTTCCGCAGCTTCGCCCGCAGCTTCACCAGCTTCTGCAGTTGCGTCAGCAGCTGCTTCGCCCATGGCGTCGGCTGCGCCTTCAGCGGCATCCATTGCATCATCAGCAGCTTCTTCAGCGGTTGCTTCCGTGCCTTCTACTGCTTCATCCGCACCAGCTTCGGCATTGTCTGCGCCTGAGCATGCAGCCAGGCCGAGTGCAGCGGCCAGAACGATTGATGTTGTAACTTTTTTCATTGGGGTAAACCTCTGTTATATTCCTCAAAAAACCACGCAAAACAGGAGGGTTTATACCTCCAATGTCCCGCGGTGCGTATAACTAGCGTTTTGACTGAATTAACGCAATGAAGAACCGTTTGTGGCATTTTCGTTACCTGTAAAATTTGGTCTTTTTGGGGAACCAAACAAATCGCAACCCTATAAAATCAAGTCGATTGACCAGATATAACGATTTCTTTATATAGCCTTTCGCAATGGATCATATTTTAAACATATTCCGGGCACTGGCCGACCCTACGCGGTTGCGAATCGTTTTATTGCTGCAAAAAATGGAGCTGGCGGTGGGCGAACTGGCACAGATACTGAACCAGAGTCAGCCGCGGATTTCGCGGCACATCAAAATTCTGGATGAGGCCGGGCTGGCGGAACGGCGAAAAGAAGGCAGCTGGGTTTTCCTGAAACCAGGACCAGCGGCGGAACTCGCCATATTGGGACGCATCTTCCGCTCGGACAAGGTCGCCAAATCCGATCAGGCTCTGGAGGATCAAGCGCAACTTTCATTGGTCCGCAAGGCGCGCGCCGAGATGGCGGAGCAGTATTTTTCTGCGCATGCCGAAGAATGGGATGCGATCCGGTCGCTGCATCTACCCGAAGCAGATGTCGAGCGGGCGATGCTCGCCTTGCTGCGCGACGCGCAACTCGGCAAGATGCTGGATATCGGGACCGGGACGGGACGGATGGTTGAACTGTTCGGACCATCGGCCCGGTCGGTCATTGCGCTTGATAAAAGTCCTGAGATGTTGCGACTCGCTCGCGCAAAATTGCTGGAAAGCGAGACCGACATTAGGTCTGACCTGATACAGAAAACAGAGTTGAAGCAAGGTGACTTCAACCAGTTGCCCGTGGATAATGGGGCGGTAAATACCGTTATCCTCCACCAGGTATTGCATTATGCCCAGCATCCCGAAGCGGTGCTGGTCGAAGTGTCTCGTGTGTTGAAATCCAATGGCATCGTCCTGATTGCAGATTTCGCGGCGCATGACCGGGAAGATTTGCGCACCGAGCATGCCCACGCACGTCTCGGCTTCAGCGATGACAGCATGAAACGCTGGCTCACTGCGTCCAAGCTCGAACTGGTGCAAACCCGGACGCTGGACGGGGGTGAACTGACAGTAAAGATATGGGTTGCGAGAAAACCCGCTATTTCCAGTCTGCATCCCGAGTCAGACAAACTGATCTCCCAATCCGAGAATATGAAAAGAGCGACAGCATGAGCAATTTGACCCTGAGCGAGTTGGAAGAAGCCAAGCGCGCGCTTGATGTTCCGCTGTTTGCTGGATTGAGCGGGGATGCAGATGTCTCGTTCGAGTTTTTCCCGCCTAAATCGGCGAAGATGGAACAGACTTTGTGGGACAGTGTCCTGACTCTCGAACCGCTGAACCCTCGTTTTGTTTCGGTGACTTATGGCGCTGGCGGCTCGACGCGCGAGCGCACCCATGCAACGGTCGCCAGAATTGCCAAGGAAACCAATATTCCCGCCGCCGCGCATTTGACCTGCATCGATGCGAGCAAAGCGGAAATTGCGGAGGTTGCCCGAGCCTATTGGGAGGCGGGCGTTCGGCATATTGTCGCCTTGCGCGGCGATCCGTCGACAGAAGGCTGCGCTTTCGAGCCGCATCCGGAGGGCTATGCCAGCGCCGCCGAACTGGTGAAGGGTCTGACCGACATCGCACCGTTCGAAATATCGGTTGCGGCCTATCCCGAAACCCATCCCGAAGCCGATTGCCCGCAAAGCGACCTCGACAATCTCAAGCGCAAGCTGGACGCGGGCGCAACCCGGGCGATCACCCAGTTTTTCTTCACCGCAGAAGCGTTTTTCCGTTTCCGCGATGCGGCGGCGGCAGCCGGTATCGATGCAGAGCTGGTGCCCGGCATATTGCCGGTTTCCAACGTCGCCCAGACCCGCAAATTTGCCGGCATGTGCGGCGCGGAGATTCCGATCTGGATGAATGACCTTTTCGAGGGACTGGATGACCATCCCTCGGCCCGTCAACTGATCGCGGCGACCGTGGCAGCGGAATTGTGCCGCAAACTCTATGCTGGCGGCGTCCGCCAGTTCCATTTTTACACGCTCAACCGGGCCGAGCTCAGCTACGCCATTTGCCATTTGCTCGGCAAACGCCCCGGCGGCGCGCAACAGGAGAAAGCGGCATGACCAGCGCCCGCGAACAATTACAGAAACTCGCCGCAGAACGTATTTTGGTATTCGATGGCGGCTATGGCACCGCGATCCAGAATTATCGTCTCGGCGAACGCGACTATCGCGGCAGTCTGGAGCTGACCGATGATCAGAAAGGCAATAATGATCTGCTCAGCCTGACCCGGCCGGATATCATCGAGGCCATTCATACATCCTATCTCGAAGCCGGCGCCGACATTATCGAGACCAACACGTTCAGCTCGACCGAGATCAGCCAGGCCGACTATGGTTGCGAGCATCTGGTCCGCGATCTCAATGTCAAGTCGGCAGAAATTGCGCGCATGGCCTGTGACAAGGCCGAAGCCAGAGACGGACGGCCACGCTTTGTCGCCGGGTCCATTGGTCCGACGAACAAGACCCTCTCCTTGTCACCCGATGTCAACGATCCGGGCTTCCGGGAGATCGACTATGACTATCTGAAAGGCGTTTACCGGGCACAATGCGATGCGCTGATCGAGGGCGGGGTCGATTTCCTGTTGATCGAAACGATTTTCGATACGCTCAACGCGAAATGCGCCGGCATGGCCGCGATGGAAGCGACGGAAGCGAGCGGGCGGGATATTCCCTTGATGATCTCGATGACCCTGACCGACCTGTCCGGCCGCAACCTGTCGGGCCATACGGTCGAGGCTTTCTGGCACGCTGTACGGCATCTCAAGCCGCTGACCATCGGCCTCAACTGTTCCTTTGGCGCAGACCAGCTTAGGCCACATCTGGCGATGCTGGCGAAAGAGGCGGACTGTCTGATCATGGCCTACCCCAATGCCGGCCTGCCCAACGATCTCGGCGAATATGACGAAATGCCGGACGAGACGGCGGAGCTGATCGGCGACTGGCTGAAAGATGGCCTGGTCAATGTCGTCGGCGGCTGCTGCGGCACGACACCGGAGCATATTGCGGCGATTGCAAAGGCTGTCGCAGATCAGCAGCCGCGCAAGATACCGACGGTTCCCGTCCACACCCGCCTTTCCGGACTGGAACCGTTCAACATGGCGGCATGAGCCGAGCGTAATCACGTTCGTCGCGCTCCCACCATGACCGGACAGACTATTAATTGCCCCTCGGCTCCGGTCGAGACCAACGGATGACATCACGAATCATGAACCAATCCTCTTCCACCAATTTCGTCAATATCGGCGAACGCACCAATGTCACCGGCTCGGCGCGTTTCAAGAAGCTGATCCTCAACGACGACTATGAAGCCGCGGTCGAGGTCGCGCGGCAGCAGGTCGAGAACGGCGCGCAGGTGATCGACATCAATATGGATGAAGGCCTGCTCGACGCGCATCATGCGATGACCACCTTCCTCAAGCTGATCTCTGCGGAACCCGATATCGCGCGGGTGCCGGTGATGATCGACAGCAGCAAATGGTCGGTGATCGAGGCCGGGCTGAAATGCGTGTCGGGAAAGCCGATCGTCAACAGTATCTCGATGAAGGAAGGCGAGGAGGAGTTCCTCAAACACGCCCGCAAATGCATGGCTTATGGCGCTGCCGTCGTGGTCATGGCCTTTGATGAAACCGGACAGGCCGATACCAGGGACCGCAAGGTCGAGATTTGCGAACGCGCCTACAAGCTGCTGACCGGGATCGGCTTCCCGCCGGAAGATATCATCTTCGATCCCAATGTTTTCGCCATCGCGACCGGGATTGACGAGCATCGCCGCTACGGGATCGATTTCATCGAGGCAACCCGCGAGATCAAGGCGCGCTGCCCGTATGTCCATATATCGGGCGGTCTTTCCAACCTGTCGTTCAGTTTCCGTGGCAACGAACCGGTACGCCGGGCGATGCACAGCGTCTTTCTCTATCATGCGATTCCCGCCGGCATGGACATGGCGATCGTAAACGCTGGCCAGCTGGATATTTATGATGACATTGATCCGGAGCTGCGCGAGCTTTGCGAAGATGTCATATTCGACCGCCGCGACGATGCGACCGACCGGCTGATCACGCTCGCCGAGAAATTTCGCGGCACCGATGAAGTCGCCGAAAAGGCGGCAGCCGAATGGCGCGGCTATGAAGTGCACAAACGCCTCGAACATGCGCTCGTCAAAGGCATTGACGCCCATATTATCGAAGATACCGAGGAGATGCGGCTTGCCGTCAAGGCACGCGAAGGCCGCCCGATCGAAGTAATCGAGGGCCCTCTGATGGACGGCATGAATGTCGTCGGCGATCTGTTCGGTTCGGGCAAGATGTTCCTGCCGCAGGTGGTAAAATCTGCCCGCGTCATGAAAAAGGCCGTTGCCCATCTCTTCCCCTATATCGAGGCCGAAAAAGACGAAAAGGCCAAGGGCAAGGGCAAAATCATCATGGCCACGGTCAAGGGCGATGTGCATGATATTGGCAAGAATATCGTCGGCGTCGTGCTGCAGTGCAATGGCTTTGAGGTCATTGATCTCGGGGTGATGGTTGCATGGACCGACATTTTGAAAGCCGCCATTGAGAATGATGCGGATATCATCGGACTGTCAGGCCTGATTACGCCATCGCTCGATGAAATGGTCACCGTCGCTGAAGAAATGGAGCGGGCAAAAATGACAATGCCGTTGATGATCGGCGGCGCGACAACCTCCAAGACCCATACTGCACTGCGTATCGAACCCGCCTATAGCGGCCCGACCATCTATGTGCTCGACGCCAGCCGCGCCGTTGGTGTGGCCTCGCAACTGGTCAGCGACACCCAGGCCGAAGGCTTTATCGCCAAGACCCGCGAAGATTACGAACAGGTACGGATCGCCCGGGCGGGCAAGACCGGGAAGAAACTGACAAGTCTCGAAAAAGCGCGCGCCAATGCCGCCGTGGTCGACATGAGTCTCAAGGCCCCGGCACCGGTGAAACCGGGCCTGCATGTCTATGAAGACTGGGATCTCGCCGAACTGCGCAACTATATCGACTGGACTCCGTTTTTCAGGGCATGGGAACTGGCCGGGAATTATCCCGCCATTCTGACCGACGAGATCGTTGGCGAAAGCGCGAGTGACCTGTTCCGTGATGCCCAAGCCATGCTCGACCAGATAATCGACGAAAAATGGCTGACGGCAAAGGGCGTGGCCGGCATCTGGCGGGCGCGGCGGGACGGTGATGATATTCTCGTCGCTCCGCAAAATGAAGAATTTACGCTGCCGATGCTGCGGCAGCAGGTGGTCAAGCGTGGCGATAAGCCGAACAATTGTCTCGCCGATTTTATCGACACCGCCGATGACTGGATCGGCGGCTTCGCGGTCACCGCCGGCCATGGAATCGACGAACATATCCAGCGGTTCCAGATGGACAAGGATGACTATAACAGCATCCTGCTAAAAGCCCTCGCCGACCGATTCGCAGAAGCTTTCGCCGAACGCATGCATGAACATGTCCGCAAAGACCTGTGGGGCTATGCAGCCGATGAGAATTTGAACAATGCCGACCTGATCCGCGAAAAATATCAGGGCATTCGCCCTGCCCCCGGCTATCCGGCCTGTCCGGACCATAGTCTGAAGCCGATCCTGTTCGAGATGCTGGATGCGACGGCAAATACCGGTATCGAGCTGACCAGCGGCTTCGCGATGACGCCAACGGCTGCCGTTTCGGGCTTTTATTTCGCCCATCCGCAAGCCGACTATTTCGGTGTTGCGCGCATCAGCGAGGACCAGGTCGAAGAATATGCCACGAGGCGCGGTGTCTCGATCGATCAGGCGCGGCAATGGTTGCGGCCCAATCTGAACGAATAATCCCCCCGCATTAACGCTTTAACTTCTTGCGCTCAGCCTGGATTCATCTGGCACAGCTTAAGCTTTTATATTGTTTGATGTCGCGGCAGGCGATATTGAAACTGCCCTAATTTCTCCGATTCAGGATGGCCGATATGAAGTTCAAGATTCCTTTGATCGCCGCAATAATTTCGGCCCCCCTGATCGGCTCCTCAGCGCAAGCCCAGCGTGTTGCTCCGTTCACCGTCACGGAAACAGGCCAGAACTATAGTCGGCTGGCAGATGCGGTAGCCGCCATCGGCGGCGATAATGCCACCATCGTCATCGCGCCCGGCGCCTATGGTGATTGTGCGATCCAGACAGCGGGACGGATTACCTATAAAGCCTCTATCCCGGGCAAAACCATTTTCGATGGCGGCGTTTGCGAGGACAAGGCGACTCTCGTTCTACGGGGCAAAGCGGCGACGATTGACGGAATCATATTCCAGAACCAGCGTGTTCCCGATGGCAATGGCGCTGGCATCCGGATCGAACGCGGCGATCTTTATGTTTATAACGCCATGTTCCGCAACGCCGAAGAGGGCATATTGAGCGCCGATGATCCCAGCGCGGAAATCGTTATCGACCGCTCAACATTCCAGCGTCTCGGCCGCTGCGATCGCGGCCTGTCCTGCGCCCACAGCATCTATATCGGTGATTTCGGATCGCTCAAGGTCACCAACAGCCGTTTCGAAAAAGGCAGCGGCGGACATTATGTCAATAGCCGGGCGCCACGGGCGACGATCACCAACAACAGTTTTGACGATACGCAGGGCCGGACCACCAATTATATGATCGACCTGCCGGCCGGCGCGACCGGCGTGATCAGCGGCAATGTCTTTGTCCAAGGACAGAATAAGGAAAATTATAGCGCCTTTATCGCCGTCGCCGCCGAAGATCGCGACCATAGTTCGCAAGGGCTCAACATCCATTCCAACAGCGCATCACTGGCCAAGGGCGTGAAACGCAACACCTGGTTTGTGGCCGACTGGAGCGGTGATCAACTACGGATTGCAAACAACAGTCTGGGACAGGGCATCACCCGCTATCAGCGGCGGTAATTTACTCGCAGCTGTTCGCAGGACCACCATCAATATCGAGACATTGTCCGTCCGTTTGATCCGCGGTGATTTCCACCCCGATCAGCGCGCCCAGAGTCGGGGCGATATCGACGGTCATCACCGACAGAGGCTGTTCAAAATGCTGGATGCCCGCCCGCCAGAACAGGATCGGAACGCGGCGGTCATAATCCCATGGGCTGCCGTGCGTCGCCACATAGCCGCGCTTGGTGCTCGCAATCGGTGTTACACCCCTTTTTAGCAAGACGACAAAATCGCCGGACCGGTCGGGATTGAATGATGCCCTGGCACGCTGTTCGAGAGTCCATTCTTCGGGCGATCCACGCGGAACCTCGATTGAGGCAATGTCATCACGATCCAGCACCATTTCGACCTGTGCATGGGCAGCGATCAGTGCGATCGCGCTATTCTTGACCTGCTTCCGCAGCTCTTTTGACAGGTTCTGACTGACATAATAGTCGCCAAACGGCCCGTCCGCGTAGAGCACGGGCTTGTCGTCGGGAAGATTGAGCCCGGTCGCAACCTTCTTGCCGATCGTCTTTGCGTTGAGGCTGGGGTCGATACGCTGGGCTGCGGGCACGCCCTGCATGCTCATCCGTTCCGGCAGGTCGAGGCCGCCATGATCGGCTGTCAGCATCACGACATAATCAATATCCTGCGCATCCAATATGTCGAAAAATTCTCCAAGCGACCGGTCCAGTTCACCCATCTGGATGCACATTTCGAGGCCCTCGGTACCAAAGGCGTGACCGATATAGTCGGTCGCGGACAGACCGACAGATATCACGTCTGTCGCCTCACCCTGCCCCAGTTTCATTTCATTGATCACCGCCGTTGCGGCCGCGATTATCGAACCATCGAAATCCGGCGAACCGCGGTATATGCGGGCGGCACCATCAGGACGCTGAAAGGCATAATCCCCGACAGACTTCCCCTCACCGTGCATGATTCTGGCGCTGTGCGCGGTGCACCGGGCCGGCATCGCATAAGCGGGGCGGGCCTTGTCAATTTTTTCACCGATGACCTCGTTCAGCCTGGCCACCGCAGGCATTATCTCGCGGCCCTGGAGGGTGGAAAATCCGTTGCCTTTCCACCAATATATCTCGTCAATATCGTGGCCACCCATCATCAGCGCTGCGCGGTCTTTACCCGCCACCGCTACATTGCGCGATTTCGGTGATATTTTCTTGAGCCGTTCTCCCAATGTAGGCACCAGAAGATGCCAGGCGGAAGCGACAAAATCACCCTGGGTTGCTGCCGTAATATCGCCAAAACTGGTGCCCTCAACCCGTTCATCTTCGGCGCAGTAAACGGTCTTGTCTTCGCGCTCGATTGACTGGTCGATCCAGTTATTGGCAATGATCCCCGCCCGCCCGGAATGGACACCGGTCATGATCGTCGAATGGCCCGGGCAGGTTTCGGTTGCCGCATGGGCCTGATAGCCGGACGGGAAAACCACACCGTTCGCCAGCCGTTTCAGACCCCCAGTAAAGCTGCTACGATATTCGCTGAACAAGTTGGCCGAAAACTGGTCAACCGAAATGGCCACAACCAGCTTTGGCGGCGTTTTTTCCGTGCCTGACCGATCCTCGGCATTTGCGGTTCCCGAAAATGTTATAAAGGCAGCCAAAGCTGTAACCATGATCGATTTTTGCACGAATATTCCTCACTGTAGCAAGCGCCTATGGAAAGCTGTCTACCAATAGACTAGATGCGGATAAACAGGAAATGGTGAGTTTTTATGACATTTGATTTTCGCATTTTCACAATCATATTGGCGTTTGCTACGCTGGCTTTTGCTTCTAACGCCGACGCACAGAACCGTTTGGGCAATAGCGAATTGAATGTGCCGGCAACGCTAGTCGCTGAGTCACAACAGGTAAAAGCCGGACAAAACGTGACGCTGGCCTTCGTCATGGAGCCCAAACCGAGCTGGCATGGTTATTGGGAAAATCCCGGCGATGCGGGCATCGGCATGAGCTTTGACTGGACCCTGCCCTCAGGCGTGACCGCCGGAAAGCCGAAATTTCAGGTTCCCGATACGCTACTGATTTCCGGCATCATGAACTATATTTACAAGGGCGATTATGCCGTGCTGGTCGATCTGACCCTGGCCGACGATGTCCGGCCCGGTCCATTGCCGATTACTGTAAAATCGGAATGGCTGTCCTGCACCGACGAGATTTGCGTCCCCGAGCAAGATGAATTGTCGATCACATTGCAGGTCGTCGCGAAGGATGCTGCGGTCGAACTCGACCAACGATTCAACGGCTACCGCGCCGCACTGCCCCGGCCTTTGGGCAGCGAAGCCATCTTTGCGGTCAACGAAAATCTGTT
>Ga0209345_10002747_pt1 | contig 18951 bp, 22 predicted proteins | sample Cruoilmetagenom7_FD_187294 | JGI IMG/M metagenome (GOLD analysis project Ga0209345, IMG submission 187294) | Oil polluted marine microbial communities from Coal Oil Point, Santa Barbara, California, USA - Sample 7 (SPAdes) (version 2) | ecosystem: Environmental > Aquatic > Marine > Oil seeps ...
GTTCGAGTTAAAATCACTCAAAACATAAGAAGAGACTTCCCCTTTATGCTCCGGTTTTCCTATTCCCATACGAACTCTTGTATACTCTCTTGATATTCTCTCATCCGTAGACTTAAGCCCATTATGCCCGCCATGTCCACCACCATGCTTAAAGCGTAGTGTTCCAAACGGGAGATCTAAATCATCATGTATTACAACAACATCTTCTATTTTATAGAATTTTTTAACTGCAACTATAGAGTTACCAGAAAGGTTCATAAAAGTGAGTGGTTTTAATAAAAAATGATTTGAGAATTTAAAAAGTTCACCATCAAATGATGAAGAGGAGAGTTTTTGAGCATTCTGTCGTCTGACTAGCTCATCAATAACCATAAAACCTATGTTATGGCGAGTTGTCTCATATGTCGGTCCAGGATTACCCAGTCCGACTATAAGCATGATTATTTAGCTTTAATAATACTAATTAATGCTACACGATCAGAATCTAAAATTGTAACATTAGGAATTTCTGGTAAATCACGTACTAGTTTAGAAGCACCTGTATCCATCTCTGTTACATCAATTTCGATTGTATTTGGAAGATTTTCCGGTGTACATTTAACAGTTAAACGTGGTTTAGCTGCATGAACAAGACCTTTATTTTTAAGACCTAGTGCTTCACCTACTGCTACAACAGGAACATTAAATGTTGTTGCAACACCTGGTTGTGTTACCATTAAATCAACATGTAATAAATTACCTGTAACTGCTTGAGACTCATATGATTGAACAACAACATTCAACTCTTTACCATCCACTTTTACTGGGAACGCTAAAGTTTCTTTGTTGCGAACTGTACGGATATACTCATTCATTTTGAATGCAGCATTGATATTCTCAATCCCTTTTCCGTAAACGTTTGCAATCAGATATCCATCGCGGCGAAGTGCTTTAACAGCCTTCTTACCAGTACTCTCTCTAATAATGCCTTCTAACATATTAAATCCTTAAATTAAAATAGGCGCAATTTTATCCACTTAATGTTTAAAATCTACTTTAAATCAAAGACATCATCTTCATTTATTGGAGCAGCTTCTGGTTTTTCATCTCCCTCTTTTGGAACACTTGTTATTTTACCAGTTGATAATCCACTGATTTTCAGTTCTAAATCTGATGCACTAGTCGCATTTTCCAGAGCTTGTTCTTTAGATATTGTACCACCAAGATAAAGATCAAGAATCGCCTGATCAAAACTCTGAGATTTATAGTGATCTTTCCCAGCTTCAATAGCATCTCTAATTTCGTAATCCCGGTTCTCCATAATCAGCTTTTCTATTGTCGGAGTACGCAGCATTATCTCCATTGCCGCACGACGGCCACCATCAACAGTTGGAATAAGTCTTTGGGAAACAACACCTTGGATAACACCGGCTACTGAAAGTCTAACACGGTTTTGCTCATCAGTAGGGAACTGCGCAATAATACGATTAATAGTCTCTTTAGCATCAATTGTATGCAGAGTCGAGAAAACTAAGTGTCCTGTATCTGCCGCGTGAAGTGCAAGGTTAATCGTCTCTTTATCCCTCATTTCCCCAACTAAAATAATATCCGGATCTTCACGAAGAGAAGCACGAAGTGCTGTACCAAAAGAGAGTGTATCCTGACCAACTGAACGCTGATTTACTATGCACCCTTTATCTTTATGAACAAACTCAATCGGATCTTCAATAGTAATAATATGCTTTTTCTTAGTTTTATTTATCTCACTGATAATGGCAGCCAAGGTAGTTGACTTACCACTACCTGTAACACCAGTAACCAGTACTAAACCCCTCTCAATTTGAGTAAATTTTTTAATTACCTCTGGTAGCTGTAGTTCCTCAAAAGTAGGAATTTTAACTGGGATTACACGAAAGACCGCAGAAACACCATCCATCTGAAAAAAGATATTTACACGAAAACGATTGTTTTCATCAAATGGATAGACTAAATCTATCTCTTTTTTCTCAACAAATTCAGCATATCGCCCTTTGAGTAGCTCTTTAGCAAATGTAATAGCATCCTCTTTTGACAATATACCCCCGCCAAACTGAACAATATTACCATTGATACGTGCTCTAATTACCGAATTTGCTTTGATATGAAGGTCGGAGCCTCCAATTTCAATCATCTTTTTAAGATATGCTCTTATTTTTTTTAGCTGCTCAAACGTTAACTTACTTACATCTACTTCATTACTCATAAGGACTCCAAAATATCTTTAAATGCATCTTTAAATGCTTCCAATCCATCTACTATCTGCTTATCCAGCACATCATCAAAATCAATACCTGCATTTTTAACTTTTTCAAAATGCGCTTTAATAACATCCGCTGAAATTGGTAGAGCTTTATCTTTGGCTCCATTTTCATAGTAAGCTTTAATAGTATCTATAGGTGCTGTATTTACGCTGTTATATGCTAAAAGTTTTTCTATATAATGGTGCACAGGTAGTGACTTATCTTTAATTCCTGTACTTGCAAAAAGAGCACGACATCCATCGACATTCATTGATTCTATTTCACTGTATATATCTGCAGTGTTATAAATTCCACTCAAATTATCATTAACACCTAGAGAAGCCATTTTAGCGTCTATTCTACTTACAAATATACTAATTACCGTAGCTACACTCTCACCATATATTTCTACACCCTCTCTAAAAGCTTTCGCACAAGAAATTGCTTGGCTCTTTTTAAATATAAGAGTTGCATTTACCGGAACACCAACTGACGTGAGCTCTTTCATAGCGATATATCCAGCATCTGTAGCTGGTACTTTTATCATTACATTTTCTCTATTTATCTCACGAAAGAGTCTTTTTCCTTCTGATATAGTGGCTTCCGCATCGTCACAAAGAAATGGATCAACCTCTATGCTCACGTAACCATCATCTTTGTTATCATAGAGTGGTTTGAGGATATCTGCTGCTTTAGTAATATCATAAATAGCAACCGCTTCATACTTCTCTTTTGCTGAAAGTGCATCAAGAGTTGATAACTGCTCTTTATATGCCGGAGAATTCAGTATTGCATTTTTAAATATGGCCGGATTTGAAGTAGCTCCGTTTATTATGCCTTTATCTATCAGTTCTTTAAATTCATTCTCTAAATAATCTCTTTCAATAAAGTCTGCCCATAGCGAAAACTTCAAATCTTCTATATACATAAATTGTCCTAAATTAATTTGTCTCTATTATAGCCCAATAAAAATAAAATGAAAATATGAATCACTGTTAAAATGAAACATACTTCAAGCGAGATATAACTCAACTCAAATGTCATATTTGTATCTATATATAAATCATACAAATTATCTTCAAAATATGTAAATATAAAGTATAAAGCTAGCATATAAATAACTATAAGAAGCAATATTTTGTTTGATACAAAAAGTTTATATAGATTTAAAAAGTAGAGTATCATACAAAGAGTTAGGAAATAAAAGAGATAGTAAGCAGATGTAAATAGCTCAAGTAGAGCTAAGTGTACAATGAAAAACAGAAGTAAACTAAGTGAGTACTTTGTTAATTTCGACACTAAAAAAACTACCCTTTGTTGTACTTATAACATCTATATGACCATTGAACTGTTTTTGAACAAGCATTTGACTCATATAGAGACCAAGTCCTGTTCCGTTCTTGCCTTTAGTACTAAAGTATGGTTCAAAAATCTTATGTATCTCCTCTGCATCAATACCGCTTGCATTATCCCTGATAATAATAACAAGTGTCTCTCTCTTCTCTTCTACACTTATAACAACTCTTGGATTTTTGACATCTGATATAGTCAGTGCATCTATAGCATTGTTGATAATATTTAAAAAAACTTGAATCAGTTCATTCGTATATGTTTGAAAATATATCTCTTTATCATTAGGGTTATCAATTTCTATAAAAACTTTTGTACCCTTTATTCTAGGAAGTACAAAATTCACAGCTTTACCTATAAGCTGGTGTATCTCAACTTCCATAAGCTCTTTATTTGGGTGAAAATAGGTTTGAAAGTCATCGATTGTATTAGAGAGATAAACAACAGTGTTACTGATATCTTCAAGTGCTTTATCAAGTGCACCATCATCTATTTTATCACCCAAAAGTTTTCTCACCTGTAGGTTTGAAATACTCAGTGTTACAGTTGAAAGAGGTTGTCTCCACTGATGGGCTATCATACTGATCATCTCCCCCATTACCGCTTGTCTTGACTGAGCTGTTAGTAGTTGGTCTTTATGAACAAGCTCTTTAATCTGTTCTTTTAGCAATATTTGCTGATTGGAAATTAAATCTTTTGCTTCATTCATCTTTTTTTGATAAAAATAAACTATTATGCTGACAACCGTCAACACAGTACTTATATACACAGTTTGAAATATGGAGTGTTTCACTTCAACAAAATGCTGCAAAGGAGCAATCAGTATCATTAAAATTAGAAACAGTGACCAATATAAACCATTATTATTTTTTTGAAAGTATAAAAGTACAATAGGATAAGTAAAAAGCCAAAGGTGTTTCATAGTAGCTATATCGTTTGTATATACTATATATAGCATTAAAAATGTACATTGGGCAGTGATTATTTTAATAACAAGCTCAAATTGATTTCTAAACGTGCGCAGTACAAAAAATAGTACAAGATTCATAAATAATAAAATAGCTTCTATTAGCAATAAGTCGGGAATATCTTTGATTGTATTAATGATAATACCATATATAAATGCAAATCCAGAGAGTAGAAGGGCTATATTCGCCATCTGAAATCTACTTTTTATGTCCTCCCCTGAATCATCAAAGCTCCAACCACTAGTAAAAAACTTATCAAATATAAAACTCATCCTGAACTAATCCCTGTTTATGGTAAATATATTTTATCTTGCAACTCATTATACTCTAGTTTAACTTCACTGTCTAAAGTAATACCTCCACCGCTTTTATAACTGTAACTATTGTTACTTTTCTCTATAAATCGTATCATAACACCGCTATCAAAGCTCTCTCCATCATAAAGACCAAAGACACCGCTAAAAAAACCTCTATCATACTCTTCAACATCTTGGATAATCTCTAATGTACTCTTTTTTGGGGCACCGCTTATACTGCCAGCAGGCAAAATTGACTTTAATATAGTTCCTAGATTTTCATGCCAATCGTCTCCAACATATCCGCTTATATGTGAACTGACTTGCAGAAGCTTTTTATCTCCGGCTTCTATCTCTGTGATATACCTAAACTCTTCCACTTTCACATCACGTGAGATAATCGAGAGATCATTTCTGAGTAAATCCACTACCATTATATGCTCAGCCATCTCTTTTTTATCATTTAAAATCTGCTCTTTAGCGTTTGGAAGTGAGGAGTCTATCGTACCTTTCATTGGATAAGTATGTATCTTATCTGCATTTATCTGTACAAATTTTTCAGGTGAAAAACATACAAACTTATCTTTAAAACGAAGCTTATAGTGTGCATTTGCAAGAGAATATATCTCTTTTAAACTCAGCTCTGACTCTATTGGAGTTGCCTGAGTAAGGTTTAAAATATAAGTCTCACCTGACTCTATTTTCTCTATAACTCTATTGAATTTATCTTGGTAATTTTGAAATTTTATGGGATTCGTTTTAAGATAGTGGTTATGTTCACTGTACTTGTAGTTTTCATCTATACAAAATTCGATATCTTCTTTTTCTAAATCTTCAAGCAAAATCACTTCAAGCTTTTGAGCTCTGAAATCTGATATAAATAAAAAGGGTTTTCTCTGCTTTCCCAGAGTATTTAAATCAGAGAAGTTCATTAAAAATCAGCTCTTAGCTATCAACTTTTTAAGAATTGCCATTCTGATATTTACACCGTTCGCAACTTGCTCAAGAACTTTACATCTTTTGTCAGCTAAGAGTGCATCACAGATATCTATATTTCTATGAACTGGACCAGGGTGCAGAAGAACTATATCCCTGTTTCCAACAAGTTCAGTAGTTATGCAAAAGTCACTTGCATAATCTTTGAGAGAGGCATAGCTCTGTGAAGAGTGACGCTCTGTCTGAGTTCTAAGACTCATAATAGCATCTACCTCATCTATAATCTCTTCTAAAAAGTGAGTAGAGCGGAGTGTAGTTTTTGGTAAAAAGTGAGGAGGAGCAACAAGTATTACTTCCATCCCAAATCTTGTAAGAAGTTCTATATTTGAGTTAGCAACTCTAGAGTTTTTTATATCTCCGACTATTGCAATTTTTTTACCATTTAAGTCACCAAGGTGCTCTCTTAAAGTATAGAGGTCTAAAAGTGCCTGTGTTGGATGTGCGTGAGCACCATCCCCTGCATTTAATATACTTGCATTTGTATGATTTGAGAGTATTTTTGGAACACCTGCATTTTGATGGCGAACTATGATAGCGTGAGGTCCCATCGCATCAAGATTCATCGCAGTATCTACAAGTGTTTCACCTTTTTTAGTTGAACTTTTTGCAACATCAAGGTGAACTATTTCAGCTCCAAGACGCTTGGCCGCTATCTCAAAAGAGCTCTTTGTTCTTGTAGAGTTCTCAAAAAAGAGAGTGATAATCAGTTTATCTTGAAGTATTCTATCAAAACGGCCATCACTGAATGTTTTAGCATCTGCTAAAATTTCTTCAATCTCATTAATCGTAAAATCATCCGTTCTAATTAAGTGCTGCAAATCTTCACCTCGATAAATATTTTATAGATTATACAAGACATCGCAAATAGTGTCAATGTCAGCACCTGTTTTTAGTACTTTTTCTCTTGTATTTCTGAAATAAGGTTCTGATACATCTTTAAAACTCTCATCACTATCCCTACAGTTAAACGCAGTAAGATATTTTATGTTTTTATCATTTAGGGCACGCTCGCTAAGTATTGTATCATTTATGCAACCAAGTGAACAGTGTGTAACTAAGAGTGTAGTAGCTCTGAAATGTTCTATCATATCAATCATCATATACTCTTCATCAATAGGAACATAAAGTCCACCGGCACCCTCAATAATCAGAACATCACACAGTTTTTCTAACTTTTGTACTGCTCTGTTTAAGAGTTCTAAATCAAGAGGGAGTACATTTGAAGAGACATAAGGAGCTGCAGGAAGAGTGTAAGTAATCGGTACAACATCTTTAACTTCTACATCTTTAAACTCAGGGTTGAGCTCTTTCACACAAGATAGAAGAGCCTCTGCGTCAGGAGCAAAATCGACAACTCCAGTTTCTATGAGCTTAATAGCCCCTACTCTGAGCCCACGTGAGGTAAACTCTTTGATTAGAAGTTTTGAGGTGTATGTTTTACCTATGTCTGTATTGGTTGCAGTTACAAAGATTCGTTTACTCATTGGACCCTGTTTCTTCCTAATTCTTTTGCTATATAGAGTTTTTTATCTGCATCTTGATAAAGTTCTTCTAGTGTTCTTATTGTGACACCTAGGCTTGCACAACCGATACTTACTGTTACATCGACTGTAATATAGTTGTCATTAAAATCAATCTTCTCTATTGAACTACGTATTTTCTCTGCAATGATTGTTGCTCCTTTTAAAGAGGTGTTTGGTAGTAGCAGTGCAAACTCTTCACCACCTATACGAGCAAGTAAATCACCATCTCTAATCATACTTTTAATCTCTTGAGATAGACGTACAAGAACATAATCCCCAATTTGGTGTCCATAAGTATCATTCACATTTTTAAAGTAGTCAATATCTATCATTAAAAAAGAGATTTCATTATCTTCACGTTTCGCTATAGAGACTAGTGTTTGGGCAGATTCAAAAAAATGTCGTCTATTATACACTTTTGTTAGACTATCTGTGATTGAGAGTTCTTTGAGTTCACTTACATGAGACTCAAGCATATTCTGTGTATCAATAGTACTAAGGTGGTTTTTATAGATTGATTTTGAGAGTAAAACAATCATTGGCATAAATATTACTAAAAATATTATAATAGCTAAGTGAGCATCTGTTCCAAAAGAAAACATTACACCAGCCTGAACTAATATCAATATAAAAAAGTATCCTAAAAATAGATTATAGATAGGGGTAAGTGAAAGTACTGCAGCTGTTACTATACCCATGATTACTGCTAATGAGATAAATTCATAAGGAGTTGGAGCATATATAGCACCTAAAAGAGTTATAGAACTCCATACTACAGCAGAATAAAGAACGATAACAGCTAAAACAACTGTATGGAATTTTAGTTTTATCTCATCACCATTTTTAAGATATTTAGATAACATTTTTGCATTATAAAAACGTAACAATATAAATAGCGCCTGTGACACTCCCCATAAAAATAAATACTCAGATGGTATATGGTTCATATAAGTCCACATAAGAACGGTAGACACAATGATAAGACCAAAAATCGCTTTTTGTGTATCATCTACAACCAATTTAAGAAGTTTTGAATCGTACTCACACATCATTTCTTTCCTATAAATCTATTATATAGACAATCAACTGAAATTTAATCATATTCAATCTATTTATGCTACTATATTTTAGAATTTACTCCCTATCTGAATTGGAAAACATGAAAAAATATATTCTTTTTGATAATGACGGTGTTTTAGTTGAGACAGAACAGTACTACTACAGAGCCAATGTAAAGGCTTTGGCAGAGTTTGGCCTTGAACTTAGTTTTGATGTCTACATGGAGATAATGGCACGAGGTGGTACAGCTTGGGAGCTAGCCAAAAAATATGGTTTTACTCAAGATGAGATAGATAAAAAAAGAGAACAAAGAGATATATACTATCAAAAGTTTATCCAAAATGAGAATATCGAGATAGATGGTGTTTTAGAGGTACTCAAAGAGTTATCCAAAAGCTATAAAATGGGTATAGTTACTACCTCACGTAGAGTTGATTTTGATTTAGTACATAACAATATGGATATAGTAAGTTATATGGACTTTACTCTTTGTGTGGAAGAGTACCCTCGCTCAAAACCTCATCCTGACCCATATCTAGCTGGCATGAAAAAATTCAATGCGACTAAAGATGAGTGTATTATCATTGAGGACTCACAAAGAGGTCTGAGTTCTGCTGTAAACGCAGGAATCGAATGTATTATAGTAGATAATGAGTTTACAAGATCCCATAACTTCTCTCAGGCGAGTTATAAAATTGGAAACATTAGAGAACTGCCTTTACTTTTAACTACTCTTTAGTAGTAAAGCTTTTTATCTTACTCACTTTTATTTTCTCTTGAGTAGCAGATAGAATATTGCATCTCTATCTTATCTATAGCTTCATCTATCTGTATCATAAAGTCTAAGTACTCCTCTAGACTTAACAGACCTGCTTGATATCTATCATGAAGGTTTATCGCCATCTCTTTTAAATCTAATAATTCAACTTGCATATTCTAGCTCAGTTAAAAGAATGTCTTTGGCCAATTTGTAGTGTATACAAGCAACTTTATCCACTAATTTTTCTCTCGCATAAAAAGGTATTTTTCCATACAATGACTCTAGTGGGAACACTGCATGATATGCGATATACTCTTCATCCATACAGTAAAGTACATATGCAAACTCTTCAGATGTAAGATTTTTAGAGATGGCATCTCTTGTAAGTACATCTAAAGCAATTGATGAGACTGATTCGATATTTGATGAGCTTATCTCTCCATATGCAAATAATACACTCTCTTCTACTTCTCTAAGCATATTTGCATGAGTTAACCATTTCAAAGGGTTTATTGTTTTTTTCATTGTAAATCCTTTTATATTTGATACCTGTAGTATAAAATAATATAAAAGGGAGGGTAAGGGCATAAAAAACTATTTTTATTTTTAAATATGCCTATTTTGAAAGTAATTTATAGTGAAAAAGATTAGTATAGACTTGAAAAACAACATCTAAATAAAAATTGCCTTCTCATCACTGTTATTTTTATGATGCTTAAAACTGCGGGGAGACTTGTAGTATCTCAAAGACTTAGTCGTAAACAGAGTCCATATCAAAATCGTATTGTGGCTCTAACTCAGGAACAGTTTCAAGAGACTCTTTGTTAACCTCTGCACCTTTAAAATCATAGTTTTTTTCTGAATAAAAAGTCTGCTCTTTTGCATACTTCTTTTCAGTCTCCATCTCTTTTTTTATCTGCTTCTCAACTCTGGTTTTTCTCTCTTTTTCACTTTTCGCACTATCTGCAGCCATTAACAGTGAATTAAAAATCATAATAAATATTAAAAAAAGTTTCATTATTTTCCCCTCTTCTTTATAGTTATCATAATAATACTAAATTATAGTTTATATTGCTCTTAATTATAATTATTAAAGTAAATAACTACTTTTTACGCTTTATCCTCTCTTTATAAGCCGCTGCGTTTGCATATTTACCACTGCTATCATTTGTTACAGAATCTTCTTCTTTTATAATTGCGTTTGTTTTAGGCTTATATTGGGTATGTTTTGTCTGAACTTTTTTGCCATTAGTCTCAATACTCACAACCAACCCCTCTTTGAGATTATTTAGAATTGTGAGCAGTGTCTCTAATTTTTCATCTTCTACTGATAATTTTATCTCATTCATGCTGTTCCTATTTTTTGATTTTAAACTTTTGCTTAGTAGTAAGGTCTTCTATATGGTCTATTATATCTTCTTGGAAATGGCATTGTATTATAGTTATGATAGCTTTCAACCTTTTGCTCTTTCTCTTTAAATATTACTACCGGAGCATCTTCACTTTTTTTATTCATATTTATCGTTTGAGTATCTGAATGAGAGCTTCCTTTACTAGAAGCGGTTATGGTGATTGGTCCTCTGTTATATTCATCCGCAGTAACTGTAATACTTCCTGAGAGTTTTACTTTACCTATATAAGTAAGTAGAACATCTGTTGCGTTTACTGTCTTCCATTTAATCTTATAAGAGGGATTTCCTTCCACAATTATACTAGTTGCATTAAAGAGTATGATTTCCGGTCTCTTATCACTGTTTATTTCAACCTTTGGTAACTCATATGCATATATCGAAATAACATATATGAGAATGATTAGTAATTTATTTAACAAAGAAAACCCTTTTTATTTTATATATGTAGTTTACTGCAATATTAATGAATTTATATAACTACTTGGCATATTTTCAAATTTAATTTTTTTTATATGCCCTTACAAGATATCCCTAATATTTCTATACTGCTGATAGAAATATGAAAGGATTCAAAATGAAAACTCAAGAATATAAAACCTATAAAATACTTATAGTTAATCACAAAAAGCATATTCATGATACATTACAGACTATTTTTAAAAAAATAGTAAATTCAAATTTGAAACTTGAAATAATAACTACATATAGTTCTCAAGAGGCAAAAGAAATTCTTAGTAATACTAATAAAATAGCACTTACTCTCATCGACACTAATATGGAAGTTCTAAAAAATAGTTCAACTCTTATTCATTACATAAGAGAAGAGTTAAATGACCAATTTGTTCGTATTATAATGATGGGGGACGAGCTCATAGGTACAGATTTAATTGAGCGATACAGTATTAATGACTGTAAGAACACAGAACAGTTCTCTCTAGAGGATATGTTCGCAACTCTTAGAACGTCTCTCTTGCAATATGAGTATTTAATTCAAATTAATACTAAAATCACCGATTCACATAAAGAGGCGACCACAGATTCACTTACACATCTATATAACCGAGCAAAGTTATACGAAGACTGTAATGTAGATGTGGACAAAACCCTAATTCTAATTGATATTATCGGTTTTAGCTCTATTAATGAGACCTATGGTCAAAATACTGGGGATATGGTTTTAAAAGAGTTTGCTGCGTTTTTATATGGCATGTATCACGATGATTTTAATGTATACCATCTTGATAATGATCTATTTGCTCTTATCTCAATGTCCGATACAAAGAATAATATTTTTGATACTGTTGAGCATATAAAAGATGACATAATAAAGCTTAATATTGTTACAAACAACTTCAATCAAACTCTAAATATATCAATCGGAGTAGCACATCAAAGTGAAAAAAACATACTAAGAAAAGCGGAATTAGCTCTACGAGAAGCGCGTAGTTTAGGAGTTAATAAAATAAAATACTACTCAACTGATCTTAAAGTACTTAAAAAACTAAATAACATAAACTATTGGGGACCGATAATAAAAAAGGAAATAAACAGCTCTTCCATCATAGTGCATTATCAACCGATATATAATTTAAATACAAATACAATTGATAAGTACGAGCTTCTGTCACGTATAGAGCACGAAGGAAAACTCCATTTTCCTGCTGACTTTTTAGATGTTGTTTACCAGACACATCAGAGCTATGATCTCTTCAAGTTTATGTTTATAAAGGCGTGTGAAAAGGCACAAAAAACTGATTTAAAATTTAGTGTAAATATAGGAGTCGCAGAATTAGAAAATGATAAGATTTTAGATTTTATCTCTACCTCTATTACAACATATAACATTAACCCTGGACTTATATCTATAGAGATATTAGAGTATCATCCAATTAGCAGTAACAAAGACATCAAAGAGAAAATCATAAAAATTCATGAGCTTGGTATTAAAATCGCCATAGATGACTTTGGAGTAAACTGCTCTAACTTTGGTCAAATGCAAGATTTACCAATTGATATTTTAAAGATAGATGGCTCATTCATATCAAATATTACAGAGTCTAGGAATAGTCAAATTGTTGTCAAAACAATTCAAACTTTTGCAAAAGAGAAAAATATTAAACTCACAGCAGAGTATATATCTACAAGAGATGTATTAAACAGTGTAAAAGTTTTAGGAATCGAATTTGGACAGGGATTTTACCTCTGTAAACCACTTACAGAGATTTAGTCCGTGTAAATATAATAAAATGCTATAATTTAAAAAATTAAATTTGGTGAGAAGTATTTGAGGTTCAATGAATATCTAAAATCCTGTCGTAAAAATTATGAACTAACTCAAGAAGAGTTGGTTCAAGAGCTCTATAACTTCAGTGAAGATTTTATAGGTGTTGATACAAGAACAATGAGCAGATGGGAAATGGGTCAAACTAAACCAAGTGTTGATAGACAGATAACTATTGTAAAATACTTTCAAACTATCAGTGGTCATATTTTATCATGCTTTGAAAATATAGACAATAGTAGCATTGAAAATGAGATATGTAGACTAGGTGTAAAAAATCTTATTGGTACTTCAAAGGAGCATATTTTAAACTTTCCAAGTAAGTCATTTAAAGTTAGTGAGGTTGAGATTAAGCACCTTAGAAGTACTGAAAATATTGATGAAATTTTACAGATGCCTTATACTGTAGTAGAAAACTTGACTGATAATGTTTACAACTTATCATTTGAGACCATAAAAGAGTGGGCCCTTCATCCAAGTAATCTATTTTTACTCAGTATGCATAGAAATAAGTTCGTTGGTCTTCTCTTCACTATAAAATTAAAGCCTGATATTTTTGATAAAATAGTCAACTTTGAACTTGACTTAAAAGATGTAACGGTAAAAGACTTTGCAGATTTAAATGAAGTGGGATCAGCTTTTCCAATGGCGTTTCTTGCTTATAACGATATATGTTCTACACTTCTTATTCTTAGATTTTATGCCCACCTTATTGCAAACCAGGAGTTTATCAAAAATGTTGGTGCAGCACCTCTACTTGATGGAGCTAAAAAGATAGTTCAAAAGATGAATATGCAGTTTCATAAAGAAAAAGATGTTTCTGAAGGTACTCTCACATCATATCAAGCATCATTAGAAGATGTTTTAATCAATGAAGGTGTAATGAAGATGTTATTTCAAAAACAAGATTGTCCACAGGACACTCTTTAAGACCTTTACTACTTTCTAGCCTCTTTAATAATTTCATAGGCTTGGTTTATTTCTTGAGTTTTAGCAGTTGCATCTTCCATGTACGCCTCATCTTTGTCTTGTGACTTTATAATATCTGGATGGTATTGTCGTACAAGTTTTCTATATCTCTTTTTAATTGTGTTAGTATCATCACTCTCACTTACATCTAAAACCCTGTATGCCTCTGTTAAGCTCATCGATTGCTGCTTGGTTTTAAGCATGTTCTCAAACTTAGAGACCATTGCGCTATACTCATCAGGAGTAATGTTTAGCTCTGATACAATCTCACGTAGAACTCTATCCTCATCAGAACTCATTCCATTACCCGCAGATGCAAGTTGAATTAAGAATCCTACAAACTGTCTACGTTTTAATACACTACGCCCAAGTAATTTATTTAAAGCTTGTGATATCTCTTTTGTATCATCATCTCTCTCTTTTTCTTCGTTAAAGATCTCTTTTAAGATAAGTCTTACTCTCTCTTTATCGGCAAATATACCAGAGATATCATCAAACATATTTCCAATGAGCTGTGCTTCTAACTCATCCACTCTTCCGTCAGCCTTGGCAACTTTTGCAACAAGTGCAATAAAAAGACCTAACTCACTCTCTCGAAACAACTCTTTAGAACTAGATATTTTTTTCAGTTTATGTTTTCTATACATTTTATAAAGTTTAAATGCTACATATATAGCGGCAATCACTCCAAGTGTAACCATTATATTTGCTATAAATATATAATAAAACACGAATAAAACTATCACTAAATATACCAATTTTTTTAATTTAATCATTTTTGTCCATTTGTACTGTAGTAGGCAAATTTTAGCACAATTTTGTATCATATTAAGATTATTATTTCTCTGAGACTTGTATAATGTCACGGATGGACACAGTTACACCTTTGTCTATCATAGAAAATATTAAGAGATGAAGAAAGGTTAATATGATTTTTATAGGTATGATTTATCAGTATGATAGCGAACAGGGTACAGGGCTTCTTATGCTCTCCGATGGAGAGAAAAAAGAGTTTAGCATTAATAACTGGGTAGATGGTGACAATCAACCGGCGATGGCTCAAAAAATCTCATACGAAGTTGATGCAAACAGTATAAAGATTAAAGTTGCAAGTGAAGAAGATATAACAAGAGCTTCAACTCAACAAGAGGAAGAAGTCGTTGCCAAAGAGCCTGCTTCATCCGATAGTATGAAACAGTTTTCAAATTTGGATGAGGCTATTGAGTACTTCAGTACTATGGGCTTTAAGCAGGTAAAAGATATCCCAAGTAATGAGTCAAGAGTTTTAACACTGCGAAAATATACACCAACTGAATATGGAGAGGCTGTCATTACAGAACGTGATTCAAAAATCAGTATTAAACTAACTCTTAACGGTAAACCAGCAACTATAAGCTAGGCTACTCCCTGTTTTTAGTAGCTCATAACTACTTAAGCAGTTATTTCAGCTTCTTTTCCCCATAAACTTTTGCTGATTCTAGAGATCTCACTTGAGCTCTTGAAGTCCGTGTTAGGAATAACACTATTGAAGTGTTTATTTAAAATCTCTTTTTCTGCTTGACTGCATTCATCTTCTAAAGTTTCTCTGTTTTTTTGAAGAAAGACCTCAGCTTTAGTACTTAACTTGGCTAAAAACCATAGGCATAAAAAGTCTGCACTGTAAGTATTTAAAATCTCTTTACTAAAAACTTCAAACTCTTTATACTCACTCTGTTCATACTCCATAATTATCACTTCTAAAAAGCTACTCAGCTCTTCTTTTGGGACCATAAGGTTTAAATATCTGGCCGTTTTGAGTCCAAAGGTATGCTCACCTCCAAGGAAAATCCTTGCAGCTTCTCCATAGGCCCCATAAGAACTTGTTCCCATACCGAGCAGCCCAATATCACAGTGCTCATGTTTTCCACACCCTTTTATACACCCAGAGAATCCTACAATTATGTTATGTTTTGCTATAAGATCTTGGGGCAAGTAGCGTGCATCATCTTTTATGTGCCAAAAAGAGTAGTTACAATATTCATTTCCCGCGCAAGCTGAAACCGTTGATACAGTATTGGGGTTTTCAAAAGGAGTCACCGGACTTTTAAGTCCCAGAAAATAGATATGCTGGTCTATACCTAAACGTATCTCTGCCCTGTTCTCTTGAGCAAACTCTGCAAGTTTTACAAAAGTGTCTGCGTTTACCCGTGCAAAGTCTGTATGGTATACATAAACATAAGAGTTGTCTTTTAGCTGTGTAGGAACAGTTCTAGCATATCTCTCCAGTAGCAAGGTTCCTGCTGTTTCATATGATAAAGTATGCTCTTTATCTATAAGCTCTTTAACACCCTCCATTCCCTCTTGTACTATCCAGTAATAGAGTCTCGTTCTACCTCGTGTACCTCTAAAACCATGATTGTGAAAAGCCTCAATGACGGCAATAAAATACTCTACAACCTGTTCTGGCTTTAAAAATACATCTGCATCCTGAGCCAGCTCTGATCTTCTCCCTCCAAGGTAAACATTAAATCCTTTGAGTCCATCTTTTTGGGCTAAAGCAAAAAAGATATCATTTGCAAAAAATGAGTTGAGATTTGCCCTGTTTCCACTGATGCCAACTGAGACTCTTCTAGGAAGCAAGCCTATAAACCTTGGCTTGTTTAAGATATACTCTTGCATCTGCTCTATGTAGGGAAAAGTTTCTATCTCTGCATATTTTCCCAGACCATCATACACATCAGTCACAATATTTCTTACATTATCCCCAAGTGTCTGCATTGTTGAGATACCGTTTTCATTAAGTTCTTTCCATGCTTCTAAAACATTATAGGAATCAAGTCCATGAAGTTGCATTTGAGCACGTGCAGTTAAGATAATATCTAAGTTATAACGTTTGACAAGCTTTGCAATAAATAAAAGTTGTTCCGAGGAGATACGACCGGCATTAATTCTAAGCCTAAGTGCAAACAGATCATGCTCTTCTTCGTGGTTATATATACCTGCGTCTTGAAGATAAGGCCTATCATTATCAGTAATCATACTAAATTCTATATTGTCTATGTTTTGTAAGTATACATGAGGAGGTACATTTACTTTATTGCGTTCCCGCCAGTTTAACTTGTCTGTATTTTCTTTTATTTCAACTATCATATGCAAAGTATACAGCAATACTTCAAATCATATCATGACCTTAATCAATAAAGCTTTTTCACTTCTCACTTGCAGATATATTTTAAAAAACAACTCTATAAAAATGGTTCACAGGACCATGTCCTTTTCCTAGCATCTTGTCTTTACCTTTTTCTATAGCCATATTAAGATACTCACATCCTTTGATACATGCCTCTTCTAAACTGAATCCCAGTCCTATGTAAGTGGCAATACTAGATGACAAACTACAGCCTGTTCCATGAGTGTTTATAGTTTCTACAGTCTTGTTGTTTATAACCGTAGTTTTTTTATTTTGGTAGTTATAAAGTATGTCAGTCATGGTGTCTGTAAGTTCTAAATGTCCGCCTTTGAGCAAAACAGAAGTGTGATACAACTCTCCTAACTCTTGTGCTGATGTCTCAAGGTTATTTAAGTCTATATTGTGCCCAATCAATAACTCAGCTTCAGGAATATTAGGCGTTATAAGCATAACTTTGGGTAAAAATTCTTTGAGGCTTTGTACCGCATCATCATTAAGTAATTTATCTCCTGAGGTAGCTATCATCACGGGGTCGAATACAACATTTGTTATTTTGTACATTTCTAAAGTATCTCGTACAGCTTCAATTACTTCCGATGAGTGAAGCATACCAATCTTAATAGCACAAAAGTTTATGTCATCAAGAACAGTTCTCATTTGCATGACAATGTGTGGGATAGGAATGGGATGTATATCAGTAACCCCTTGAGTATTTTGTGCAGTAGTTGCTGTGATGACTGAGGCAGCATAACCGCCATTTGCAGAGATACTTTTGATATCTGCTTGGATACCTGCACACCCTCCAGAATCAGAACCTGCTATAGTTAGAATAGCACAATACGAAGTACTCATATCTTCCATGCCTCTTGTTTATAAGCAGAATCCCAAAACATCCATTCTAATTGAGATGTTTTGATAAAGACCTCTTCCATTTTAGCGAGGCTTTGTGGTGAAGCTGTCAAAGCGTAGGTGTCGGCAATGTTTATCGCTTGTTTCACAGCCTCGGCAAACTCATCACTAGCATAAGTTGCTATCCACGCTTGATAAGGATTTGAATCCTTATTTGCTTGGGTCTTTAAGATGAAGTCACCAACTTCTTTGTAGATGGTAAAACATGGAAGTACAGCGGCAACTCCTACCTCAACTGACTCATTGTTAACAATTCGTGCTAGGTATGAATTGTACAATTCACAAGTGGGAGAAGGCTCGTTATTTTTGTATTTCTCTTCCAGAAACTCTTTATGTAAAGCATCTTCAACCTGTATGATACCCGTAGCAGACTCATAAAAAAACTGCGTATCTTCATGATGATGGCATTTACTTCCTACTGCGACTAAAGCTTTTTTATACTCACTAAGATAGAGTGAATCTTGATTGACATAAAAACCAAAAGTGTCTTTATCTAAAGTGGCTTGCATAAGTTCACTTACGAAGTCATGGGTGATGATAGATTGAAAGATGTGTTCCGTTTTAACTCTTGTTTTTTCGTACCAGTTTTGCATGATATTATCCATTTTATTAGAAGTGAAAGGTATAGGTTATTATCAAGTGTTTCGTTAAAAAATTTTGTTGTTAAATCTATACATGACATAGCCTATACTTTGTATTTGAATGGAGTATAGCATAGCGATTATTTTTGTTTAATTAATATTATTAAAGAAGTTATTTTAGGTATTGGACTTTAAGTACTGCGATATATGGCATCTTAAATTTAATCTAAAAACTTATTTTTATTCTCTTTAGTTGCTATTCTACACGCCTTACGTTTAGCAAATAAAGAGTACCTATTTTTAGAAATAAGTCGATAAAATATATCCCGCACAGATTTAGGAATATAGATTAAAGGGTATAAAAACTTCACAAATCCAGATAAGTCTTTGCTGACCATTAGAGCCGCCGTGGATGAAGTA
>Ga0209345_10002748_pt1 | contig 18945 bp, 12 predicted proteins | sample Cruoilmetagenom7_FD_187294 | JGI IMG/M metagenome (GOLD analysis project Ga0209345, IMG submission 187294) | Oil polluted marine microbial communities from Coal Oil Point, Santa Barbara, California, USA - Sample 7 (SPAdes) (version 2) | ecosystem: Environmental > Aquatic > Marine > Oil seeps ...
CGGGTAAAAACTCCCAACGACCAGGCATCGGAAATAATATGGTGCATAGCGATGGCTAGTACCCGGTGATCGTTTTCTAATTGGTAAAGCTGCGTTCGAATTAAGCTATCATTTTCAAGATCAAAGTATTTCGCCTTAAAATCATCTAACTGCTGGGGCAATTGCACGGCAGTAATTTTTTGCGCGTTTAATAGCCACGGCTCAGTTTTTCGTATTTTTATTTCAGCTTGTCCAGCCCGTGAAATAAAGTTAATACGTAACTGTTCCTGCCTTTCTATAACGAGGGTAAAAGCTTGCTCAAGCGCCGCAATATTTAGCGCCCCTTTGATATCAAAGGCACCCGCCATATTATAGGCAGCATCATGCTCCAGTTGGTCAATAAACCAAAGTCGCTGTTGCGAAAAAGAAAGGGGTAGTACTGATTGACGATCAAGAATCGGGATATCGGCGAGCTGCTCAGGTGCCTTATTTGCCTGTTTTAAAAAGGCGATAATTTCCGGCTTGTGGTTTTTTATTTCCACAAGCCAGTCTTGCATTACGGCACCCTTTGGCGCATTTACTTTTAATTTTTCATCTTCGAGATAGAGCTGAATATCATGGGCCTGAAGTTGAGCAATAAGCTCTATCGCTGTCATATTTCAAACTCCTGCCTATCTTCTCCGTCATTGGCCTGTTTTTGCTGGCTGTCTTTTATAACGCCCTGAACCGCGTCAATATATTGAGCCAACTGCCTGATTGTTGGACGCTGAAATATTTCTGCAGTTGGTACTTCAACACTTAGCTTTTCTTTAATCTGATTTAATATCTGCACTGCTAACAATGAATGCCCTCCCAGCTCAAAGAAGCTGTCGTCGATTCCGACCTGTTTTAAACCGAGAGTTTCTCCCCATAAATCAACAAGATATTTTTCTGTTTCACTATTTGCTTTAACATCTAGAGAGGAATTAACTGCATATTTTTCCAGTGTTTTTAATTTTTTTACATCGACTTTGCCGTTAATCGTTAGTGGTAACTCATCGACTAATATATATTTAGACGGCATCATAAACGTGGGCAAAAAATGGGCAACATGAACGCGCACAGCTTTAACAAATGCTATCTCGTCCTTTTCTTCATAACTTGGCACCACATAGGCAACCAGTTGTTTTTCATCATTGCGATCACGCAGAGCCAATACCGCACTGCTTTTAATGCGTATCTGTTTTTGCTTACTTCCCTCGGCTGAAAAACTATTCAGACAGCTTTCAATATCACCGAGCTCAATACGATAGCCCCGCACCTTTACCTGTTGATCAATGCGGCCAAGGTAACACAACAAACCCTCGTTATCGTAATAAGCAAGGTCACCTGAACGGTAGAGTTTTTCACCTTTTTTATCGGTAAAAGGGTTAGAGATAAAACGTTCTTTATTGAGTCTTTCCCTATTCAAATAGCCCTTACTTACACCACCGCCACCAACATGAATTTCGCCGGGCACCCCCATCGGACATAAATCGCCGGAAGCATCAAGTATATACAGCTGATTATCTGGAATAGGACGACCGATGGGCGCAATATTCAAACATAAGTCTTCTTCACGTACCCGATGATAGGTAGCGTGTACGCTTGTCTCGGTAATGCCATACATATTAATCAGCTGAGGTTTATCTAAACCAAACTTTTTAACCCAGGGTTTTATTTTTTGGGTTTCGAGGGTATCGCCGCCAAAAATAATATAGCGAAGAGAAAATGCAGGTAAGGACTCCCCGGAAAGACTCGCTTTTGAAAGAGAATAAAATGCTGCGGGCGTCTGATTAAGCACACTTACTTTTTCTTGCTCCAACAGGGCCGAAAACTGTGCCGGGGAACGGGTCACCCAATGGGGCACAATGACTAGCTTTCCTCCGTACAGCAAAGCTCCCCATATTTCCCAGACTGAAAAATCGAAGCCGTAGGAGTGAAATAAGGCCCAAACATCTCTTTCATTAAAGTGAAACCAATTGTCGGTTTCAGAAAACAAACGTACCACATTGCGATGGGTGATAATCACTCCCTTCGGTTGGCCAGTGGTGCCCGAGGTGTAAATAACATAGGCGGCATCTTCCACCGAACCTTGATAGTTTAAATTTTCAGCTGGGTTTTTATCGAGTTCCAGCGCATCAATAAATACACAGTTCTGGCTATCGGGGAGATTATCTTTTCTGCTTGAGTGGCTTACTAATGCTCTGATATTTGCATCTTCAAATATCATCTGTGTACGCTTTAGCGGCGACTGAGGGTCTACCGGCACATAGGCTGCACCGGTTTTCATTATGGCTAGCATCGCCACCACTAAGTCGAGAGAACGTTCGATGGACAAGCCCACCAAATCACCAGGTTGAACGTTTTCGTTAACAAGCTGGCGCGCCATTTGGTTCGCACGCTGATTCAACTGTTGGTAGCTGAGCTGCTCGTTTTGGTAACTCAGGGCGATGGCGCTACCATGTTGTTCCGCATGACGTTCAAAAACCTGCACCAGAGTATGGTCAGACGAGGGGCGACGGTTCTCACAATTCGCTAATTTGAGTAGGTTATTTCGCTCTTCTTTTGGCACCATTGAGATGCTATCAATGGGCGCCTGCGGTGCTTGTACAATTTGTTGAAGCAGCTCGATAAAATGATTGGTGAGATGCTCTGCAGTTTCCGCTGCGAATAAATCAGTGCGGTATTCCAAAGTACCATGCAGTTGGCCTGCCTGCTGGCGGAACTCAAAACCCAGGTCAAATTTTGCGCTACCGCTTTCGAGATTTATGGGCTCGACCTTCACGCCTTGCAAGGTTAATGATTCCTCCAGCGCAAAGGGCTGCACCACCAGCATGACCTGAAACAGGGGCGAATAGCTAAGATCCCCCCCCGCACCCATGTCATTCACTAACTGATCAAAGGGTAGATCCTGATGACGGTATGCTTCTTGTGCATTTTTCTTAACCCGCTTTAGCAGCTCATCAAAGGATGGGTTTCCACTGAGGTTATTACGCATCACCAAGGTATTCACGAAAACACCTGCCACGCCTGATAAATCCCGGTGCGGCCGATTTGCAGCCGGGGAGCCAACACAAACGATATCCTGCCGCGCATAACGAGACAGCAAAAGACTTAAGGCGGATAACAATAAGTGGTAAAGAGTCACTTCCTCTCGCACACAAAGTTCCCGTAATGAACGCTCTAGAGCCTGGGGTAAAATAAAGCGTAAATGAGCACCCTCGCCAGTAGGTTCTGCCGGGCGAGGATAGTCGGTGCGCAATGCCAGCACAGGGGTAGGTGTCAGCTTTTTACGCCAATACTCTAGTTGTTTTTCGCGCGTTTCTTGGGATTCGTTTTGTCGCTGCCAATGCAAATAATCGACAAACTGCAGCGGTAATTCCTGCGCTTGCCGTGTTTTAGCATCTTTGCAAAACGAAGTGTAAAACCCGGATAACTCACTTAATAATGACTCCACTGACCAGCCATCAGCGATGACATGGTGGAGGTTGAGTTGCAAGACATGGTCATCCGGACCAAGGCGCAACAAACGTGTACGGAAGAGTGGCGCTCTACTGAGATCAAAGTGGTGGTGGCTTTCTTCCTCAAGCAAGGCTGCCAGCTTTTTATCTTGTTGCATCACAGACAACGCGGAAAGGTCTTCCACTTGGAGCAAATAGCTCGTTGCAGGGAAGATACGCTGCTGAAGGCTGCCATCCTGCATTTCAAAAACCGTTCGCAAGGCACTGTGACGGCGTTTCAGCTCTTGTAAGCCTAAACGCAGAGACTCAACATGCAGCTCACCCCGAAGACGGTAAGCGGCGGTGAGATTGTAAGCCGATTTCAAATGTTTAAATTGATGCATTAACCAATGACGGTTTTGCGTTGGCGAGGCAGGGTAGTGTATTTCGCTCTGGCTGGTGGCATCCATCCATGGTTCTACCTGACTAAGCTGAATGGTTTTTTGTTCTGCCAGTGCTTCGCTGATTTGATTGATGGTGGGGTATTCCCATAACAAATCAATGGGAAGTGCATAACCTAATAAATGACCAAGTTCACCATTGGTGCGCATTACCAATAGCGAATCCACACCCAGACTAGCAAGATTTTTTGTGGGATTTATCATGGCCTCCGGCAGATCAAGCTGATCAGCAAACCAGGCAATAAGCCAGCTCTTTATGTCGCCACCTTTCTCCTTCGTTTCTACTTCGGGCACGTGCTGGCCTTGCTTTTCCACCATCGACGTTTTTTCTGTAGCCCCTTTCTCCAAAGCAGCTACTCCGCTGCGCTTTACCGGGCTTAGCCGAGGGGAAAGTGGAGACAACGCAGGGCCAACCCAGGCTGCAACAGCTTCCAGGCGACGACGGCTAAACTGGCTGCTACACAAACCGCGCTGGATTTTCCCGCTGGAGGTTTTGGGTAAACGTCCCGGCTTAACAAAAACAACACCCTCGACCCGCAACTCAAACTGTTCCGCCACTTTCTGGCAAACCTTCTCGCTTAAAGTTTCTGCATCAAAGGAGCGCAGGTGCTTACGCTCAACTTCGCAGACCAAAACCAGATGTTCTTCATTGTTATGCTCAACGTTAAATGCAGCAATGCCATTTTGGGCCAACACCTCATCCGAAGCTGCCACCTCATGCTCTATATCCGTCGGGTAATAGTTTCGCCCACGAATAATCAATAACTCTTTAATACGCCCAGTGACATACAGCTGACCATCATCCATAAAGCCCAGATCACCGGTACGCAGGTAATGTTTTGTGGCTAGCCCTGCGGCATCAGCCAGTGTTGCGCGAAATGTACTGTCACTCAGCTCGGCACGGCGCCAGTACCCGGCACCCACGCTGGGGCTGTTCAACCAGATTTCACCCACCTCATTTGGCCCTGCCTCTTTGCAGCTTTCCGGGTTCACAATGCGTAAATCATCCTCGAGCCAGCTATGGCCACATGCCACCGCTAGCTTGGTATCATCGGGACTGATCGAATTTCCTGACACTTTGTGTTCTTGTAAGGCCTCCAGGGAGACGCTTTTTTTAATGGGTAAGCCGCCGTCTCCGCTGCTCACCCCCACGGTCGCTTCTGCCAAACCATAACAAGGCTGGAAGGCTTCGGGCTTAAAGCCATAGGGGGCGAAAATCTGACTAAACGTTTCTAATGTCGTGGTTTTTATTGGCTCCGCACCATTAAAAGCCACGCGCCAGCTCGATAGATCAAGCCCTTCATACAGTTCCGGTTTAAAGGTTTTCACACACAGATCAAACGCGAAGTTTGGCCCACCACTGACGGCTGCTTTGTGATCGGATATCGCCCAAAGCCAACGCTGAGGGCGCTGTATAAAGGTTGCTGGCGCCATCAAACAGCCTTCGCTGCCGCGATACAGAGTCTGCAGAGCGGCGCCTAGCCCCATATCGTGAAATAAGGGCAACCAGCTAACGCATGCACCGGCAGTGTTATTGGTAACTCCTACGCGAATCATTTCCTGGTTATAAAGCAGGTTGCCATGGCTGAGCATCACACCCTTTGGGTCGCCTGTAGAACCGGAGGTATATTGCAGGAAGGCCAGTGAATCAGGTGTAATCTGGCAGGCAGACCAGTCATCCGCCAACTCGCCTGGCAACTGGTCGGTGGCAATAAAGGTAATATCGGATAACTCACCCAGCTCCTGCAGCATCGGTTGCGCAATACGCATCACCTGGGAGGAGGCGAGTACAAACTTGGCATCACTATCTTTAATGATAGAACGAAGCCGGTCGGTATTCTGGTTCTTACGGGGAGGATAAGCCGGCACCGCAATGACACCGGCATAAAGTGCACCAAAAAAACCAGCTAAAAAATCCAGATTGGAAGGATATAACAACAATGCCCGCTCGCCCTCAGCATTAAGACTTTGCAGCTGCGCCGCAATGCGCCGAGCCTGGTGATCTAATTCGGCATAACTCAGGGTATAGGACGCTGCCTGGTCATCACCAAGGAAGGTGTATAGGGTTTCATCCCCCCGCTGACTCGCTTGTTGTTTTAGCAAATCGACCAGTGTTGTTACTGAATACAACTTATCTTGTGACACTTTGAACCCTTTTTACTGCGGCGTATAAAAAAAACTGGTTTTGTTGTTATTTTAATTGCCATTACGCGGCACCCTTAAAGAAGTCGTGGGCGGTTTCTCGTCCTTTCGTAATGGTGCCCAACAAGCACAGACTATTACAAGCAAAACAGTCTTCTATTATGGCCTTATTTCTAATCTTCAGCCATGAAATTTCACTTCATAAGGCGAACGAGTCGCCCCCAGATTTTAACCGGAAACAAAGTATAGAAGTGCTAAATATCTGGCATTTTTACAAATATTATCTAAATTATAGTTTTTAGGAACGATTATTAGGCATCTTTACACAAGAGACGATGTTACGTTCAAACTTTCTCAAATGGCTCTCAACGAGAGAAAAATGACTCTTATGCAAAGATCTCCCTTACTTACTTTCTGCCTACGCGGATCTCTTTAGCGAGTATTACTACTTATGACACGCATAAAACCTTTGTGCTGCGCTTTTTTCATCTTTTACCTTCCCGCTTTGAGTTCTGGCGAAAGCCTGACTGAACTCTACCAGATTGCGGTAAAACATGACCCCCAGTGGCGGGCCATTATAGAAAATAATAAGGCTGACCAGGAGCTAAAAGCACAATCCAAAGCCCTGTTGCGGCCCGTTATCGGCATCACCTATAGCAAAACGCGCACAAGGCAGGATGCGCCAGACATTGGAATCACCACACACCCGGATCTGAACAATGAGCTAGACAGCTGCCTGGATGCCAATAATGATGCCTCACAGTGCAGCAGCCCCATTTTAGAATTCGTCGCCGGTGGCGGTAACCTTTTAGAGCTATCGGAAGAGGGAACCACCAGTCAAAATACCACTGTAGATAACTTCACCCTCCAGCTTACCCAGCCCCTTTTTAACCTGGAGCGTTGGCATCAGCAGAAAAAAACCAACTTTATAGGATCAAAGTTAGACGCAGAACATGAGCTGGCAAAACAACAGTTTATTCTACGCGTTGCTGAGGCCTATTTCAAAACACTGAAAGCCGGGGAAGAACTGGAATTTGCAAAAAAAGAACAAAGAGGCATCGATGATCAATTAAAACAAGCCAAAAAACGCTTTGAAGCCGGGATTTCCGGTATCACCGAAGTGCACGAGGCACAAGGCGCCTACGACGCCAGTCAAACCGGTGTTCTCATGGCAGAAATCAACTATGAGGGCGCTCAGGAAAACCTTAACAGCATCACCAATGCCCAACAAAAAACTCTCTCGCCACTCAGGGAAGATTTCCCCGTTTCAGCCCCCCAGCCCGCTGGGGTAGAAAACTGGGTAAAATTAGCCTTACGGGCCAATAAAAACGTACTTGCTGCCTTTCATGGCGCAAAAGCCGCCAAGCAGGAGGTTATCGAGAAAGCTGCCCGCCACGCCCCTACAGTGGACTTTGTCGCCGGAATTACCAACATCAAAACTGATAATGGCGAAGAAGCTCCCTATGGCTCTTCTGGAAACCTGCTATCAGACACGCAGAGAAACTCCATCGGAATCCAGGTGACAGTGCCCCTGTATAACGGTGGTTTAACCAGCTCCCAGGCGCGGCAATCTACCGCTCGCTCTAATGCCGCCCAGGCAAATCTATTGGCAGAGCAGCGCATAAGCTCTGCAAAGGCCCGCAATACCTACCGCAGCGTATTAAACGATGTAAAACGGGTGGGTTTGGCGAAAAAAGCCATCCGCTCTTCTCAAAATGCACTGCAGGCAACCCAGTCCGGGTATCGAGCCGGTAACCGTAATGTGTTCGATGTACTACAAGCCCAACGCTCGCTATTTTCTGCCCGCAGAGACTATACAACCGCGCGTTATGACTACATCATCAATTCATTGCGGCTGAAGCAGATATCGGGATATTTAAAAGAAGTGGATCTGGAAATTCTTGACGATTGGCTTAAATAACTCATCAAGCACTTATGGCGGGGCTAATAGAAACTACTGATAATTAGCCTCTGCACTGCGCAGCACAACCTGATTACGCCCTTGGTCTTTGGCTTCATAAACGGCCCTATCTGCCCGTTCAAACACTTTCTCCAGGCTATCACCTTGTGTGAATGCACTGATGCCAATGGAAACGGTAATAGCCACCCGTTCTCCGCGAAAGTGAAAAGGGCTTTCTTCAATACTATTGCGTAACTTTTCCATGGCAAGTTTTGCTTGTTCAAGGGGGGTTTCCGCTAACAATATAACAAACTCTTCACCACCGAAACGGCAAATAAAATCGGTATTACGAAGGGATTTTCTAAAAATATCTGCGGTTTTTTTTAATACCTTGTCACCCGCTGTATGCCCATAGCTATCATTGATGCGTTTAAATAGATCGAGATCACACACCGCAACGGACAGCGGATTGTGATAACGCTGCCAGCGGGAATACTCCTGCAAACTGCGCTTTTCGTAGGCGAGCCGATTGGGTAATTTCGTCAGCGTATCAGTGTATGCCTGCTCTTTGGCCTCAACATAACTATCACGAATAACGCGGGCTTCTTTTTCCAGCATTTCAATACGCGAGGTTAAGGCCTTCACGCTTTCCAGAGTCTCTTCATCGATGTTTTTTTCTTGTTTTTTATAGGTATCAATTTCACCCATAATCCTGTCGAGGTGCTGCTCAATCGATCCCTTGAGCTCGCCAAAATTCACGCCACTATTCAGGCGCTGGCTGATATCTTTAATATGGCCTTTAACGACTTGATCCAGGTGCTCGCCGCTTGCTTGCTTTTGTTCTGCCCGGTGCTGATTCTCGGCTAGAAAATCCTGTATATCGCACAAACGCATATTGAGGTTTTGCAAAAACACTTCCGTGTCTTTTTGCATTTGATTAGTGCTGTTATTGACCAGGCTAACAATTTCACTCAGCGTGTCAGGGATTTCGGGCCAATGTATGCCTCTGGCTATTTTTTGACGAATAGAGTCTTCCTGCTTTTCCCAGGACGGGGGGATATACAACAAGTCGAGCATGGTCAACAAAATGTCGCCCATTTGTTCTTTTATTGCGTCCGCTTCGGGGGCCACCAAAACAGCTTCTTTTCCACCGGTTTCACGCTCCGGGGAGGGATCGGCTTGGCTTTCTTCCAGCTCAAATTCCTGGGGATCACCAAAATCAGCCTCCTGCACGCTTGCTGCGGCAACAGATGGCTGCGCTTCGTCTGCAGAAAACAGTTTTTTAAAAAAACCAGACTTCTCAGTTTGCTTGCCTTCGGGGAAGGCCGTTTCTAGTATATTTGCCTGTAATTCGGCATACTCCGCTAGGGTCACTGCTTTTAAATAGGTGTTTTCAAGCACTGGCTCCAGCGTTTTCTGAAAGCGTTTAAGGCTGTTTTTTACTTTTCTGGGGGGTTCAAGGGACAGCAATTGGTTGACCAGCAACTCAAACTGGGCGAGAAGCTCGTCATTGTTAGAGGCCTTACGTTTATCCAGCTCCAGTACGCTGCCTTCCACCTGGCTACCCACGGTTTCAAGCTGTGTTGTATTTAGATCCTGGCGCATCGCATCTCGAAGCATGCCCATTGCGGCATCCAACTCAGGATCGATGCCATCAGCAGCCAGGCTGACCCGCACCATGCAACGCTTTAATAAGTCGATTTGGTGGGCGCTCTTTGCTTCGACCTGCTCCAATGTTTCAAGGCTTTCGAGGTATTTATCTTTCCACCCTCCGTCAGCCAGCCGGAAATTCCCTTTTTCAGTCATTAGTGTGCTCTGTCAGGCGCTGTTTTTTTTTTAATGCCATTTGCTGGATTCAGTATAGGCAAAATCAGGGCTATCGCTGGATGAAGGAAGAGGAGGGGGGGGAAGCAAATAGGGAGGAAGGGAGAAGACAACAGTCAATATTCAGGAAAAGAACCCTGGAAAGTGGCTTTCACCTCCAGGGTATAAGAGAGCTATTTTTTGTTTTCGCGCTCAAGCTCAACGAGATAATCAATAATACGCATCCAGCGATTATAGTCCTTAGACATTCGTCCATTCGTAATATATTTGCCATTGACGATCAGGGCTGGAACACCCATAAGACGGTAGGCCCGCGACAAGGCATCAGCCTGCCGCACCTCAGATGTCACTCCAAAGGATTCAAATGCTTTATTAAATGCCTTTTTATCAACGCCATAATTTGCGTAGAAACCTGCAAGCGCTTTCTGGGTGTTCAGGTTCCGTTTATCACGGTGAATAGCGTCAAAAAGATTGCTGTGGCTTTGTTCCAAGACACCCAAGCTTCTGGCGACGAAAAATGCTTTGCCATGCAACTCCCATGAGCGATTCATCATGCCGGGAGTGCGCACAAAGTTCACATCCTCAGGTTTGGTTTTGAGCCAGGTTTCCAGATATGGCTCAAGCTTGTAGCAGTGGGGGCAGCCGTACCAGAAAAACTCCCTTACTTCGATTTTAGAAGGGTCTTCGGCTCGGCCCGGTGTTTTGGCTACTTTATAGTCCACCCCTTCCTTGAAGGTTTCTGCTTGCACAGACATGGCCAAAATACACGACACCGCCAAACATAATAAAGTTCGAGAAACTGTGTTTATCATTCCTTACTCCTGAATTTATATCTATCTTATTTAGAGTAGCGCTTAGCCAAGATTTCTGCCCTTACTATAACGACAGAAAATACAATTACAAAAAAAAAGGCGGCTGAAAGGCCACCTTTTTACTATATCAATGCGCGGCTTCATAACGGCAGCAAGCTATTTTAAGCCAGAGATAAAGTTAGAAACGGCTTCAATATCTTGATCGCTCATTTTCGCTGCAATGTCACGCATGATACGCGCTTCACCATCATTATCACGGCGAGCACCGTCTTTATCATCACGCCCTGCTGCACGGAAAGCCTTCAGCTGAGTGCTCACATAGTCTGACCACTGCCCCTGTAAAGAAGGGAAACCTGCTGCGGCAACACCTTCTGCTTTGGGGCCATGACAAGCTGTGCAAGCGGCGATGCCTTTTTCCAGGCTCCCACCTCGGTAAAGCTTTTTACCCAGGGCGGTCAGCTCTGTTTTGACAGGAACCGGCGTCGCAGTTTGTGAGGCATAATAAGCGCCGATATCGGCCATGTCCTGCTCGCTTTTACCAATGACCATCGGTGCCATCACTGCGTTATTGCGCGCGCCGGACTGAAAATCTTTTAGCTGTTTGGCGATGTATTTTTCACCCTGACCAGCAAGTTTCGGGAACATCGGTGTGAAGCTATTGCCATCTGCACCATGACAAGCAGTACAGGCAGCGGCTTTTGCCTGGCCAACAGTAGCATCACCACCCGCCTGACTTACACCAGCAACGCCTAAACCCAAAAGCCCTGCCAACAAGGTTTTTAGTACCACATTACGTTTCATATAAATTCTCACCTTGTTCCCGTTTTACTTATTTTGACATGAAGTTGATCAGTGCTGCGTAGTCATCATCGCTACAATCCATGCACAAACCACCAGGAGGCATTGCGTTTTTACCGCTTTTAACACTTGCCACCATAGCAGCCATGCCTTGCTTCAAGCGAGGTTCCCAGGCGGCTTTATCGGCTGTTTTAGGTGCGCCCGCTGCGCCAGTTCCGTGACAGGCAAAGCAGGTTTGTTTGTATTTGGCTTCAACATCAAGTGCATTAGCATTAAGGCTTAAACCAGTGGTGGCAGCTGCCAACATCATAGCAAGTAAGGTCTTTTTCATGTGTTTCCCCTTTTAATTCAGTAGGCCTTGCTAACGCTTCATTTACCCTTGCGTTACAATAGCTTTTTTTAGTATCCCTCTTCCAGACTGAATAGAGGCTTAATGTACCAGCCGCATTCTCGGTACGGGAATAAAAATACAGCGGGATTATATACTAATCTGACACTTTAGAAAGTTCAGAATACAGAAATATCATAGCCGAGAATCCATGAGCGCCATCATTAAATTACTCAGAAGTGCTGAATACCTCACCAGCGCCGCAGAATTTTCCCAGTGCCCGGCCGATAGTGGTGTGGAAGTAGCCTTTGCTGGGCGTTCCAACGCGGGCAAGTCCAGCGCACTTAACACACTGACACAACAAGGAAAACTCGCCAAAACCAGTAAAACCCCCGGCCGTACGCAGCTGATCAATTTTTTTCAAATGGATGAACAGCGCCGCCTGGTTGATTTGCCCGGTTATGGTTTTGCCAAGGTGCCCGAAGCCACCAAACTACGCTGGCAACGCGCCCTGCAAACCTATCTTGAAGAGCGTCGCTCTCTCACCGGGCTAATTATTCTGGTGGATGTGCGCCACCCACCGAAAGAGTTTGATCTACAGATGATAGAGTGGGCCGTCCACCATAACCTGCGCAGCCACATCCTTCTCACCAAAGCAGACAAGCTCAAAAGCGGCGCAGCAAAGAGTCGCCTCCTGGAAGTTAAAAAACAGTTTTCGAACTACCCTGAGCTAATCAGTGCGCAGCTGTTTTCTTCACTCAAAAAACAAGGCATTGAGGAAGCATACAAAGTGCTCGATCTATGGCTAGATGCTAAAGACAACGCGACGCAGCCCAACGCCGATTCTTCCGACCCTGCCTGATCAGTGGGCCTGATCCCAGTTATCTCCGACGCCCACATCCACCTGCAGCGGGACAGCTAGCTCCCCGGCGCCAGCCATGGCCGCCGTAATGCCCTGTTGAACCGCCTCCAGCTGGTCTTCTGCAACCTCAAGCACCAGTTCATCATGCACTTGCATAATCACTCGGGCATCGACTCCAGGCTGGAATAGATAAGCATTCACCGCCAACATGGCGCGCTTGATAATATCCGCCGCCGTCCCCTGCATGGGCGCGTTAATGGCAGCCCGCTCAGCCGCCTGTCGGCGCATGGCGTTACGCGCATTAATCTCGGGAAGATATAAACGCCGCCCGAAGAGAGTTTCCACATACCCCTGCTCAGCAGCCAGCGTGCGAGTGTTTTCCATATAGATTTGTACACCGGGATAACGTTCAAAATATCGATTAATATAGTCTTGCGCTTCATTACGGGGGATTTCAAGCTGCTTGGCCAGGCCAAAGGCCGACATGCCATAAATCAAACCAAAATTAATGGCTTTAGCGCTACGGCGCTGATTATCACTCACTTCCTCAAGGGGAACAGAAAATACCTCGGCTGCCGTGGCCCGGTGGATATCCAGGCCGTCATTAAAGGCATCAAGCAAACCCTGATCGCCGGACAGATGGGCCATAATGCGCAGTTCGATTTGAGAATAATCCGCCGCCAGCAGCTTGTAGCCTTGTGGCGCAATAAAAGCCTGGCGAATACGCCGCCCTTCAGGTGTTCTGACCGGGATATTCTGTAAGTTAGGATCGCTGGAAGACAAGCGCCCCGTGGCCGCAACCGCCTGATGATAAGAGGTATGCACGCGTCCGCTATGGGCATCTACCTGCTCGGGCAACTTATCGGTATAGGTGGATTTAAGTTTGCTTAAACTACGGTACTCCAAAATTACGCTGGGCAGTTCGTAGTTGTAAGCAAGCTCCTGCAACACTGGCTCTGCAGTGGAGGGTTGGCCTTTGGGGGTTTTTTTGATAACGGGAATTTCCAGCTTCTTATAAAGAATCTCCCCCAGCTGCTTAGGGGAGCCGAGATTAAATACGTCTCCCGCCAGCTCATGGGCTTTCTGCTCCAAAACGGCAATTTTCTCTCCCAGTTCATGGCTTTGGGTAAATAACATTTCACTGTCAATCAAACAGCCCGTGCGCTCTATTTTGGACAACACACTGAGCAATGGTCGCTCTATTTCCTCAAACACCTTCACCAGCGCGGGCACTTCACACAGCCGTGGCCACAGGGTTTGATGAAGGCGCAAGGTAATATCCGCATCCTCGGCCGCATAAGGTGTCGCCACTTCCAAAGGCACCTGATTAAAGGTGATTTGCTTGGCCCCTTTACCGGCTACATCCTCAAAATGAATGGTTTGATGGCCCAGGTATTTTTCCGCAAGGCTGTCCATATCGTGGCGACTAGCGGTGGAATCCAGCACATAGGATTCCAACATCGTGTCGAACTGAATACCCTTTAGCTCTATGTCGTAACGAGCCAGAATGCTCTGATCATATTTCAGGTTCTGCCCAACTTTGAAGTGACTGTCACTTTCCAACAAAGGTTTTAGCTCCGCCAGCACCCAATCCCTATCAAGCTGAGGAGGCGCGCCCTCATAATCATGAGCCAGGGGGACATAGGCCGCCTTCCCAATTTCTGTCGCAAATGAAAGCCCGACTAGCTCGGCTACCATATAATTCAAACTGGTGGTTTCGGTATCACAAGCAAATAATTCTGCCGCCTCCAAGCGTTTTTGCCATTCAGTAAAACTATCCTTATCGGTGATTTGCTCGTATTGCACTTGCGGTGAGTCAAGGGCCTCTGGCGACTTCGATGCCGCACCCTTACTTCTCCCAGCAGGTTTACTTGCTGCGCCACCCAGCTCCTTTAACCAGGATTTAAACTCCAGCTGACTGAACATCTCCCGAAGCGCCTTTTCATCCGCAGGCTGCATGGGATATTCCGCCACGCCTTTCTCCAGCGCCACATCCAGCTTAATGGTGGCCAATTGATAGGAAAGCGGCAGCTGCTCCAGGGTGTCACGCAGGTTTTCTCCCACCTTGCCTTTTATGTGTTCGGCGTTATTCATAACCCCCTCAAGGGAGCCATATTCCGTCAACCATTTCACCGCCGTTTTTGGCCCCACCTTGGGCACGCCGGGGATGTTATCCACCTTATCGCCCACCAGAGTCAGATAATCAATAATACGCTCAGGAGGCAAGCCAAACTTTTCGACCACCCCTTCTCGATCCATTTCCGTATAACCCTTGGGCGTATCGGCTTTGACCATGGTATTCACCAGGCTGACATGCTCACTCACCAGTTGCGCCATGTCCTTATCACCCGTAGAAATCACAACGCGATGCCCCAGCTGGGTTGCTTCCGCCGCCAGCGTGCCAATCACATCGTCCGCCTCAACCCCTTCTATTGCCAACAAAGGCAAACCCATTATTTTGATCATTTCATGCAAAGGCGCAATCTGAGCGCGCAAATCATCCGGCATGGGCGGGCGATTGGCTTTGTATTCGGGGAATAAATCATTACGAAACGTTTTGCCCTTGGCATCAAACACCACCACCATCTCTTTCGGCTGGTAGTCGGCAATCAGCTTACGCAACATACTCACCACCCCACGAATAGCACCCGTGGGCTGGCCCGCTGAATTCATCAGCGGCGGCAACGCGTGGTAGGCACGGTAAAGATAGGAGGAACCATCTACGAGAATAATAGGTGGCGAAACGTGTTCAGAAGCAGGCTTATTCATGTTGTCTCACGAGAGGGATGATTGTAATGGGAGGCTAGCTTACTGAAAGAAGCAGGTAATTTGAAATGCTTCTTGTTGATGTATTGCTGGGCGGGTGTTTTCAGGTGCTATCTGCGTCGGTTCCGCAGTACCTTGGAAAAACCAACACACTGCATGAAAGTATGGCGTAGACAATTATGATGAAGCGAAAACTGCCCGAGCAGTATGGAAGCAAAGGCTTCAGGGCTTTTTTATTTGACCGGTGGCTAGTAGCGCGAAACTATTTAGAGCCTTTGAAATTTTTTTATTGATCGCATCACATTGTTTAGCCTTGTGGCGTTTCAATAAATAGTCTGGATCATTATAAGAGAGCCACACCTGCTTATTTTCATCCTGCCAGACCAAGGCTTTTTGTGGCAAATCAATGCCCATTGTTTGTTGGCACTGCATTAATTTTGAACCCATCTTTGGATTACCAAAAACGAGCAGCTCTGTGGGCCGTAGCACCTGCTCTACTTTCTTTGCTCCAGCCCCATGATCGATGCGCGCAAACACGGTCATCCCTTTTTCTTTTAAGATATTTTCCAAACGGTCGGTAGTGGTTTTGACATCGAAAAAACTTTTGATACTAATCAGGCCATTATCCGCCAACACAAAAGCTGGGTTAGCAAGTGCGAGCACTGTTAGCAAAATGATCTTAGGTATTAGGGTGGGTTTCATAGATTAAATCAATCCCTTTTTATTGTATAAGTCCTTTTCAACAAAAATAGTGATGCACACTAAATCGGGGGAGATTCATACGCTACGTCGCGGCTGCGCTCCCAACTTAGCCCTGTTCGTTATGGCTGACTGTGCCAAGAAATATCAATCTTTTTATGGTGAGCAGCGCAATCTCTTAAATAGAGATTGATAAGACTTTGGTAAGGAACACCTGTTTCTTCTGCCATTTCTTTGAAATAAGAAATCACGTCTTCACCTAATCGTATAGTAACCGGCTTCTTTAACTTGGAAGCATAGGGATTTCTACGTGATTTCATTTTTGAAAAGTCATATTCCTCTTTCATAGCAATCACCTTTCATAGAACTTTCGCTCTTTGTTAGTGGCTTTTCGTGCCGAAATAATACGGATAGCATCTCCATCATCACGCTCGCAGTGGCACACAAGCAAGATGCGAGACTCATTACTCATACCAAGCATAAGAAATCGCTCTTCACCAGATGACGAGCTTTCCTCATCAAAGAATTGTACAGCGAATTCATCATAAAAGACTGATTAGCTTAAGGGCACCTCTAAAAATTGCCTTTTTACCCGATAGCGGCGTCAGCTCCGTACTCAACTCCTCATGTAGCCCTTCTACACTCGGCTTTGGCTTCCTGCGTCGCTCTACCTCCTCCATCCATGGAGTCGTGCGGGTTTCCGTGCGGTGCTTCCTTGCTCTCGAATAAAAATTCTAATTTTTAGAGATGCCCTTATGTGTGACTACCACAAGGTTTACCAGTCCACGTTCGAAAAGGGGCCCAACCATAAATCAGCCTTGCGCCTTAATCCAGCAGCGTTTTCACATATTGCTGGTGTGTTTCTACATAGATTTGTTCAACCAGCATTTTCGTTTCTTCTTCGTTGGGCCAAGCTGCCGAAAAACCGCTCAGCGCGGGATCTATCGCCAACCTTGCCGCACTCACCAGGTGTTTCAGCAGATCCATTGGGTTTTCCATGCCCACGGCAAAACGCATGGTGGTCGGTGAAATACCTGCTTTAGACAACTGATCTTCGCCAAGTTCCGAATGCGTGGTCAAACCAGGGCAACTGACAATGGTATTGGTTTGCCCCAAGCTGATCATATGGGCGAAGGTCGGTTCAAGGTTATCAAAAAAGCGCTGAAAACTCTCAAGGGGCACGTCGATCATTTCAATGGTAAATAAAGGCGCAGGCAGGCCCAAAAACAGTTGAGATTGAGCAAGCGTATAGTTAGTGCTCTCTGACAAACAACTGGAATTGACCTTAATTTTGGGATGCCTGGCAAAAAATTGGGCCAACACCATGGTATTTATACACTTTGACAACATCCGTGACTCAAGTGTTTTCAAACCCTGCAACACCTCAAAAGCCGCATCCGCATTAAGAAACGCCCCTTTGGTATAGTAAACGTTCCAGAACATGGTGTTATCCCAACCTGGCTCGCCCTTGGGTATAAACATATCTTCGTTGCGTGCAATTACACAACCAGCTATCACCGTTCCCGAACCGGAAAGATCCTTCGTGTAACTATGAATAAGGAAATCAGGCCGCTCCTCTGGATCATCCCTCTGCAGAGGTTGAACAAGAAAGGGGGTGCCTACGGTGGCATCCAGAATAACCCGTATACCCACCTGGTGCGCCGCTTTACAAATAGCCGGTACATCCAGAACATAACCGTGTGGGTTGGATGGCGATTCCAAATACAAAAAGGCATCTATATGCGGTTTAGCCAAACGTTCTTTATATTTTTCATGGGTGCGCGTCCAACAACGTAAAAAATCCCCAGCGCTTTGTCCGTCAAAACTTTCCACCCCAATATTCATATTGCAGGGTTTTGCATACCAATCAAATATAAGCTGGTGGGAACCTCCATACATATTTCGACTGGTAATCAAAATATCATTATGTCCCAACACATGGGAAAGTACGCCATCAATGGCTGCCATGCCACTGTTATAATTCCACGCCAGATAATCTCCCGCCCAGCGCCCTGCCTCCATATCTACAATATGATTTGCCAAAGCAAGCGAAGTGGGATTGAGCAAGCGTGAATATATTTCCAATAATAATTCACGCCCTTTAAAAGCATCTTCAATCCACTCGGCGCAGGCATAAATATAAGTGGCCGTACGGGTGATCACCGGTGTTGCAGAAAAAACAGCGGTCACATTATCGAATATCGGATAATTGCCCTTCGCACGCATGGTGGCATCGCTATAGCCAAGACTTTGATAGGTGCGACGAAATGGATTTTGCAAATTATCTAACAGCTTGGCTAACTGGAAGCACAGGAATTTTTTTGCATTAAAATAGGCCACCTTGTCTTCCTGCGGCAAAGTGGAAATACTTTGCTGCGTTAAACGCCACATGCTTTCCAAATCCCCCTGGCAAGCATAAATTCGCCTGGAAATATCGGCCAACACCTCACCAAATTCAGTTTCTGCCGCAATGCCAAAATGTAACAACTGCTCCTCCACCAAAGCATCAACATTTGTGGCAACAGTGGTATTACGCTTGGGAGAAAGCATTTTGATAGAATCAAATAATTCTGCCTCAGAAAACTGTACTGAACTGCCGTCAGGATTTCCATTTTCTGACATAAGAATTCTCTTTATTTGGATGGTATTCGAACAAAAGCAACCTTACGCTATTGCGGATTTTTATTATTATAGTGCAGGATGTAAAAAAATCAGAAAATCAGCTGCTTAACAGAAATAACAAAGTACTTGTCTGCAGCGAAATAAGATTCAACCTAGATTAATTAGTTGAGCAGTGCATTTGCGGGCCTTTTGTTTTAAGGGCATCTCTAAAAATTAGAATTTTTATTCGAGAGCAAGGAAGCACCGCACGGAAACCCGCACGACTCCATGGATGGAGGAGGTAGAGCGACG
>Ga0209345_10002751_pt1 | contig 18940 bp, 15 predicted proteins | sample Cruoilmetagenom7_FD_187294 | JGI IMG/M metagenome (GOLD analysis project Ga0209345, IMG submission 187294) | Oil polluted marine microbial communities from Coal Oil Point, Santa Barbara, California, USA - Sample 7 (SPAdes) (version 2) | ecosystem: Environmental > Aquatic > Marine > Oil seeps ...
AAGATCGATGGGTCGGACCTGCTGAACATCAACACCTTCGGCTTTCGCGGCGAAGCGTTGCCGTCGCTCGGTGCGGTGGGGCGTTTGACCATCACCAGCCGGGCCAGCGGCTATGACGGCGCAGAGATCACCGTCGACGGTGGCCGCATGGGCGAGGTGCGGCCCGCCGCACTCAACAGCGGCACCATCGTCACCCTGCGCGATCTGTTCTTCGCCACGCCAGCGCGGCTCAAGTTCCTGCGCACCGACCGGGCCGAAGCGCAGGCCATTGGCGATGTTATCAAACGGCTCGCCATGGCCGAACCCTTCGTGCGCTTCGTGCTGCGCGATGTCTCGGGCGAGGGCAAAGGCCGCGATGTCTTCCGCGCCGAGGCCGAGCAGGGGGACCTGTTCGAGGCGTTGCATGGCCGTTTGGCGCAGGTCTTGGGCCGCGAGTTTGCCGAGAATGCGCTGCCCATTGATGCGATGCGCGAGGGGCTGCACCTGACCGGTTTTGCCGCCCTGCCGACCTATTCGCGTGGCTCTGCGGTGGCGCAGTACCTTTTCGTCAATGGCCGCCCAGTGCGGGACAAACTGCTGACCGGGGCGCTGCGGGGGGCTTATTTCGATTTCCTCAGCCGAGACCGCCATCCGGCGGCGGCGCTTTTTGTCGAATGTCCACCGACCTTGGTAGATGTGAACGTCCACCCGGCCAAATCCGAGGTCCGCTTCCGCGATCCGGGGCTGGCCCGTGGGCTGATCGTTTCGGCCCTGCGCCATGCGCTGGCCGAAGCCGGACACCGTGCGTCGACCACCGTGGCACAAGCGACCTTGGGCGCGATGCAGCCCGAACCGCAGGGCGCGCGGGTTTATCAGATGGACCGCACCGGGATGGACCGCCCCAGCCCCGCCGCACGCGAAGCCGCCTATCAGGCGCAGGCGCCGGGCTTTACCGAGACGGCTGGCGTTTGGGGGCGGGTCGAGGGCACGCCGATCTCCGATGCCCCGGCTGCCGAAGCGGCGTCCGAGACGCCAGCGCCGGACTACCCCCTCGGCACGGCCCGTGGGCAGGTGCATGAGAATTACATCATCGCGCAGACCGCCAATGGCATGGTCATCGTGGACCAACACGCCGCGCATGAGCGCTTGGTCTATGAAAAGCTGAAACGCCAAATGAACGACAACGGCGTCGCCGCGCAGGCGCTGCTGATCCCCGAGATTGTCGAGCTTTCCGCCAATGACTGTGCGCGGTTGCTGGAGCTTGCCGACGACCTTGCGAAGCTGGGCCTTGGCGTTGAGGCCTTCGGCGGCAGCGCCATCGCCGTGCGCGAAACGCCCGCCATCCTCGGCACGGTAAACGCCCGCGCGCTGATCCTCGATGTGCTGGATGAGTTGGCCGACAGCGACAGCAGCAACATCGTGCAGGCCAAGATCGACGCGATCCTGAGCCGCGTGGCCTGTCATGGCTCGATCCGCTCAGGCCGCTGGATGCGCGCCGAAGAGATGAACGCCCTGCTGCGCGAGATGGAGGCGACCCCCCATTCCGGCCAGTGCAACCACGGGCGGCCCACCTACGTCGAGCTTAAACTGGCTGACATCGAACGACTATTTGGAAGGACTTAAGTTGCCGTACTATCGAGATATTGAGCGACGCAACCCGACTCGGCAAATACCTAACTGCCAAACGAATGTTTGGCACAATGATGGGCAAGCGGAAGTCGTCATCAGAATGGACAGAGCCGCCGCTGAGGCTCTGCTGGACGAAGTGATACGAACAGGTGCAAACGTTTCAGGCGAACTCTCTTGGTCTGGCGGAGAGCTAAGAGTCGATGTCTTTGCAGCCAGAATGGTAACGACAGACCACACCGCCGCCCCGGGGCAAGATCAAATACATAAGGCACTGGTTGATCTCCTTGGAATACGTTCACATCCGTGAGTACCATTGCAGACAATGAATACATCTGGAACGATCCTTTGCTGCTTGCAGGTATGGCAGCTAGTTTAGCGCTGTTCTTGATCGTCATCCTGCTCATCATGGCGGTCCGTGCTGCTGGCCGCTCGGCCCGTGTGGCCGCCCCTTTGGCGCAGCAGATGCGCATCCTTGGCGGCCATGTGCAGCAGTTGGGGCAGGGGCAAGAGCAGCTGCGCGGCGGGTTGCAGATGGTCTCGGACACACAGACGAACACTCAAGCGCAGATGATGCAGAGCATGGAGGCGCGGCTGGCACACGTGCAGCAGCAGATGCAAGACCGCTTGGCCGACAACGCCGCCCGCTCGGCCCGCTCGTTGGCGGAGATGCAGCAGCGCATGACCGAGACGCTGCACGGCTCGTCGAAACGCACGACGACCAGTCTGACGCAGCTACAAGAACGGCTCGCCTCCATCGACAAGGCGCAGGACAATATCACCAAACTCTCGGGCGATGTGCTGTCGCTGCAAGACATCCTGAGCAACAAGCAGACACGCGGCTCCTTCGGTGAAATCCAGTTGCGTGATATCGTGTCGAAAGCGCTGCCGAGTGACAGTTATTCGCTGCAAGCCACGCTCAGCAACGGCAAACGGCCCGATTGTCTGATCCACCTGCCCAATCCGCCGGGGCCGATTGTGATCGACAGTAAATTCCCGCTGGAAGCCTATGAGGCGCTGCGCCGGGCCAAGACCGAAGCTGAGACCCGCGCCGCCGCCCAGCAGATGAAAACCGCCGTGCGGGTGCATCTGAACGCAATTGCTGACAAGTACATTCTGGAGGGCGAGACCGCCGAGGGCGCGTTGATGTTCCTGCCCTCTGAGGCCGTCTACGCCGAGCTTCACGCGAACTTCCCCGAACTCGTCCGCGAAGGCTTTGAAAAGCGCGTCTGGATCGTTAGCCCGACCACCTGCATGGCCACGCTCAACACCATGCGCGCGATCCTGAAAGATGCGCGGATGCGCGAACAGGCAGGCGCGATCCGCCGCGAATTGGGCAACCTCAACAAGGATGTCGAGCGGTTGGCCATGCGGGTCGGCAACCTCGACCGCCACTTTGGCCAAGCGCGTCGGGATGTCGAAGAGATCAAGGTCAGCAGCGAGAAAGCCGCCAAACGCGCAGGCCGTCTGCATAATTTCGACTTCGAAGAACTGGCCGAAGAGCAAAGTGAGGCTATTGTTCCCCTAAGGACACCCGAAGGGAACGGCTAAATGAACGACGTGGATATTACCGGCATGACGCTGGAGGCGATGCAGACGCGGGCGGCCGCTCTGCGCAACGATATCCTCCAGACGCCGGTGGTTCCGCTTTTCTCTTCGATGGTGAGCGATGTGCTGGACGGGGCTCATGTCGCGCTCAAGCTGGAGTGTTTCCAGCATACGGGCACGTTCAAAGCCCGTGGGGCGCTATCGGTGGCGCGCAGTCTTGACGATGACACCCGTGGGCGGGGCATCACAGCGGCAAGTGCGGGCAACCATGCCATCGCTGCCGGTTGGGCCGCCGCCAAACTGGGCATCAGCGCCAAAGTCGTGATGCAGGACAACGCTAACCCTTTCCGCGTCGACCTCGCCCGTGCCACCGGGGCCGAGGTGATTATGAAACCGCCGGGGGCCGAGACCTTTGCCGAAGCCGAGCGCTTGGTGCGCGAGGAGGGGCGGATCTTTATCCATCCATTCGAGGGGTTGCACACGTCGCTCGGCACCGCCGGGGTGGGGTTGGAGCTGATGGCGCAGGTGGCCGATCTGGATGCGGTTGTGGTCTCTGTCGGTGGCGGCGGGCTGATCAGCGGCGTGGCCGCAGCGGTCAAGGCGGTCAATCCGGCGTGCCGGGTGTATGGCGTGGAGCCCGAGGGCGCGGACAGCATGTCACAAAGCCTTGCCGCCGGGGCACCGGTGACCCTCGACAAGGTCGATACCATCGCCGACAGCCTCGGGCCGCCAATGGCATTGCCCTTTGGCCATGCGCTCTGTGCTGTTTATGTCGATGACGTGGTGACGGTGAGTGATGACGCGATCTGCGCCGGAATGGTGGTGCTGCAACAGGCCGCAAAACTGGCGGTGGAGCCTGCCGCCGGGGCTGCGATGGCCGGGGCGCTTGGGCCGTTGCGCGGGCATTTGGCCGGGCGGCGCGTGGGGCTGATTGTCTGCGGTGCGAATATCGACACCGATAGCTATCTGACCCAATTGGCGCGGGGTCAGGCTGCTTTGCCCGATCTGCTGTCCTAGCGATCCTCCCGCCTCTCTTCGCCTGCGCCTGCCGCGCCCGCGACTTCCCAAAAAAAATCTACCACCCGCTGCAACTTTGGCCTCGCTTGGCCCGTGTGTGAACCAGACTTTCCGACCTCGGACCAAGATAGGACAACGCCTCGATGCCATTTGAAGCCATGATTGACATGATCCAGCCCCGCAAAGTCGCCGTGATTGGCGGCGGCATTTCCGGCATGGGGGCGGCGCATATGCTGGCGCCGACAGACAAAGTGACGCTGTTTGAATCGGGCGCACGGATCGGGGGCCATGCGCGGACGGTGATCGCTGGCAAGAACGGCGACCAGCCCGTCGATACCGGGTTCATCGTGTTCAACTATGCCAATTATCCGCATCTCGCGGCGCTGTTCGAAGAGTTGGACGTGCCGGTGGTGAAATCGAATATGAGCTTCGGTGCGTCCATTGACGGCGGACGGTTGGAATATGCGCTGACCAACTTCAACGCGGTCTTTGCCCAAAAGCGCAATATGTTCAGCCCCCCGTTTCTGCGGATGCTGCGCGACATTGTGCATTTCAATAAGAACGCGCTGGAGGTGTCCCGCGACACGTCGCTGACCATTGGGGCGTTTCTCGACCGGCTCGGCACTGGTAGCTACTTCCGCGACTTCTACCTGTCGCCGCTGTCGGGCGCGATCTGGTCCACGCCCACGGAAAAGATCATGGATTTCCCGGCCCATGCGATGGTCAACTTCTTTGAGAACCACGCGCTGCTCAACTACACGGGCCAGCATCAGTGGTACACGGTCGAGGGCGGCTCGCGGCAATATGTCGACCGTCTGGAGGCCGCTTTGCGCGCGAATGGCGTGGCTCTGCGGGTGAACACCCCGGTGCAGGCCGTGCGCCGCACGCCGCAGGGGGCCGAGGTCCGTGCTTGGGGCGGTGAATGGGAGAACTTTGACGAGGTGATCTTTGCCACCCATTCCGATGACACGCTGGCGATGTTGGCCGATCCGACAGAGGCCGAGCAAAGCGCCTTGGGCGCGATCCGCTATCAGCCGAATGACATTGTGCTGCACGCGGATGAAAGCATCATGCCCAAGCGCCGCTCTACCTGGGCCTCATGGGTCTATACCGAGGATCGGCAGCAAAAGTCGGACCGGATCGACCTGACCTATTGGATGAACTCCTTGCAGCCGATCCCCGAAAGCGACCCGCATTTCGTGACGCTCAACACCAAGCGCACGATCCGCGAGGAGCTAATTTATGATCAGGTGACCCTGCGCCATCCGGTCTATGACCTCGGCGCGCTGGCCGCGCAGGAAGATGTGCGCGCCTTTAACGGGGATCACAACACATGGTTCTGTGGCGCATGGATGCGGCATGGGTTCCATGAGGATGGCCTGTCGAGCGCTGTCGATGTTGTCGAGCGGATGCGAACCCGGCGGGCGGCGCCACTGGCGGCAGAGTGACGGCGAGGGTCGATCATATCCGGGGGCAGACCTTTCACGGGCGCAAAGGTGCCGTGGAGAACCGCTTCCGCTATTCGGTCGACTATGTGCTCTGCGATGCCGAGGCGACGGAGCTTGCCACGCCTGCGCTTTTCATGCGCAATGGGCCGGGGCTGATCAGCCTGCAAGACAGCGACCACGGCGGCGCTCCGGGGCAGGGGCGCGGGGCGGTTTGGGTGCGCGAGGTGCTTGCCGCGCACCAGATTGACGGCGTCGCCCGGATCGATCTTTTGGCGCAGCCCCGTGTGCTGGGCTATGTCTTTAACCCGGTGAGTTTCTGGCTTTGCTACAACGGGGGCGACGCGCTGATCGCCGTAATTGCCGAGGTGACCAACACCTATGGCGACCGCCATTCCTATCTGTGCCATCACACCGATTTGAGGCCCATCACGCCCGAGGATCGGCTCAAGGCGGCCAAACTGATGCATGTTTCGCCCTTTCAGGACGTGTCGGGCGGGTATGTCTTTCGCTTTGAAATCACCGCAAAACGTATTGGCATTTGGATCGACTTCACAGATGGCGACAACGGTTTAATCGCGACACTCACCGGGCCACGCGCAGCGCTGACGAACGGCGGTATTCTGTGGTCTCTCCTGCGCCGCCCCTTTGGTGCGCGGCGGGTTCTGGCGTTGATCCATTGGCAGGCGCTGAAGCTCTGGCTGAAACGCGCTGGTTTTCGTGCCCGGCCAGAAGCGCCAAATGTTGAAGTCTCGCGCGACAACCCACATGGGGCAGGCGGCAGATGAGTGCCCGGACCAACCGATTGCCAGCTTACGCGCTCTTTGCGGCGCTGCTGGCGGCGGCTGGTTTGCCGATCTACATTCATGCACCGAAATTTTACGTTGATGAATATGGGGTGTCGCTGACGGCTCTTGGCTCGGTGCTATTCGGCCTGCGGCTGTTCGACGTGGTGCAAGACCCGGCGCTCGGCTGGCTGTCTGAAAAGCTGCGGGCGCGGCGCGGGGTGGCGGTGGCGGGGGCAAGCGCCCTCATGGCATTTGCAATGCTTGGACTGTTTGCCGTGACCGCCCCTGTGAACCCTGTGCTGTGGTTCGCCCTAATGCTGACGCTGGTGTTTTCTTGTTTCAGCTTTCTCACCATCTGTTTCTATGCCCAAGGCGTGGCCAAAGCCGATGCGCTGCCGAGCGCGGGCCATTTGACTTTGGCGCGCTGGCGCGAAACGGGCGCGCTTTTGGGGGTCTGTGCGGCATCAGTGGCCCCGCTGCTGCTGGGGGTCGCGCTGGACCGGCCGTTTGCAGGCTTTGCCGTAGGTTTTGCTTTTCTGGCCCTAGTTGCCACCCTGACGATGCGCGGTGAATGGCGGCCTCGGGGCGTGCCACTGGCCAGTGGTTTCGGCATCGTGGTGAAGGATTCTCAGGCGCGTCTGCTGTTGCTGATCGCGCTGGTCAATGCCGCACCAGTGGCCGTAACCTCGACTTTATTTCTGTTTTACGTCGAACTGGCGCTGGACGCGCCGGGCTTTGAGGGGCCGCTTTTGCTGCTGTTTTTCCTAGCCGCAGCAGGGGCCGCGCCGCTTTGGGGGATGCTGGCCGAACGCTATGGCGCGCGGCGGGTCTTGCTTGCGGCGATGTGTTTGGGGATTGTGGCTTTCGGCGGGGCTTTGCTGCTTGGGCCGGGCGATGTGGCGTTGTTCGCGCTGGTCTGCGTGGCATCGGGCGCGGTGCTGGGTGCGGATCTCACCCTGTTGCCTGCGATGTTTGCGACTAGAATGGCGCAGATCGCACCATCGGCTGCCGAAGGCTTTGGCTTGTGGTCTTTCGTCTCAAAACTCACCTTGGCTTTCGCCGCCATCGCCCTACTTCCGGCGCTAGAGGCTGCGGGATTGAACGCCACCAGCGCGGGCAGTAACCCAGAAGCGATCACTCTGTTGATCTGGTTCTACGCTGGTGTACCTTGCGCCCTGAAACTGTTGGCCATTGCCCTGCTGGCCCGCGCGAAACAATTGGAGCACCCGTGACTGAACCGTTGATATTCGTCGCTCTTGGGCTTGGGTTGGGCATCTTGTTGACCCTCCTGCGCCGACGGTTTGCAGAGTTTCATGGGCAGTCCCCGAATGACTATATCGATGCTTTTCCTCAGTTCGATCTGCGTCTGCATCTGCGCGATAAAATGATCTGCGAAGGCGTAATATTTGGCCCGATGGGACGGGTGACAAGCAGCTTTACCGCCATTTTTGATGTCAGCTGGGAAGGCGATGTCGCCACGGTGGCAGAAACCTTTCGCTACAATGACGGGTCGCGGCAAAATCGCGAGTGGACGATAGTATTGGGCAAAGACGGCCATTTCACCAGCACGGCCCCCGATGTTGTGGGCGAAGGTCAGGGCGTTCAGGCCGGGCCAGCCTTGCAATTGCGCTACCGCATCAGGCTCCCCAAGGAGCTTGGTAGCCATGTGCTGAACACAGTGGATTGGATGTACATCACGCCCGATGGAACCATCGTGAACCGCAGTCAGTTTCGTAAGTTCGGCGTGAAGGTGGCGGAACTGGTCGCCACCTTGCGGCCTGAGGAGGAACGATGAAAGATTGGCAAGGAAAGACTTATTGGCTGGTCGGTGCCAGCGACGGGCTTGGCGCAGCTCTGGCGCATAAACTAAGCCGTTGTGGGGCCGAGGTGATCCTGTCGGCTCGCTCCGAAGACAAGCTCGCTGCACTGGTCGCGGAGCTGCCGGGCCGGGCGCGCTACCGCGTGATGGATGTCACCGATGAAGCAGATGTCGCTGCGGCGGCGGCAGAGATTGGTGAGGTCGACGGGCTGGTTTACCTTGCCGGCGCCTATTGGCCATTTGGTGCGCAGGAATGGCAGGCCGATCATGGGGTTACGATGGCGGATGTGAACTTCACCGGCTTGATGCGGGTGCTAGGCCATGTGGTGCCTAAAATGGTCGTGCGTGATCAAGGGCATATCGTTATCACCTCTAGCCTGACGGCCTATCGCGGGCTGCCCGGCTCCATCGGCTATACGGCTTCCAAAGCGGCGACCCTGTCCTTGGCGGAATGCATGCATGCCGATTTACGCAAGACCGGGGTGCAGGTTCAGGTTATCAATCCGGGCTTTATCAAGACCCAGTTGACCGAAAAGAATGACTTTAAAATGCCGTTCCTGATGGAGCCGGAAAAGGCTGCGCATGAGGTCTACGAGCATATGTGCAGCGACAGCTTTAAGCGTGACTTCCCCTACGGCTTCTCGCTGCTGTTCCGTCTCGGGCGTTTTCTGCCAGACTGGCTGTACTACCGCCTGTTTTCTTAGTCAGACATCGGCAACGTGCCGCGCAAATAGGGCGCGCGCACGCTGCCAGACCGGATTGTCAGCCTCGGGCAACGCGAGCAACGTGTCGAGCAGTTGACCGGCAAAATCCTCTGAACTTTCAAGCGGCAGCATGGACGGCAGATTGTCGATCGCCATGACGTCTAGCGGGGGGCTGTCATGCACCCGCAGGGCCGGGGCATCCCATGTTGTGGCGCGGTCATAGACCTGCACCGGATTGAACGCGCTGTCGGGATCGCAGGCGATATCCCCAATCACCCGCAACGCGCGGTCGGCCTGCGGTGCATTGGGGCGGACAAAGGGCGGGGTATCGGCATTGGCGAGAATGCAATTAAAGAAATAGGCATGGTCGAGGATTTCAGGAAAGGGTCCGCCGTGGGCGGTCTCGGCCAAGTCCCAACCCGTGACGGGGATGCTCATCGCCGCGCAAAGATCGGAAGCGCCCCGTCCCACACGGCCCATAGCCCCGATGACCAAAGCGCGGTCAGCGTCTGCGTTCACCTGCGCCAGTTCCTCGGCCAATGCAGTCTTTAGCGCCTCTGCGTTTGGGTAGGGCTGGACTGGGCCGCAAACCTCGCCGCGCAGTTGCGCAATGCGGCATTTCACGGCCACCGCAGCCCCGGCGAACCCCGCCCAATATCCAAAGGCAGCCACCCGGCGGCCTGTATCATCGGTCAGGTATTCCAGATCCAGCAAACTGCCCCCGCCCGCCTTGAAGCGCTTTAGCAGCTTTCGCCCGGCGGATTGACCCTTATAGGCATGACCGAACATGATGTGGGTATGCGGCAGCGGGCTATCGTCGTCGGGCAGTTCCTTCAGGCCAAAGATCACAGCATCGCGCGGCGCATCAGGCCAGCTGTGGGCGGGCACAATCTCGCAGCCTGCCTGCGCATAGGCGGCAGTGTGGATCACCCTGCTGTCGCTTTCCTCAACGCTGACTTTCAGTCCCGCACCGATCAGCGCCGCCGCCCCTTCGGGGGTCAGTCCACTGCGTGTCTCATTGGCGCGCTGCTCGGCGCGGAGCCATAGGTGCATCACCGAAGCATCCTTTTTTCGCGGATGGTCTTCACGCTGGCGCGGTCTTCCATACGGGCAACAAAGGCATCGAAACGCGGATAATCGGAGAGGGTCACGCCATCGCCCTCAAGCCAGCTGGAGACGGTAAACAGATAGGGATCCGCCAGCGAAAGCCTATCTCCCAGAACAAAATCGCCGCGCAAGCAATGGTCTTCGACATAGCGCGCGCATTCGGCCATCGTTTGCGGTACTTTCGCCTTCATGTCCTCACAGCTGGACGGTTGATCGGCCCAGCGGCTGCCGCGCAGTTTGTGAGCATGGGCAACATGCATGGTAGAGGCGAGGTAGTACATGACGCCGCGCATATGCGCCGCCGCTTCGGGATCGGAGGGGACCAATCCGGCATCGGGCGCCACTGCGGCGATGTAGTCAAGCAACGCGCCCGTTTCGGTCAGCACCGCACCGCTTTCAGTCGCCAAAGCAGGCACCCGCCCTTTGGGATTGATCGCCAGATAGTCTGGTTTGGTCTGCGCCGCGTTTTTGAAATCGACTTTAATCGCCTCATAGGGCAGCCCAGCTTCTTCTAATGTAAGGGCAACGGCAACGGAAATGGTGCCGGGCGCGTAAAAGAGTTTCAGCATGAGGATGCCTTTCTGAATAGGTTTAAATATGGGTCTGGGCAATGCGGCGTTCGGGTCTGTCAAGATGCGGCACGGCGTTGAACAACACCGGCGACCAGTGGCCGCCTATTGGAAAAAGCCGGTGCATCGATGTGTGCATGATCGCCAGCGCAAGCCGCGACATCGCGGGAATACCCACCCCCATCGCCTGTGCCATCGCCAGTGAGATCAATCCACCCGACGTCACCACCAGTGCCGGGCCTTCGCCCTCGGCAATCTCGGCCAAAGCCGACTGCACGCGGGTCTCAAATGCCTCGTAGGTTTCGGGCGTGTCAGCCAGTTTGCCGGTCTTCCAGTAGTCAAAAACCTGCGGCAGGTGGTGTACAAATTCGCCTTCTTGGGGGAAGGGAACCTCGTGTTGTTGCTCCATCAGGTTGGCGAGAGTAAAATACTCCAACTCGTTCAACCGCGCGTCGCGGATCGGCTCTAATCCGGTGTTCATCGCCTCGGCGGTCTCAATATGTCGGGTCAGCGTGCCGGTATAAAGCCGCGTGTGATAGCTTTCGCTTTCGCGCAGATGCTCGCCCAACCAAGCGGCCTGTTCATGACCCAGCGGGCTGAGTTGGTCATAGCTCAACTCATCTTTGGCCGTCGAATTAGCTTGGCCGTGGCGGATCAGGGTGATGTGGGACATGCGGGTTCTTTCACTGTTCGCCACAGTGATAGGACAGCTTGGCAAACCATTCAAATGCAATGCGGTTGGGCGGCGTTTCTTGAGCCCGGCATGTCGGGAATGGCCCCTGACAGCACAGGCATTCTGCTTATAGTTTCACCCAGTAACAGCGGGGAGGCTGCGATGACTGGCACGATCACATTCACGCTCGACGGGCAAACCGTAGAAGCCGATGCAGGCATGACGATCTGGGAAGTAGCCAACGGCCGCGGCCTCAAGATCCCCCATCTGTGCCACAAACCCGCCCCCGGTTACCGCCCCGACGGCAATTGCCGCGCCTGTATGGTCGAGATTGAGGGCGAGCGCGTCTTGGCGGCCTCCTGCATCCGCGAGCCTGCTGAGGGCATGGTCGTCACCACCAACAACGCCCGGGCAGAAAGCGCCCGCAAGATGGTGATGGAACTGCTGCTGACGGACCAGCCCGCCGAGGATGTGGCGCATGACAAATCCAGCCATATGCGCGATATGGCGGCGTTAAGCGGGGTTGAGGCCAGCCGTTTCCCCGCACTTGAGAAAGACCGCATTCCGCTGTTGGACGACAGCCATGTGGCGATGCGCGTGAACCTTGATGCCTGCATCCAGTGCAATCTCTGTGTCCGCGCCTGCCGCGAAGTGCAGGTCAACGATGTGATCGGCATGGCCGGGCGCGGGCATGATGCCTATCCGGTGTTCGACATCAATGACCCAATGGGTGCTTCGACTTGTGTGGCCTGTGGCGAATGCGTGCAGGCCTGCCCCACGGGCGCGCTGATGCCCGCCACGGTGGTGGACGAGGCGCAGGTGGGCGACTCTGCGGATTACGACCATGAGGTCGACAGCATCTGCCCCTTCTGCGGCGTGGGTTGCCAGATTTCGCTGAAGGTGAAGGACAATAAGGTCAAATATGTCGAAGGCATCAACGGCCCGGCCAACGAAGGGCGGCTCTGCGTCAAGGGGCGTTTTGGCTTTGACTATATCCACCACGAGCACCGTCTGACCAAACCCCTGATCCGCCGCGACGATGCGGCCGCCAAAGGGCTGAACGTCGATCCGGGCAATTGGGGAGAGGTCTTTCGCGAGGCGACATGGGACGAGGCGCTGGACTTTGCCGCGCAGGGGCTCAAGGGGCGCGGGCGCGAGGTTGCGGGCTTTGGCAGCGCTAAATGCACCAATGAAGAAGCCTATCTGTTTCAGAAAATGATCCGGCAGGGTTTTGGCCACAACAACGTCGATCACTGCACGCGACTGTGTCATGCTTCGTCGGTTGCCGCGCTTATGGAGAACGTTGGATCAGGTGCTGTCACCGCGACCTTCAATGAGATCGAAAACGCCGATGTGGCGATCATCATCGGCGCGAACCCGGTCGAAAACCACCCCGTCGCCGCGACCTATTTCAAACAGTTTACCAAACGCGGCGGCAAGCTCATCGTCATGGACCCGCGCGGCGTTGGGCTGCGGCGCTTTGCGTCGCATATGCTGCAATTCCGCCCCGGCACCGATGTGGCGATGCTCAACGCGATCATGCATGTGATTGTGGAAGAAGGGCTTTATGACGAACAATATATCGCGGCCTATACCGAGAATTGGGAGGCCAAGAAGGCGCATCTGAAGGATTTCCCGCCCGAGGCTATGGCCGCTGTCTGTGGCATCGAGGCCGAGGTGCTGCGCGACGTGGCGCGGACCTTCGCCGGGGCCAAGGCGGGGATGATCTTCTGGGGCATGGGCGTCAGCCAGCACATCCACGGCACCGACAATTCGCGCTGTTTGATCTCCCTTGCGCTGATGACCGGCCATGTCGGCCGCCCCGGCACCGGGTTGCACCCGCTGCGCGGGCAGAACAACGTGCAGGGTGCATCGGATGCGGGGCTGATCCCGATGTTCTTGCCCGACTATCAACCGGTTGAGGACGACGGGGTGCGCAGCGCTTTTACCGAGGTCTGGGGTAGCGAGGATTTTAGCGCCGAGAAGGGTCTGACGGTGACCGAGATTATGGACGCGGTGCACGAGGGCGAGATCAAGGCGATGTATGTGCTGGGCGAAAACCCGGCCATGTCTGACCCGGATGTGGATCACGCCCGCGATGCGCTGGCCAAGCTCGATCATCTGGTGGTGCAGGATATTTTCCTGACCGAGACGGCAAATTATGCCGATGTGATCCTGCCCGCGAGTGCCTTTGCCGAGAAGTCGGGCACCGTGACCAATACCAACCGACAGGTGCAAATGGGCCGCGCCGCGGTGATGCCCCCCGGTGAAGCGCGTGAGGACTGGTGGATCGAGGTGGAGCTGGCCAAGCGTCTGGGGTTGGACTGGTCCTATAAAAGTCCGGCGGATGTCTTTGCTGAAATGAAGCTGAATATGGCCTCCTTTAATAATATCACATGGGACCGACTGGCGCGTGAAAATGCTGTGACCTACCCGTCGCTGAGTGAGACTGATCCGGGGCAGGCGATTGTGTTTGGCGAGGGGTTCCCACGCCCCGAAGGCCGGGCCAAGTTCACCCCTGCTGCAATCGTGGCGCCGGATGACGTGCCGGATGACGCCTATCCGATGATCCTGACCACGGGGCGGCAGTTGGAGCATTGGCACACCGGCTCGATGACACGGCGGTCCAAGGTTCTGGACGGGCTGGAGCCGGAGGCGAATTGCTCGTTGCATCCGTCCACGCTGCGCCGCTTGGGCGTGGCGCCCGGCGACCATGTGCGGCTGAGCACCAAACGCGGCAGTATTGAGATCATGGCGCGGGAAGATCGGGCGGTGGCACCGGATATGGTGTTTTTGCCTTTCGCCTATGTCGAGGCGGCGGCGAATATCCTGACCAACCCGGCGGTTGATCCTTTTGGCAAGATCCCGGAGTTTAAGTTCTCGGCGGTGAAGGTTGAGGCGGCACCGGTTGCGGCGGAATGACCGGCGGATAAAGGAGCGCCTGCGGCGCGCATGAATTTAAGGGAATGAGGGACGCTGTCCCTCAAACTCCCTGAAGTATTTGGAACCAGAAAGAGAAAAGACATGAAGATTGACGGGGCGCGGTTTCTGAAAGACTTGCACGATTTGCGCGCGATTGGTGCGGCAGGCGTTGGTAAGGGCGTGGTGCGTCCGGCTTATTCCGAAGCCGATATTGAGGGGCGGGCGTGGATCGCTGGGCGCATGCGCGAGGCTGGTTTGCGGGTTGAAGTGGATGCGATGGGCAACCTTTTTGGTTTGGCGGATGCGCCGTCGATCCTGATGGGGTCGCATTCTGACAGCCAGCCTGAGGGCGGTTGGCTTGACGGGGCTTTGGGCGTGATCGCGGCGTTGGAAGTGGCACGGGCGGCGCAGGAGGATGGCGGGCCTGCGGTCTCTGTCGTGTCGTTTCAGGATGAAGAGGGGCGTTTTGGCGTAACCACGGGGTCGGCGGTTTGGTCCGGGCAGTTGGACCAGGATGCGGCGGATGCTTTGGCAGATGACGCGGGCGTGCTCTTGGGTGAGGCGCGCAAGGCCATGGGGGATATGGTCACCGGTCCGGTCGATCCAAGCCAGTTCACCGGCTATATCGAGTTGCACATCGAACAGGGGCCGACGCTGGACGACAGTGGCGAGCAGATCGGTGTGGTCAGCGATATTGTCGGTATTCGCGATATGAAGGTGACCTTCAAGGGCCAGCAGAACCACGCGGGCACCACGCCGATGCAGGTGCGCAAGGATGCGTTTCAGGCGGTCTCGGAGTTCAACACGCTGCTGAATGACCGGCTGCGCAATGTGGTGACGCCGACCACGGTCTGGACCATTGGGCATGTCAGTCTGCACCCCAACGCCTCGTCGATCGTGCCGGGCAAAGCGGTGTTTTCGATGCAATGGCGCGACGGCGACAGTGACCGTTTGGCGCGGATGGAGGCAATCATTCGCGAGACAGCGGATGAGGTGGCCAAGTCTCGCGGCATGGAGCTGTCCTATGGCACGATGCTGGGGCTTGAGCCGGTGGCGATGGATGCGCGGCTGCGCGATGCCTTGGCGCAGGGGGCCGAAGTGGTCGCGCCGGGCAAGTGGCGCAAGATGCCGTCGGGCGCTTTGCATGACGCGACCAATGTGGCGCGCTTGATGCCGGTTGCGATGCTCTTTGTGCCGTCGATCAACGGGATCAGCCATGCCTTTGAGGAAGACACGGGCGAGGATGATCTCGTGGCCGGGGTCAAGGTTTTAGCAAAGGCGGTGGCGGCGCTTTGAGCGTCGTCTAGTCCCAGGCTACATCGCCGAGGAAGATATAGCCCGCGCCGTAGATCGTTTTGATCAGTTGCGGGTTCTTTGGGTCTTCTCCCAGTTTCGTGCGCAGGCGCGAGATGCGCACGTCCATCGCGCGGTCAAAGCTTTCCGAGGCCACGCCGCCGAGACTTTCTTGCATCTGCGCGCGGCTGATGAGGCGTTTGGGGGCGTCGAGGAACAGGCGCAGCACTTCGCCTTCGGCATGGGAGAAGGTGACCTCGTTCCCTGCCGCGTCTTGTAGGACATAGCGGTCGAAATGGGCGATCCAGCCGTTGAACCGAGCGGTCATGCCGGCCTGCGGTGTGGGTTTGGCGCTGCGCAGACGGGCGCGGATGCGGGCGACGACTTCGGCGGGGTCAAAGGGTTTGATGATGTAGTCGTCAGCGCCCAGTTCCAGCCCGGTCACCCGGTCTTGGACCTGCGCACGGCCCGAGATGATGATGACGATAGCGCCTTGTTCCAGCGCCAGTCGGTGCACCAGTGTCAGCCCGTCGGTGTCGGGCAGACTGAGATCGACAAGGCAGACGTCGGGCGTATGGGTCGCCAACGCGGCTTCAAAAGCACGGGCGCGGCCAAAGCTGAGCGTGTCGAAGCCGGCTTCCTCCAGCGTGTCCGACAGCATGCTGCGGATTTCGGGCTCGTCATCAAGAATGGTGACCAATGGGCGCGGGGCGGTGTCTTGGCTCATGGGGTGGCGGCTTTCAGCGGGGTGATGAGGGATTGCAGGTCCGACTTGTCAAAGGGTTTGCGCAGCACCGGGGCGAGGGTCTGGGCCTCAAGAAACAGCGGGTGATCGGCGGGCAGGGAGGTCATCAGGAGCAACGGCAAGCTGTTGCCAACGCGGCGGGCAAGGTCGATGCCAGTGGCTTCGCCAGTGAGTTGGATGTCAGACAGCACCAGTGTGATGTCGGGCAGGTCCGCGATCAGGGCGGTGGCTTCATCGGCGCTGGTCGCTTCGATCACCGAATGGCCCATGTCCATCAGCATGTCACGCACCACGGCGCGGATGTCGGTGGTGTCTTCGACCAGAAGCACCAGACCGGTCGTGGCCGGGACCGCGGCGCGGTAGGGCAGGCGCAGGGTGATCTGCGCGCCGCCTTCGGGGGCGTTGCACAGGCGTAGGTCGCCGCCGCAGGATTTGGTCATGTCATAGACCATCGACAGGCCAAGGCCGGAGCCTTCGCTGCCCTTGGTGGTAAAGAACGGATCAACCCCGCTTTCCAGCGCTGAAGCTGAAAATCCGGGGCCAGTGTCTTCGACCACCCACTCGATCCAGATGTCATGCACCCGGCGTTGTGTGAGGGTGATTTGTCCGGAGGCCCCACAGGCGTCGCGGGCGTTCAGGATGAGGTTTAGCAAAGCGTCCTGCACGCGGCCTTTGTCGAGCAGTACGACACCAGCGGGCGCTTTGTTCTGAACGATCAGTTTGCATTTCGGTGGCAGGGTCGGAGCGGCGAGGGTCGCAAGCTCGTTCAGCAGCGCCGTTGGGTCCGTTGCCACGGGGCGCAGAGCGCGGGGTTCGGTCACATCGGCGATGGAACTGAGCAAGGTGCCCCCGCGCCGGGCGGCGGCCAAGGTGCCTTCGACAAGCTCGGCGGCCTCATTCGGCAAATCAGGCAGGCGGGCCAGTTTCGACTGCATGCCAAGGATGATCGTCAGCAGGTTTGAGAAATCATGCGCGAGGCCCGAAATCATCCGCGAGGCCAGTTCGCGTTTTAGCGTCTGTTGCAGAGCGACGCGCGTCTGGGTTTCTTCGGTAATGTCCATCGACAGTATATAGACCCCGCCGCGCCCGTCCGGGGTAAAGGCACCACGGATGCGTCGGGCAGACTCGTTATGGGTGAATTCCACCACCGCAGGCTCGCCCACATAGGCCTGCATCAGCGCCGGTTCGATCCGGGCATAGGCCGACGGCCCAAGCGCGTCACGAATATGCAGGCCCATGATATTGCTTGGCCGTCCGGGCATCACGCTGCTGAGACGGCGGTTGGAGTAGATATAGCGCCCTTTGACATCGACGTGGGCGATATGGGCGGGCATCATTTCCGTAGTCAGCCGAGTCCGCGCTTCGCTTTCCGTCACCTGTCGTTTCGCTTCTTCCAGCGCGGTGATCGTGGCCTCAAGCTTGCGGTTGCTCGCGGCCAGTTGCTCGGCATGAGACAGGACTTGATCGTTCAGCGCATCCGAGCGTGCCCGCAGCAGGGCCTCTTGCCGTTTGGTGTTGGTGATGTCGGTATAGACCGTGACCCAGCCGCCTTGGGGCAGGGGCGAACCTTCGACGCTGATGGTGCGGCCATTGGCGCGGGTGCGTTCCATGTAATGCGGGACAAAGGCGCGGGCTTGGTCGACGCGCTCGGCGACGAAGGCATCGACATCCGTCACCTCGCCATATTCGCCGGTTTGGGCGAGGTGGCGAATGGTATCCTCAAAAGGCGCGCCGGGGGTGACCAGTGCATCGGGCAGGTCGAACATGGATTGGAACGGCGCATTGCAGACCGCGAGACGCAGATCGCTGTCGTAAATCGTCAGGGCCTGAGCAATCAGGTTCAGACCGGCGGTGGTCAGGGCTTTGTTTTGGTCGTCACTGATCTGCATCGGCATCCTTTGATGCAAGGGCTAGCACCACCGGGCGCAAAGGCAAAGAGGGGCCGGACATTCGCGCTTGACCTTCTTGCGCAGGAAGGGGGCAGAGGCAGGCGGCAACTAAGGACAAGGTCATGACATGCAAAAGACGATCGGCATAGCGGCAGTGGCTGCGGTGGCACTGGTGGCCGGATATATCTGGTGGGGCAGCGCGGAGGAGGAGGCCGCAGCGCCTGCGGCGGAAGGCGCGGCGATGGTGGCGGTGACCTTACCCGAGACGCTGAGCGAACCGGCCCAGTTGGGACAGCGAGCTTTCGAGGCCAAATGTTCGGCCTGTCACGGCGACAATGCTGCCGGGCGCGAAGGCAACGGCCCCCCGCTGATCCACAAGATTTACGAGCCCAGCCACCACGGCGATGGCGCCTTTATGGTCGCGGCGAGTAACGGTGTGCGGCAGCACCATTGGTCCTTTGGCAACATGCCCCCGGTCGAGGGCATCACCCCGGCAGAGGTGAAAGCAATCGTGACCTATGTGCGCGAAGTTCAGCGGGCGAACGGGATTAATTAACTCAGGCACCGCGTCAGCGGCGGCGCTTGTAACAATTCGTTAGGATTGAGAAAAGATCAGGAAAAAGTTGACCTCCACACCTAAGATAACGTCACTTGTGTGATCGAAGAATCGCACAAGCGATCGACCCCGCCGAGGAGGGCGGGCATGGGAGGAAGACAATTTGGCCAAGCCGCTGACGCGTGCCGACGGACCTCAGTCCGTGCCGGCGCTGTTGCATCGCAACGCAAGTGAATTCGCAAACGCCCCCGCCTATCGGG
>Ga0209345_10002752_pt1 | contig 18934 bp, 19 predicted proteins | sample Cruoilmetagenom7_FD_187294 | JGI IMG/M metagenome (GOLD analysis project Ga0209345, IMG submission 187294) | Oil polluted marine microbial communities from Coal Oil Point, Santa Barbara, California, USA - Sample 7 (SPAdes) (version 2) | ecosystem: Environmental > Aquatic > Marine > Oil seeps ...
TCCCCATGTGTCATTGCGACCCTGAGCGAAGCGAAGGGGAAGCAATCTCACTCTCATTATCCCGAGATTGCTTCGGGGCCTTGCCCCTCGCAACGACATACCTATTTTCATGATTCGCTGGTGGGCAGCCGCCCATGGAGGTTTACTTGGGCAAGGCTATGCAGCAACCGGCACAGAATAAGCTCCTACACATACCATGTCCGCTGTGGTATGATACTTACGGTTCTAAAGGGCAAGCCGCTATGGTAGTGGTGGCCCCGGTGGTGGAGTCGGCACTAGCTCTTGGAGCCAAAAAGGATTGCCTCCTGCAAAAGAACTGCATAATAAGCTCTCTACGCTGAAGGCACCTTCAGGAGACAAGTTTGAAGATTGCCTTCATTGCACCTGATATTAGTCATCATGCAGAGGGCCGGCAAGAGTCACCGCTGCGCTGATCGAGAGGCTTTGTGAAGACCATCAGGTTTCGGTTTTCTCTCACACTATCGAGGGAATCGACCTATCCGAAATCAAGCACCATAGGGTGCCAGCAGTTACGCATCCCAAGTTCTTAGCTTACATTTCCTTCTTGGTATCCAGTACCATCATCCTTGCCGCTCTTTCCCTCTTCAGGAAAAGGGATTTTGATATCATTCATTCAGCAGGGTGTTGTTGTGCCTTTTCCACCGATGTTATCACCTTTCATTTCTGTGAATATGAAAGCAAGAGTCTGGTCAGCCATGTTACTGCCGCTAATCCTGCAATAGGGCTTACTCTAACCTTCTCTGATGTCGTGGACTTTCACAGAGACATCTTTTTCAGGCGGGTTGATATAGCCAATCACCGAGATTACCCCCGCGATCTACGCCTATTCTTCCATTATGCGCTACGGATTCTAGGCAATGAAATCGGCGATACTATCTACTACCACCCAAGACTGAAAGCATTGGTGATGTACAAAGAGCGGCGTTATTTCCTGGCAAGTGGCCAAGTTAAAAATAGAATGATTGGCATTGACGATTGGACAACTGGGAGAAAAAAATCGGAGGATAAGCAAAGCACATGGCGCGATGCCGAAGATGGCGAATTGGGGAAGGCGCCTCTTGCCTGTGGATTCGCCGAGGGCGTCATCGGGCTCTATGACACCGCTGTGCCCGCTAGGGGAAATTCAACCATTTATCACTGGCTGGCTGCAAGTACTCGCTTCCACGGAGTCGAGGAACTCGATGCCCTGGTCCACGAACGCGGACCCGAGTCATTCATCATGCGCACCCGTGACTACTGGCGAGCCTGGGTGAATAAGGAATCGCTAGACTTTGCCGACCTGCCGACCTCGATATTGGACTTGTACAGACGCAGCTTGCTCACTATGCGCGTGCAGATCGATAATCGCGGTGCTATCATCGCCAGCACTGACTCCGATATCACCAAGGTCTTGCGGGATACTTATTCTTATGTATGGGGTCGCGATGGCGCCTTCAGCGCTAGGGCCCTGGACATGGCTAACTATGATGAAGTCAGTCACGAGTTCTTCGATTTTTGCGCCAATGTCATCACCAGTGAAGGCTACCTCCTTCACAAGTATACCTCCGATGGGTGCCTGGCAGGCCACTGGATGCCGTGGGCAGACGAGGAGGGCAAGCTACAACTACCAATTCAAGAGGATGAGACTGCTTTAGTCATATACAGCCTTTGGCACCACTACAATAAGTTCCGCAATGTAGAGTTCATCCGTTCCCATTATCGAAACCTGATTAAGAACGCTGCCGACTTTATGGTTAGCTATAGAGAGCCTCATACCAACCTTCCAGCACCTTCATATGACCTTTGGGAGGAACGCCGTGGCATCCACTCTTTTACGGTGGCTGCGGTCTGGGCAGGCTTACAAGCTGCGGCCAACTTCACGGAAATGTTTGGTGAGGTAGCACTCACGAAACAGTACCGCCAGGCTGGTGCTGAAATCAAAGAGGCTGCCATTGAGTATCTTTTTGACAAGAAGTTGGGGCGCTTCTTGCGCTCGATCAAGGTTGACGCTGACGGTGTGGTGGAACCGGACTACACTATCGATAGCAGTATTTGCGGTCCATTTCTCTTCAGCATGCTCCAAGCTGCTGATCCCTTTATCGAGAGCACAATGGCGGCACTTAGGGACAGGCTTTGGTGTAAGAGCGAGGTGGGAGGCATTGCCCGCTATGAGAACGACCGCTACCAGCAAGTCAGTCAGGACATCGCCAATATCCCCGGTAATCCCTGGTTTGTCTGCACTATGTGGATAGCACAATACCATATTGCCAGAGCTCAATCAGTGGATGATCTAAAGCCAGCCCTGCAAATCCTTATCTGGGCTCAGCGTTGTGCTCTCCCCAGTGGTGTTCTTGCCGAGCAGGTTCATCCTTATAGCTGTGCCCCCCTCAGTGTATCACCGCTGACCTGGAGCCATGCCGCCGTGGTGATAGCGATCCACGAGTATATCGACAAGTACCATGAACTCCAAGCACAGCTACACCATAGGGGAAAAGGTATGTAGCCCGCTTATCCCGGTCTTTGAATCTCCGGTTGAACAATATGACGATTTGGGTAGCGTGTGAATTAGGGTATCAATTCGATACTTCCCATTTTAACGATAAGCCCTAGTCTATTATTCCGAAAATAGATTCCCCATGTGTCATTGCGACCCTGAGCGAAGCGAAGGGGAAGCAATCTCACTCTCATTACCCCGAGCTTGCTTCGGGGCCTTGCCCCTCGCAACGACAAGCTATTTTCATGATTCGCTGGTGGGCAACCGCCCATGATGGTTTACCTTACACTTTGCCTAGAAGAAGAGATGTCCCTCAATCGTTGTGTCTGGGTGAGTAACTTTTTCCTCAGCCTGATATTCTCAGGAGTTACCTCAACCAGTTCATCATTATTGATAAAATCAATGGCTTGCTCTAGGCTCAACTGTATGGGAGGGGTCAGCTTTATGGCAATGTCTGATGTAGATGAGCGTACATTAGTCTTCCTCTTCTCTTTGCATACATTAACGGGTATGTCCTGCGGCCGTGAATTCAGCCCCACTATCATACCCTCATAGACTGGCGTACCGGGTTCAATGAAGGTGGTGCCCCGCCCCTGCGCGTTATTAAGACCATAGGTGTCAGCTATGCCCTGCTCTGATGCTACCAGTGCCCCATTACGAGTCGAAATTATATCTCCATGATAAGGTTCATGGCCTAGAAAATCGGTACTCATGATGCCTTCACCACGGGTGGCAGTAAGAAAAGCACTGCGGAAACCAATGAGCCCATTTGTAGGCACATGAAATTCTAAACGGACATTATCATGGCCATCGTTGCGCACATCCGTAAGCTGAGCTTGCCGCTTGCTGAGCATCTCGGTTAATACTCCAATGTATTTATCTTTGGTATCAATAGTAAGAGCCTCAACAGGTTCCATAAGCTCGCCGTTGACTATTTTAGTAATAGCTTCTGGCTTGGAGACCTCAAATTCATAGCCCTCCCAGCGCATGGTCTCAATCAGGATAGCCAGATGCAGTTCTCCTCTCCCTTTTACCAGAAAGGTGTCTGAGCTATCCGTATCCTGTACCCTGAGACTAAGATTAGTTTCCAGTTCCTTATAGAGACGTTCCCGCAACCGGCGCGTGGTGCAAAAATGCCCCTCGCGACCGGCAAAAGGTGAGGTATTTACTCCAAAGGTCACCTCTACCGTCGGTTCACCAATCTCTATACGTGGTAGAGCTTCAGGCTGATCCTGGCTGGCAATGGTATCTCCAATATTGACTTTTTCGAGACCGGTCACAGCTACTATGTCACCCGCCTCGGCTTCCTCTGCCTTCAAGTGCTGGAGACCGAGATAGGTAAACACTTCACCAATCTCATAATGAGTTATGCTTCCATCAGCGCTCATACTGACTACTGGGTAGTGTGGAGCAACTTTTCCTCTCCAGATTCTACCAATAGCTATCTTACCTTTGTAGCTGTCATAGTCTAGATTAGAAACCAGCATTTGAAATGGCCCACTTTCAATTTTCGGTGGTGGTACTTTTCCCAATATGCATTCGAAGAGAGGAGTGATATCTTTGCCTTTCATGCCCAATTCAGTTACGATAGTGCCTTCCCGTGCACTGGCATATAGTACCTGGAAGTCAAGCTGGTCAGCACTGATAGCTAATTCTAGGAACAGGTCCTCAGTAGAGCTTAGCACCTCTGCTATCCGCGAATTTTGTCTATCTATTTTATTGATAACCACAATGGGTTTTAGACCCCTTTCCAAAGCTTGCTGAAGCACAAACTTAGTCTGGGGCATAGGACCTTCCATGGAGTCCACCAGAAGCAGGCAACCATCAGCCATACTCATGACACGCTCCACCTCTCCGCTGAAATCGGCATGCCCCGGTGTATCAATAATATTGATTTTGACACCCCGGTAAACTATGGCCGTATTTTTAGCCAAGATAGTAATGCCTTTTTCTCGCTCAAGGATATTCTGGTCCATTATTAATTCGCCAACTATCTGGTTATCCCGGAACACCTTGCTTTGTTTAAGCATGGCATCTACCAGAGTAGTCTTACCATGGTCAACATGGGCGATAATAACTATATTTCTTATGTCACTACGGTAATTCATATATGTTTGTGGAATCCTACATCTACCCAGTCTTGTTGGAAACGTATGTTGGTGAGAATCATATGCTCGGTGTCATATCAGATTAATTACCACAATAGGCATTATTATCTCCAGAAAGTTCAAATGCCAATTTATACTCTTCACGAGGAAAGCATGTTTAAGTGGCATATTTTGCTTCGATGTTGATAGCTATGGCAATGTGCTAAATGAGACTTTATTGTCCCTAGTCTCCATCAATCAAGATAGCGTTTTTGCCTCGTTTAGGTAACAGTTACCTTTTTGTTACCAACCCGCTCATTCCATATTGCACGCCGTCGTAATCGGTGTGAAGAGTGGACATACTCGTTGTCTGGTACAGATATTGTGTAATCAAAGCTTTGCAGCGTCCGGTGTTCCAGTGGTGCGTTGAGAAGATGCTCAAGAGCGCGCACCATGGCTGTGTCTTCACTTGTCACGAAAGTGAATGCGTCGCCTGTTTTGCCAATTCGTCCGGTGCGGCCGATGCGATGAATGTAGGCGTCTGTACTGTCGGGCATATCGTAGTTAACAACGTGCGAAATATCCAGAACATCGATGCCGCGGGCGGCAATGTCAGTCGCCACCAGAATCTTAAATGAGCCAGCACGGAAGCCATCAAGCGCAGCCTGACGCTGGTACTGAGACATGTTGCCCTGCAATGAGGTCGCCCGATAGCCCGCTTTTGCCACTTGCTGCGCAACACGCTCGGCACGGTGCTTGGTGCGTGTAAAGACAAGTACTAACCCCATTTCGATATGGCGTAAGAGTTCTATCAGCAGTGCAGTTTTGCGATGTTGCCTAACCGGGTACAATGTATGAGACACCGTCTTTGCCGGTAATGTGCGACCAATTTGTACCGTGACCGGATCATGCAGGATTTCTTGCACCAGACGCCGGATATCATCAGGCATGGTGGCTGAGAAAAGGAGCGTCTGCCGCGGCTCTAGCAGACATCTCAGAATACTGCGGATGTCGGGCAGAAAGCCCATATCAAACATGCGGTCTGCCTCGTCGATTACAAGGACTTCCAGATGTGATAGATCGATCGTACCCTTCCAAAGATGGTCGAGCAATCGCCCGGGGCAGGCTACGATGATTTCAATCCCATTACGCAGTATCCAGGTTTGCTGCTCCATACTCACACCACCGTAAATGGCAATACTCCGCAACTCGGTTTGTTCTCCCAATTCATTTATAGTTTCATATGTTTGCTCAGCCAGCTCACGTGTAGGCGAAATTATGAGAGCACCCACACGACTTCTTGGGCTTTGCAACAAACGCTGCAGAATTGGTAGTACAAAAGCTGCAGTCTTGCCGGTTCCTGTCTGGGCCAGACCAATGAAATCACGGCCCTGCATAATTGGTGGGATGGATTTAAGTTGGATTGGTGTGGGTGTAATGTAACCGAGTGCCCGTACACCAGCCATGACCCTCGGATGAAAATTAAAGCTTTCGAAATTCATTATGGCTCCTTAGTATAATTTAGAGTTACATGCTTTTATAACTTGGCAGGCAACTCAACTGATTTAGTATCTTCTTTTTCTGCCTCTTCCACTGAAGCAGCTAATTCTTCTGCTACTGAGGACTCCGTTATTTTTGTTACCCGAAAGAGGCAGGGCCTCAACAACATTAATCAGCCAGTCCCCTAGGCTTTTCCCATTAAGGCCTGCAATTGCGGCTTCGCCTTCGGAATTTGAGGCCATTTCAACAAAGCCAAATCCCTTAGGTTGCCCGCTGACCTTGTCAGTCAGGATGCTTGCAGACGTCACTTCTCCGTAAGCCAGGAATTCCTGCTGCAATTCCTCTTCGGTCACATCATAGGATAAATTACCTGCATAGATTCTCATATTAGAACCATCCTTATTAAATTACCCAATCTCACTGCTTGTTTGTTGCCAACATAAGCAGTGACCCATTATTTATTTTCTAGCGCACTCTGGTATTACCCTGACGCCGTCTCCGCCTGGCGTTAAATTTTGCTTTCATCAAGATAGCATCTTTTCTTGGATATGAAGTGGCGATGAGCTTTCACCTCGCGCAAGATGCCGTTCATCTGAACCATCCTTTGAAAACACCGCAACAGGGGAATCTCGGGATTCACCTTCACGTATCCAAACTTCTAATGACATAACTCACCAATATATTCGGAGACATACACAGGCCGGATACCTCCAGCCTATGTATGTCCGCGGTCTCAAACCGTTTATCTACCCGGTCTGATTTTTCGGTAGCAATCACTACAGTACACTGGCTTATCACCGCGAGGTTCAAAAGGTACTTCAGTGTCTCTGCCACACTCAGCGCATGTTACGGAAAACATCTGGCGTGGAGCTCCGTAACTGCTATTTCCGTAGCGCTCTGACTTCCTTGCCTGGCGGCACGCTGGACAGCGCTTGGGCTCATTAGTATAACCTTTGGATTGGAAAAACTCCTGTTCACCAGCGCTGAAGGTGAAAGTGGTCCCGCAATCGGAACACTGGATCGACTTGTCTTGGAAACTCATTGGATGACCTCCTCTCTTTTAAATAGTTGGCTAGAGCATGGTCATCCAATACCTGGGCAAATCTTGAGTAAATCTACTTAGTATGCAATAACCTAAACTAAAACCACCAAATCCATTATACATCAACCGAACGTTGTTTGCAAAATGTAGTCTCTTCCAATACAAGATGAGCCTGAAAGGTCGGGGCAACGCGTTTATGATTGGAACGTGCAACTGATCACGAACGATGAACAATTACAGATGAGAAAGGAGAGATATGGTGGTATATACAGAAGGTTACGAGGCCAAATGCACCCGTCCAGCGATACACTTTAAGATCGTTCATAATAACCTCCTTTCTTCGCCAAGGATGGCGGGCAATTTATACAATTCTGTTTCGGCCCGGCTTGCGTACAACGTTCTCGGTGTAAAAGAAGTTCTGCGTAAGTAGAATTTGGACGAAGCGAAGCGTAGTCTTTTACACCGTGTTATATGAAGTGGCGGCATAATTAAATCACTCCCCGAACAACATGCCATACTACATCTGTCCAAAAATGTATCCCAACCGGAGCCAAAAATCCAAATTTCCTAAAATAATATGCAGCAAAAAGTGAAACTACTCCATTAAGAAGAATAATCTCACCCATAAGAGCAAGTGGAATCTCATTGACAGTATTCAAACCAAAAAGAATCATTACCGAGGGAATATGCCCCAGAGCAAATGCAAGAGCTGAGAAAATAGCTATAATCCAAAATATCTGATTTTGCCATCTCTTTTTTAGGATCACATAAGAGATAACCCATACCCAAAACGAAATAAAAAACAGGCGGAATATCAGTTCTTCTCCGATACCAGCAACAGCCGAGGCGACGAGAGAAGTAGGAAACGGTGGATGAGGAAGCGGTCCCAACGTATGGAATTGGCTCAAAATGGCATCAGCGAGGATGAGAAATATACCAATACCTATCCCGATGAGTGCAGGAATCAAAAACCTTTGTTTGTTGGAAATTTTTGAATCCCACAGATCGGCAAAGCCGAGTTTTTGTGAAAGCTTTAATCCAAGAAAACCCAATCCACCATAAAGAATAAGCATTATGCATGCGTTCACAAGAGCGAGCACTGGCTTTGAAGCTGGAAGTTCTTGTTCTGGTAAAGTTGGTAAGAAGGAACCTTGAGGCAAAAAGACATTAATCGCTGCCAAGATAGCAAGGGTTATGATGAGACCGATATAGATTTTGATTGATGGTAATAGTTTTCTCATGGGTTATTTTCTCCATTTTTCATTGCGGTCATTTCAGCCGCCATTTCATATAACGTTCTGCGGATAAAAGAAGTTCGCCTACAGGCGAATTTGAAGGAATCTTTGATTTCCCTTTTATCCGCTGTTAGGCGAAGTTGCTCCATTTTTCATATCAAGACCGTATCATTGTCAAAATCATCTTAAAATTTTTTACTGCTCTCAGAGCATGTGGTTGATTGGCTGGCATTATAATCATCTCACCTTCCTTTAAGCGAATAGGCTTACCGGAGATAACAATTTCTGCTTCACCGTCAAGAAGATAAACCAAGGCGTCAAATGGCACTGTATGCTCACTTAAACCCTGTCCCTCGTCAAAGGCGAAAAAGGTTACTGTGCCTATTTTTTTATCAATTATCATTCGACTCACCACAGAACCTTCTTGATAATCCGCCAAATCAATTAATCTTATCGCTTGCCCTATAAACTTCTCCATCTCTTTTTGTTCCTTATTTTGCTCCATTCTTTTCACCTCCAGTGTTCTTTTAATCAATTTCGCCTAACGTTTGCGGCTATGCGAAGTCCGAGCGAAGCGAGGATTTGGGCGAAGGCTGGGGTTCCCAGCCGTAGCCGCATAGCCGCTGTTAGGTGTCGGTACAGTAGTTCTCATCCGTTTTCTATACATTTTTTCTATACATCGTAGACACATCTGGATTTGTTTCTCCGAATTTATTCGTCAATTCCTCAACTATTTTGCTCCTTTCCATTCCTTTCTCCTCCTCTCTTTTGATAAACTGATAGGCAGCAAAGAGAACAGAAGGACCTATCTCTGAAGCAAAATAGCCAACCCCTTGCTCCCAGAGGAATAGGGCAAAGAGTTCATCAAGTTCTTCAACAGTTGCCCCCACTGCGTAAGCTTTTATAAGTTCCCTTGTTGCCTGCCTCATCCTGCCCTCTCCCACTGCATTGGCAAGACTAAGAAAGAGTTTTGTCTTCATGTCAAGGGCACCATCTTTCTTTCCCCAGATAAGGTTCCAGAAATTGACGATTATATCTGCAAGTTCTTCATTGATTTCCCTGTAGTTCATTATAGCTGTTGGTTTAAGAGGCATATCTGCACCACCTGAAAATTCTGCCTCTTTAGCCACTTTTCTGTAAAAATAAACCCTGTACTCTGTATTCGATACCTTTTCTGTGTAATGTTCAAAGCCAAGTTCATCAAGGGCAGAGTAAAGGGGAATGGGCTCAAAACTCTGAACTATTATGAGTCCTTCTCCCTCATCCTTACTCTGAGCCTTTTTCAGGATGGCAGGGAGAAAATTACCCCTGAGATTTTTAGCATCCATCATTTCAAACTTTTCCGATTTTTTCATCCATTCTGGCTTCATTTTTATACCTCCTTTTCATGTCAATATAGCTTTTTTAGAGCACTGTCACCTAGCATTTTGCGAATAAAAGAAGTTCGCCGAAGGCGAATTTGGGCGAAGTGTAGCGAAGCCTTCTATCCACTGTTATACGCTGTCAGCAAAGGTACATCTTATTTCTTAACTTGTGTACCAATTTTAACTCCTCGATTTCCTAAAGCTTGGAAAAAACATCCCAATTTTTCCTTTATATTTGATATATTCTTCTCCAAATTGTTCCGTCAATCCTTCCTCTTCAGCTTTTGCCGTTGGGTAAATTCCAATAATTATGCAAAGAGTGGGGATTAATAGCCAGTGAATCAGGAGAATTAAACTCAATCCTGCTAAAATAAATATGTAGGACACATACAGAGGATGTCTTATAATCCCATAAGGCCCTTTTTGAACTAACTTATGGTTCTTGAGTAAACCAGATGTTGAGGGAAGTATGTATTTGCCACCAGAGAAGATAACCCAATTATATCCAATTGCCCCGACATAAAAAATAGGGAGCCCGACAATCTGTATTAGGGTTTCATGAGGTGATGAAAAGGTTAGAAATCCGAAAATACAGTAAAACTTGCCAAAGAGTAAAAGAATGGTTCCTCCGAACCAAAACACCCATATGGATAACGAACCGGTAGCTAATAAATAATAAAATAATTTTTTGTATTTTGTTTTCTTGGCTGATTTTTTACTTTTTTTGAATTTGGACCAGTAACCAAAACTAGGAATCAGCAAGGTAATTGCCGGAATGGCTAATAAAATTCCTGTGATGATTTGAGAAATCATATCTTCACCCATTTGGTTTTAAACATTTTATATCCTGAAGCCGATTGCGTATAACTCGTTCATATACGCAATACTTCATCTATACCCCCAATGCGGAAGGATATACGTACTACTTTGTCTCGCCTCCTCCAATGGACTCCTTATTTTACTCAAATCTTTCATTGCGAATCAATCCCATTTTGTGCGGTGTCCAGTACCTTAGTGACACATCACCTCCTTTCTTTGATTTTCTTCCCACTGCTCCAAAAACTGGAGTGGAATTAAGTAACCCAGAGCCTGATGTTTCGCCTTTGGCACTCTTCCTCAAAGACTGCCTCAAATTCCGAGCCACCATCTACTTGAATGGCTCTCACCAGGAAGGGCGCTCTTTCCTTCATAGTGCAGCCATTATACAACCCTCTCATACTTTATGTGTCATCCATCTATCTGAACGAGATCAGCCCCAGGCTATTGCGCTAAGAGCACTAAATATGGCTGTTACAAAACCAGCTAAACTAATTATTTGGGCTTTACCATATCGATCAGCCAAAGGTTCGAAAAGAAGCGTGAATAGACCGAAAGGCAGCATATAGGCTGTGACCGAAAGGGCAGCTTCACTAATATCCAGATGGAAGTCTTTGGTAATCTCTACAATTCCCTTAAAGATAATTTCGCGGTATTGCCATTACCACTAGTGCTCTGTCACACTTAGTTTAATAGAAGCAAACCTTAAAAATAGGCGTAACAAAGCACTAACCCTTCTTGGCGGTCTTTGCGAGAGAAAAGCCCCGATAACTCGCAGGCATCTTGACAACCAAAGTTTAGTATCGTATTATAATATCGTTATACAATATCAGCAGGCATTATCATGCTGGACAGAGAATTCTTTCTGGGGTTTGTTAAGGTTCATATCCTTTACCATGCTTCTAAGAGCCCTATCTTCGGTGCCGAGATAACGGATGAGCTGAAGCGGCATGGCTATCACCTGGGTCCAGGAACCCTTTACCCCACTCTGCACCGTCTGAAAAGAGAAGGTTACCTGGAACAGCACCCAGAGGCCATGGCAGGAAAGGTAAGGAAATACTACACCATAACCGAACATGGCCTGGCAGTGCTTAATGAGGCTAGAGGCAAAATCAGGGAGCTGGTGGAGGAGGTGCTTGAGAACAGACAGTCGTGAGGAGGTTGGCAGATGAATGTAGCTTCAGCCGTGGTATTATTTATTGTTGGTCTGGGGCTGGTTATCTACTTTGCCGAGAAGCTAGTCAAGGGAGCCGTGGGCACCTCGGTAGGCTTCGGTATCTCCGCCTTTCTGGTCAGTGTTATCTTTATCGGCTTTGACCCCGAAAATCTGGCGGTGGGTGCCGTGGGCTCCTTTGAGGGGGTGGCTGGCATTGCCCTTGGCTCCGTCATCGGGGCAGCGATGGTGGCTATTGCCCTTGCCTTCGGCATAACAGCGCTGATCGCCCCGATGCAGTTCGAGCAGGCGCCGAAGCGGGTCCTCGTCGTACCGATTCTGGCGGTGCTCCTCACCAGCATACTGGCTTTCGACAGCCAGCTATCCAGAGCAGATGGGGCCATTCTGCTCATCGGTTTTGCGCTCTCAGCGGTTTATCTTCTCTTCCTGAGCCGGAGGGGGCTGGACATCAAGCCGGCTGGTGAGGTTGCCGAGACCCTAGAGGAGACAGATGAGTTGAGCAAGTGGAAATCGCTCGGCCTGCTCGTTCTGTCGCTGGCCGCTATCATCGCCGGCAGTGAGATGCTGGTTAGGGGTGCCGAGGTCATCATTGGCCAAGTCGACCTCTCCGATACCGTCTTCGGCATGACCATCCTCGCCTTCCTGGTAAGCATTGAGGAGCTGGCCAGGGAGATTCCCGCCGCCAGAAAGGGAAGGGCGGAGATAACCTTTGGCAATGTCGCCGGTTCCATCCTTGCGTTTTTCCTGTTCAATGCCGGCATTATTGCCCTGGTGCGCCCCGTGCCGGTAGACACACAGACACTGACCTTCTACCTTCCCTTCTGCCTGGGCACAGTGATTGTCATCTCGGTGTTTATGGCAACAAGGAGCGTGCCCCGATGGGCTGGCGCCCTCCTGGTGCTCTTATACCTTGGCTTTGTCCTGCCGGGCTACCTCCTCTAGGCGCTTATTGGAACGGGAAAGGAGAACAATGCCGACAACCAAACGGCAAATTCCATATGACAAGCCGATTAAGCTGGTTCTGCTGGCGCTTCACTTCGCCGGCTTCTCTGTCTGGTACGGTGCTGCCATATTGGGCACTCATCCGACGGCAGTTTTCCCTACACTGGCAGTTGCTTCCGGGGTATTGCTCACGGTAAGAGAGCTCTACAAGGACGGGTTTGAGTGGCTCACTGTTACCGAGGGAATATTGACCTGGGCAAAGGTGCTGCTTTTAATTATTGGCTCTATTATCGGCCGCTATGACGCCATCTTCTTGAGTATAGTGCTCCTTTTTGGTCTTCTCAGCTCGCACCTGCCGAATGAGGTCAGAGAGAAAAGGCTTTTCGGATAGTGTGACAATATGGCCAGTTGCTACCAAAAGACCACTAGAAAATGGCCATCACCACCAGCAGACCAGCCCCTAACCATAAGTACCCACGTATTGAGACCGCTGGCTACTAGAGCGGCAGGGCAATTTCCTCCTTATGGGCAAAACCTAGAATGAAAGCAAATGAAGCCAGCCCCACAAGGCTTAGCATAACTGCTGCCTGGTGTTTATGTCTGTGTGTATGCCAGCCCTGCCCCGGGTGGTAGTGGGTCCGGTAGGGATGGGAAGTCACCTTCCCACCCCCCGGTCAGAACCCGGCGTGCGAATTTCCCGCACCGGGCTCCCCAGAACAGATCCGTTGCGTGGCAATACGAAGGTTATACCCACGTCTGTGTCAGCCTCGGCTTCGGAAGTTGGAACCATGGTTTGGCATCCAGGGTTGCCCAGTTACAGGTGCGCCCTGCCCGTTGACTCCGGCGCTGCAGTGTCCTCTGCCATATTCTCCGCACCCGCTGGCGGACACCGCTGAGCTTTGTCCAACACAGACGAAGCCCGAAATACTGGTAGTAACCGTCCAGTGCCTTCACCAGGTAGGCTTGCTGCTTCCAGACACTTAGATGCTTATTCGCCTTGAGCCAGGTCGTGATCCTACGCAGAAAACGCTCCCGCGTCTTCACACTTGGCATCCGCACAATGTTCACCTTACCTGCACGTGTCCTCTTCAGAAAATGGCTGAACCCCAGGAAGGTAAAGGTATCCGGTCTTATCCCCGGCTGGCCTGATCCCTTCAAGAGATTGCCATCGAAGCACAGCATAGCTGTCTTTTCTGGAGCGACCTGCATCCCGAAGGAGGCCAGCCGCTCCTCCACCTCCCGCCGAAACCGGGTAGCATCCCCATAGTCCCGAAACACCACTACGAAGTCATCCGCGAACCGCGTTAGCTCTGCAAATCCTCGGCAACTCTTCTTGAAATGTCGTTCGAACCACAAGTCTAGCACATAGTGCAGGTAGATGTTTGCCAACATCGGGCTGATTGGTCCGCCTTGCGGCGTCCCGTCACTGGATCGAGTGACCACTCCATTCTCCATGACTCCAGCCTTTAGCCATTTGTCCAGGAGTCGTAGGAGCCCACCATCGTTGGCTCGATGCCGTACAAACTCCCGCAGCCAGGCGTGGTTCACGTGGTCAAAACACCCCACAATATCCACCTCTACGACATATCGCGCCCAGTGCTGCATCATTCCCTCACGAAGGCGGTGCAGCGCCGTATGCGGACTCCGCTTTGGCCTAAACCCGTGGGAGCATTCCAGGAAGTCCTGCTCGTAGATCGCTGAGAGCACCCACGCCACCGCCTTCTGCACCACTCGATCCTCGATTGTGGTGATGCCTATTGGGCGGCACTCCCCATTTCCTTTGGGGATGTATGCCCGGCGAATAACGGGTGCTCGATACCGTCCACTCTTCAACCGTGCATATAAACCCCGCAGGTTTTGCTCTAGGTTCGCCTCATAGTCTTCGTAGCTCTGTCCGTCTATCCCTGGCGCTGCTTGCTTCCGCAGTGAGCGAAACGCCAGGTGTAGCATCTCTTCGTCCACATACTGGATGACATTGGTGAGTCGCTCCTCCTTCCTTGTCAACGCCACTAGCCCAGCAAGTTTTGTGAACACGGGTATCTCTGCCTCAGGTGCAGCCGTGTGTCCCTTGCCAGGCAAGCTATCCTGCTCGGCCCCTTCCCTCCGCGGGCATTGCCCCGCATCTTCAGTATTACAGGCCGATCCGCCACCCATGAGGGCATCACGGTCGCTCGGCTTCACCGCTTTGCTTCCGCTACTCACCTGAGACCCCCGTGGGCTTCCCAAGTTCCTTCATCCATCCTTTTCCCGGCATGCCATGCTCTTCGACCCCGGCAGATTCTCCAGCGCAGTCGCCAAAGCCCGCGCCTACTATTGCCTTCCCGAATGGGAACACGGTCGGCATCTGCTCCATCAACTTTACGAGGCTGTATCGCTTCACTTGCGTTATGGCCTGTCGGTCGCTCTGTCTACGCTTCGTGGTAATCGTTGCCTCCCACCACGCAAGACTCGATTCCCGCTGGCTGGCTAAGCCTTGGCGGGGAGGGAATCTCACCCCCTGGATGAATGAGGCTTTGTCTTGGCGCACTCCCGAAAGTGGTGGAAAGAGGAATCGGCATATCCTACTCTAAAGAATACCACAAAGGACAGAAATCGGCTGAATTAAATCGTCTAATATGTAACCAAAGGAGGGGATAATTAAATCACATATTTGGTATATACAGCACTCCACACCCAACTTTGCACCACACATACTGATTCCTTCATCTCCTCCCTTGGTGAATCGCCTTCTGCTTCTGATTATGACAACCAAGTCTGTGGCAGTGTCGGCTGAATCGCTTGCCAAGGCAATCTGTAGCGGAGGCGATTAGAAAGATTGTTGATTGATTGGGTTAATTGGAGTTTTGAGACAAAAGTCGCATACAAAGGCCGTCCCATAATCTAGAATAAGTCTGGCTGATAGATGGGGGGCGCATAGCCCATCATAAGTTGAGAATATCAAAAAGAAAGAAGGAGGAATCGAAATGGCAAAAGTATTGGGAATAGACTTGGGGACTACTAACTCCTGCATGGCGGTGATGGAGGCCGGGGAGCCGATGGTCATCGAAAGCGGCGAGGGTGGTCGGGTCATACCCTCGGTAGCGGCAGTGAACGCTAAAAACGGTGAGCGGTACGTAGGGCAATCCGCCAAGCGCCAGGCGGTGACCAATCCGGAGAACACCATCTTCTCCATCAAACGCCTTATGGGCCGCAAGCACACTGACACTGAGGTGCAGAGGGACATCAAAGTCCTGCCGTTCAAGATCGTGGAGGCAGCCAACGGCGATGCCCATGTAGTAATGGGAGGCCACACCTACTCACCTCCCGAGATCTCAGCGACAATCCTGCAGAAGATGAAGCAGGATGCCGAGATGAAGTTGGGGGAGAAAATTACCCAGGCGGTGATCACTGTGCCGGCCTATTTCAACGACAGCCAGCGCCAGGCAACTAAAGACGCTGGCAAAATAGCCGGGCTAGAGGTGCTCAGGATCATCAATGAGCCTACTGCTGCTGCTCTGGCCTACGGTCTCGACAAAAAGAGAGACCAGACCATCGCCGTCTTCGACCTGGGTGGGGGCACATTCGACATCTCCATCATGGAGCTGGGCGAGGGCACCTTTCAGGTAAAATCGACCAACGGCAACACCCATCTCGGCGGCGACGACTTTGACCAGGGGATAATCAACTGGATCGTAGACGAATTCAAGCGGGAGCAGGGTATTGACCTCAGGCACGACCGGATGGCGCTCCAGCGGCTCAAAGAAGCGGCGGAGAAGGCCAAGTGTGAGCTCTCATCAGTGATGCAGACGGAGATCAACCTGCCGTTCATCACCGCTGATTCGAATGGCCCCAGACACCTGACAATGACCTTAACCCGGGCCAAGCTGGAGCAACTGGTGGCTAACCTTATCGAAGAGACGGTGGCACCAACAAAGCAAGCTCTGTCCGATGCCGGGCTTGCGCCGCGCAACATCGACCAAGTGATACTGGTTGGTGGCCAGACCAGGATGCCAGCAGTGGTGGAGAAGGTGAAAGAGCTTTTCGGCAAGGAGCCCCATAAGGGTGTCAACCCTGACGAGGTAGTGGCAATAGGGGCTGCCATCCAGGCTGGGGTCTTGAAGGGAGAAGTCAGGGATGTCCTGCTTCTGGACGTGACCCCGCTGACCCTGGGTATCGAGACCCTGGGTGGAGTGATGACACCGCTTATTCCCAGAAACACCACCATCCCTACCCAGAAGAGCCAGGTCTTCACCACGGCAGCGGACAACCAGCCCGGTGTGGATATCCATGTCCTCCAGGGGGAACGACCGATGGCGGTGGAAAACAAAACTATCGGGCGCTTCATGCTCGATGGCGTTCTGCCCGCCCCCAGGGGCATGCCTCAGATCGAGGTTGCCTTCGACATCGACGCCAATGGCATCCTTAACGTCTCCGCTCGGGACAAGGGCACTGGCAAGGAGCAGAAGATAACCGTCACCGCCAGCTCCGGCCTCTCCAAGGAGGAGGTCGACAGCATGGTGCGGGAGGCGGAACTTCATGCTGAGGAAGACCGCAAGCGACGTGAAGAGGTGGAGACTAGAAACCGCGCTGATAACCTGGCCTACACTACAGAGAAGACCTTACGCGAGGTAGGAGATCGAGTGCCTGCGGATTTGAGATCAGAGGCAGAGGGTAAAATAGCTGCTGTCCGCTCTGCCTTGCAGAGTGGAGATATCTATCAGATCAACAGGGCTGTGGAGGAACTTGAGTCAGTAATGCAGCGCATTGGCTCGGCAGTATACAGTTATGCCGGAGCTGCCGCTGGAGATGGATACCATAGTGGAAAGTCAGAAGGTACGGTAGAAGGTGAATTCCGGGAGGTATAAGAATAATGTAGGGGGTGGGGATGAGTCGTTAGGCTATGCCCCTCAATCAAGCCCTGGGCAAGCTCACAACGAAGCCCTGCCCCCACACTAGGTAAGGGACGATGGAATACAAGGACTATTACAAGATCATGGGCGTGGATAAAAACACTACCCAAGAAGAGCTGAAGAAGGCTTACCGCCGGCTGGCACGGCAGTATCATCCCGATGTCAACCCCGGCAACAAAGGGGCCGAGGCCAGGTTCAAGGAGATAAACGAGGCATACGAGGTGCTCGGTGACGCCGAAAAGCGCAAGAAATATGACCAGCTTGGAGACAACTGGAAGCAATACGAGCAGTGGCATCAGGCCGGTAGTAGTGCTCAGGGTCAGCCATTTGACTGGAGCCAATTTGGGTTCCAGCACGGCGGTAGCGGACAGCCCCACTATGAGTATCAAACAATGACTCAAGAGGAAATGCAAGACCTCTTCGGTTCATCCAGTGGCTTCTCTAACTTCTTCTATACTTTCTTCGGCGACCCCGGAGCGGAAGTTTACAAGCAGCACCGTCCCGCGCCTCAAAAGGGCAGGGATGTGGAGCACCCGGTGGAGATAACACTGGAAGAAACCTTTAGCGGTACCACTAGAATCATGCAGCTAGGTGATGGCAACGGTGCCACCAGAACTATCGAGGCCAAGATTCCACCAGGGGCGCAGGATGGATTGCGCATCAGACTTGCTGGTCAGGGAGGCCCTGGCATCGCTGGGGGTCCACCAGGCGACCTATACCTAGTTACACAGGTTAAATCACACCCCATCTTTGAGCGAAAAGGGGATGATCTCTACACCAGCATTTCGGTGCCGCTGACCACTGCGGTATTGGGAGACGAGGTTGATGTGTCCACCATAAGCGGCAGAGTGAAACTTAATATCCCGGCAGGGACGCAGAATGGCAAGCTCATCCGTCTGAAGGGTAAAGGCGCTCCCAGGCTCAAGTGTCCAGAGAACAAAGGGGATTTGTATGCTGAAGTCAAAGTCGTTTTACCAGAGAGGCTTTCAGATAGGGAGCGTGAGATATTCCAGGAACTGGTCACATTGAGGGGTGCCTAAGATGAATGTGCCGAGCAGAGCTCACACTATCCAGTTGGTGGGAATCCAACCCGAGGAGAGGCTAGCTACCACCTCGGAACTGAACCTCGCACCAAGTTCAAAAAATAATTGGCTCACCTTCTCCGTGTAGCTCATAATATAACCCTATGTAGTTTATCTTCGCTTTCATGTGAATCACTTCATCACAGAAATCTCTGAAGCCAATTGTCCAGGACAATTCTAGATGACCCTTGCTTCACCAATCCGCTGTGGCTTACCTGAGTTTAGCACCTCCCACAGCCACCAGCGAGATATTGCACTGCAAGTAAGGCTCCCTTATTATCTTCCCGCCATGACCACTTTCCTCTCCAA
>Ga0209345_10002754_pt1 | contig 18925 bp, 15 predicted proteins | sample Cruoilmetagenom7_FD_187294 | JGI IMG/M metagenome (GOLD analysis project Ga0209345, IMG submission 187294) | Oil polluted marine microbial communities from Coal Oil Point, Santa Barbara, California, USA - Sample 7 (SPAdes) (version 2) | ecosystem: Environmental > Aquatic > Marine > Oil seeps ...
ACTCCAAACCCCCGGAGGTTTGGAGTAAGAACTGAGTAGCGCACACCCGGTTTGCGATGAATGCCTGCCATTACTTCAGCTGCATCTCCCATTTGTGGCACCCACTTGGGCGACACAAAGCTGGCAGATTCGATATGGGTAAGCCCGCATTCTGCCAGCCGGTCAATCAATCCGGTTTTGATGTTGGTTGCAATCACCGGGCCGGCTTCATTCTGCAGTCCGTCCCGTGGGCTCATCTCAACCAGCCGCACCTGTTCTGGAAAGGCCATCAGACTGCCTCCCCGGTGCTTGCTTCAGCAATCTCGATGGCAATCAGTTCGGCGCCTTCGGAAACCTGCTCGCCTTCCGCGAAGAAAACCTCAGTGACAACGCCGTCTGCAGGTGCCTTGATGGCGTGCTCCATTTTCATGGCTTCCATGATTACCAGGCTCTGGCCGGCGACAACTGCGTCACCTGGTTTAGCCTGTACCGCTACAATAGTGCCGTTCATCGGTGCAGTCAGCCCACCCTCTGGCGCCATGTCTTCGGAAATATAGTTCTCCCGGTACACTGTGCACTGGAAGGTGTCACCCTCGTAAAAGAGTACGAGTTGATCATTGTGGAGGTTGCCGTGAATGCTGATCCGGTGACCATTGACCACTGCCTGCATGTAGTCGTCATCAAGTTTTGCTGTGAGGCAGTAGATGCTGCCATCTACGAATACCTGATAGTTGTCATCCCGCTCGAGAATTTTTAGTTCATGAATCTCGTCGCCCACCTGCAACTGCAGGGGTTGCGCATACTCTGAGTTCAGGCGCCAACTGTTGCGGCGACCGAATGGCGACCAGGGATCAGTGCTCACGGATTCTGTGGATTTGCGTTCTTCCAACACGAAGCCGGCGGCCAGCACCAGGGCCTTATCGATGTCCAGCTTCGATTTCGGGAACAGCAATTCCCGGTGGCTGTCGATAAAGCCTGTGGTCAGGTCGGCTTCCCGGAACGGCTGGGCATCGGCCAGTGCATGCAGAAACCGTATGTTGGTTTTGACACCGGCAATGCGGTAATGCTCCAGAGCCTGAACCATGCGGTTGATGGCCTGGTCACGGGTTTCGTCCCACACGATCAGTTTGGCAATCATGGGGTCGTAGTGGATGCTGATTTCATCGCCTTCGATCACGCCGGTATCGACGCGCACATGGGCGCTTTCATCAGGCGTGCTCAGGTAGCGCAGATTACCGGTTGCCGGCAGGAAATCCTGATCCGGGTCTTCCGCATAAATCCGGGCTTCCAGTGCGTGTCCGCGGGTTTTTACCTGAGACTGCTCCAGCGGCAGGGGATCGCCCCAGGCCACTTTCAGCTGCCATTCCACCAGATCCTGGCCGGTGACCATTTCTGTAACCGGGTGCTCTACCTGCAGGCGGGTATTCATTTCCATAAAGAAAAATGAACCATCGACATCGTAGAGAAACTCCACGGTGCCGGCGCCCACATAGTTTATGGCCTGGGCAGCTTTAACTGCGGCTTCACCCATGGCTTTCCGGGTTTCATCACTCAGGCCTGGTGCCGGAGCTTCTTCCAGCACTTTCTGGTGACGACGCTGAACCGAACAATCGCGTTCGGCCAGATACACACCATTGCCGCTCTGGTCACAAAAAACCTGGATCTCTACGTGGCGGGGCTGGGTCAGGTAGCGCTCAATCAGCATGTCCGGATTGCCAAATGCGTTCTTTGCTTCGCGCCTGGCTGCGGCGAGGGCGTCGTTAAACTCGCCGATGTTTTCAACAACGCGCATACCTTTGCCGCCGCCACCAGCGACCGCTTTCAGCAGCAGAGGGAAGCCGCATTTTTCTGCTTCTTCGCGCAGGGTTTCCGGAGACTGGTCGTCGCCATGGTATCCGGGCACCAGAGGCACACCCGCTTTCTCCATGATGGCTTTGGCGGCCGATTTTGAGCCCATAGCGGCAATCGCAGAAGAGGGCGGCCCGATGAATACCAGGTTATTGGCTTCGCAGGCTTCTGCAAACCCGGTATTTTCAGAGAGAAAACCATAACCGGGATGGATTGCCTGAGCGCCGCTCTGCTTTGCGATTTCGATGATTTTGTCACCGCGCAGATAGCTTTCAGAGCTGGGAGCCGGGCCAATGTGAAAGGCTTCGTCTGCCATGGCTACGTGATGGGCATTTGCGTCTGCATCTGAATAGACTGCGACGCAGCGAATACCCATGCGGTGTGCGGTCTGGATAATCCGGCAGGCGATTTCGCCCCGGTTGGCAATGAGGATTTTGCTGAACATGTTAGTTGCTCTCCGGAATCCAGTTGGCGCGACGTTTGTTCAGAAAGGCGCTGAGCCCCTCCTGACCTTCTTTGCCGACGCGGATATCAGCGATGCGGTGCGCAGTGTCATCAATCACAGTGCCGTCTATAGGTTTGTGGCTGACAGCAAATACGAGGTTTTTGGCTGCCTTCATGGCTTCCGGGCCATTCAGGGCAAGCTGCTGCAGCATTTCACTGCAGCGGGCGTTCATGGATTCAACATCGGCACAGACGATATGCACGAGGCCGAATCGCTCTGCATCCGTAGCTGTGAATACCTCCGCTGAAATAAAGAAGCGGCGGGCCTGTCGCTCTCCAATCGCTCGTACAACGTAAGGGCTTATTACGGCAGGAATCAGGCCCAGTTTTACTTCACTGAGGCAGAAACTGGCCTTTTCTGTTGCAATGACGATATCGCAGCAGGCTGCGAGGCCGACGGCACCGCCGTAGGCTGCGCCCTGAACAAGGCCTATAACCGGCTTGCTGAGGTTGTTCAGGCATTCCATCAACCGGGCAAGCTGGCGGGAATCTTCCAGGTTCTCCTGCTGGCTGTTGTCTGCCATGCGTCGCATCCAGCCGAGATCTGCTCCCGCAGAGAAATGCTTGCCTTCGGAGCGCAGGATGACCACTTTCGTTTCACTATCGGTGTCTGTTTCCGTGATAGCGGTGATCAGCTGCTGGATAATTACATCATCAAACGCGTTGCGTTTGTCCGGCCGGTTCAGCACGATTTCGGTCACACCGGCATCGCGGCGTCTGAGCAGAACGGCCGAATCCTGGTTTGTCATATCTGGTTTTACGTTGCTGTCTGTCATCGTCATTCTCTCCGGTTACATCCTGAACACGCCGAAGCGGGTGGGCTTCGCCGGTCGGTTAAGGGTGGCGGAGAGGCTGAGGGCAACGACTTCCCGCGTCTGGGCCGGATCGATCACACCGTCGTCCCACAGGCGGGCACTGGCATAGTAAGGGTGTCCCTGGTGTTCGTAGGTGTCGGTAATTGGCTTTTTGAACGCGGCTTCTTCTTCCGCGCTCCATTCCTGACCTTTGCGTTCCATGCCTTCACGGCGAACCTGGGCCAATACGCCAGCTGCCTGCTCACCCCCCATGACAGAAATGCGGGCATTGGGCCACATCCACAGGAAGTCAGGGCTGTAAGCGCGGCCACACATGCCATAGTTGCCCGCACCGTAGCTGCCACCGATAAGTACGGTGATCTTGGGTACGTTGGCGCAGGCTACAGCCATGACCATTTTGGCGCCGTGTTTGGCGATGCCTTCGGCTTCGTATTTCTGACCTACCATAAAGCCGGTTATGTTTTGCAGGAACAGTAGTGGGATATTGCGCTGGCAGCACAGTTCGATGAAGTGCGCGCCTTTCTGGGCGGATTCACTGAACAGGATGCCGTTGTTGGCGATGATGCCTACGGGGTAGCCATGGATATGCGCAAAACCGGTGACAAGGGTCTGGCCGTAGTAACGTTTGAACTCGTCAAATTCGGAGCCATCCACCGTGCGGGCAATCACGTCGCGTATGTCGAACTGTTTACGCAGATCTGTGCCAACGATGCCGTAAACTTCGCGAGGATCGTACAGTGGGGCTTTAGGCTTGCGAATTTCTACATCGACCGGCTTGCGGCGGTTGAGATTGGATATGCAGCGGCGCGCAATTTCCAGCGCGTGGGCATCGTTTTCGGCGTAGTGATCGGCAACGCCCGAGACTTTACAGTGTACATCGGCGCCGCCCAGATCTTCTGCTGTGACGACTTCGCCAGTGGCAGCTTTTACGAGTGGCGGGCCAGCCAGGAAAATGGTGCCCTGGTTACGTACGATGATGGATTCGTCGGCCATGGCCGGCACATAGGCGCCGCCGGCGGTGCATAAGCCCATTACTACTGCGATCTGTGGAATATCATCGGCAGACATGCGGGCCTGGTTGTAAAAAATGCGGCCGAAATGGTCACGATCCGGGAAAACTTCATCCTGCAGTGGCAGGTTGGCACCGCCGGAGTCTACTAGGTAGATACAGGGCAGGCGGTTTTCCAGAGCGATTTCCTGGGCGCGAAGGTGTTTTTTTACAGTCAGCGGGTAGTAGCTGCCCCCTTTTACTGTGGCGTCGTTGGCAATGATCATGCATTCGGTGCCGGACACGCGGCCTACGCCGGCGATGACACCTGCTGCAGGGACTTCTTCATTGTAGACGTTGTAGGCGGCAAACTGGCCTATCTCGAGGAACGGTGAGCCGTCATCAAGGAGGCGGTTTATGCGCTCTCTTGGCAGGAGTTTGCCCCGGGCGATGTGGCGCTCCTGGTATGAGGGGCCGCCACCTTGCTGGATGGTGGATACCTTATCCCGCAGGTCTGCGACGGCTTCTTCCATGGAGGCCTGATTGGCCTGAAACTCTTCAGACCTTGGGTTTATTTTGCTCTGGAGTATCGTCATGTTTTCCGGGCCTCAAGGTTCGGGGCGTCAGGTCTGGCGGGGTGTCGCTCCAGGAACCGCTACGAGCACATCCATGTGCGCTTGTTTCCGGCCATCCTTGGCCTGCAACATTCCCGGAGCGCCACCCCACCAGCCCCTCGTCATACTTGGGTGCTGGCCGTCCAAAACTAATGCGTTCTGGCGGGTGTCTGGCTTGAAGCCACTACTTATTTGTTCAGGAACAGTTCCCGGCCGATCAGCATGCGCCGGATTTCGGAAGTGCCCGCACCGATTTCGTACAACTTGGCATCACGCAGCAGGCGGCCAGTGGGGTAATCGTTGATGTAACCATTGCCGCCCAGCAACTGAATGGCGTCGAGCGCCAGTTTGGTGGCCATTTCGGCGGAGTAGAGGATAGCGCCGGCGGAGTCCTTGCGAGTGGTTTCGCCGCGGTCTGCTGACATGGCCACCATGTAAACGTAGGATTTGGCTGTGTTCATCCAGGTGTACATATCGGCGACTTTGCCCTGTACCAGTTCGAACTCACCTATGGCCTTGCCAAACTGCTGGCGCTCGCGGATGTAGGGAACCACAATATCCATGGCCGCTTGCATGATGCCCAGTGGGCCGCCGGAGAGTACGAGGCGTTCGTAGTCGAGGCCACTCATCAGTACGCGCGCGCCGCCGCCGACCTGTCCGAGAACGTTTTCTTTGGGTACCTTGCAGTCCTGGAACACCAGTTCGCAGGTGTTGGAGCCACGCATGCCGAGTTTGTCGAGTTTCTGGTGCCGGCTGAAGCCTTCGTAATCGCGCTCTACGATGAATGCTGTGATGCCTTTTGAGCCAGCTTTCACGTCGGTTTTGGCGTAGATAACGTATACGTTGGCGTCGGGGCCGTTGGTGATCCACATTTTGTTGCCGTTCAGGACATAGTGGTCGCCTGCGTCTCTGGCGCTCAGTTTCATGGAGACAACGTCGGAGCCGGCATTGGGCTCAGACATGGCCAGGGCTCCGATGTGCTCGCCACTGACGAGTTTGGGCAGGTATTTCTGCTTTTGTTCTTCGGTGCCGTTCCGGTGAATCTGGTTTACGCAAAGATTGGAGTGAGCGCCGTAGGACAGGCCCACCGATGCGGATGCGCGGCTTATTTCCTCTACGGCAATTACGTGCCCAAGGTAACCCATGCCAGAGCCGCCATAGGCTTCGTCCACAGTAATACCCAGAAGGCCCATATCGCCGAACTTTTTCCACAAGTCCATGGGGAATTCATTGTTACGGTCGATTTCTTCAGCACGAGGTGCGATCTCGGTGGCAGCAAAACCGTTAACCTGCTCGCGCAGCATGTCGAGGGTTTCGCCAAGGCCGAAGTTGAGTTCTGAGTATTGTGATTTCATGTTTGGTTGCCTTTTGTTCTGCCAGATACGTGTTTTAAAATGGCTTGCCGGGCCGGGCGTTAATTGCCGTCAGTTCTATTCAGCAATACTTTTGGGTTCGTCGTTGGCCGGGGCCTGTTGTTTTTTCTTTTTCTGCAGTTCAGACAGAGCTTCCCGGCATCGTGCTTCGGCCGTATCGATTTCCATCTCCGCCATAGCTATGTCGCTTTTCTGCTGTTCCATATGAGCGCGTTTGTTACTCAGTATGGTCAGCATCTTTAACAACTGTTTTTCGTTACCGGTTGCTGTTTCATCCCAAAGGTCGAAAAGTTCTTTTGTTTCAGCCAGCGAGAAACCCATGCGTTTGCCCCGGAGGATCAGCTTCAGGCGCACCTTGTCTTTGGTGCTGAAGATTCGTGTCTGCCCACGTCGAGCGGGCTTTAACAGACCCTGATCCTCGTAGAAGCGGATGCTGCGGGTTGTGACATCGAACTCATTGGAGAGCTCGCTGATACTGAACGTTCTCTTTTCGAGCATGGCGATATCCTTTTTGAGTAAGGTTAGATGAAGTTTACGTAAACGTAAAGCGGTTTTGAGGGTGAAGTTATTGGTTTCTGGCTCATGAAAGAAATAAGTCAGTGTGTCTGGCTGGTGGCGACGAATTGTATCAGAGAGTGTTAAGCGGTTGGGCAGGGCGTTCAGGGGTGTGGTGGTAGTTTTTCCGGGACTGACTCAGCCCCGGAGAGTGCGGGGTTGAGTCAGTTGCTCACAGGTGTCAGGAAAGGTTTTCCCTGAGTTTTCGTTTTAACAGTTTGCCCGCGGTGTTTTTAGGCAGTTCGGCTACAAAGTGGATATGTTTTGGCACTTTGAAGCTGGCCAGTCTGGAGCGTGCATGGTTCATCAGGGCTTCCGGGTTGTCCGGGTAGCCGTCTTTTAAAACCACTACAGCACAAATAGCCTCAATCCATTTTTCATCGGGCACACCGATAACCGCAACCTCTGCAACGGATTCATGCTGATAAAGGGCTTCTTCTACATCGCGACTGGCAACCAGCACGCCGCCGGTGTTCACAACATCTTTAATGCGGTCGACAATGTAAATGTAGCCTTCTTCGTCCTGGTAGCCCAGGTCGCCGGAACGGAACCAGCCGTCTCTGAATGCTTCTTCTGTGGCTTCTGGCTTGGCCCAGTAACCTACCATCAACTGCGGTGAGCGATGCACCAGTTCTCCTTGTTCTCCGGGGTTGCAGTCTTTGCCGCTCACCGGGTCCACAATGCGGGTCATCACCGTTTGCATGGGGCGACCGGCAGAGGAAGGTCTGTCGGCGTGTTCTTCCGGGAGGAGGACAGTTGCCAGTGGTGCGATTTCGCTTTGGCCATAACAGTTGTAGAGGCCCGCGCCGGGTAGTTTCTCGCCAAGCTCTTTCACTACCTGAACGGGCATGATGGATGCGCCGTAGTAGAGCTTGTCCATGTGTTGCAGTTTTGCCGGACTGAATTGCGGGTGATTCAGCAATGCAATCCATACAGTAGGTGGAGCGAAAAATGCATTGAGTTGTTCGCTGGCGAGTAGCCCGAGGATTGCATCGGGTGTCGGTGTGTTGATCATCCGGCTGTAACCGCCACTCAGCAGCATTGGCATGGTGAATACATGCATCTGGGCTGAGTGATACAGGGGCAGAGCTGCCAGGGATCGGTCGCTGGCCCGGATATTCAGGTGATACTGGCAGGCGCCATAATGTGTCATCAGTGAACGATGGGTATGCATGGCGCCTTTGGGGTCCGAGGTGGTGCCGGAGGTATAGAGAATCTGCACCACGTCCGTATCGGATAGCTCCAGTTCCGGTGCTGTATCGTTTCCGGGCTCAAGTGCGGACTGGAGTGCGTCGGGTTCGCTCCCGCCATGAATGCTGCCGTAGATGGCAACCTCCGTTGTATCCCGGACCGCATCGACCTGAGTGTGCAGTTCCAGGTCGGAAAACAGAGCTTTGCAGCCAGACTGATTGAGTGCATAGGTGAGCTCATGGCCAATCAGGGCGTAGTTAAGTGGCACATGAATCAGCCCGGCCTTTGTACAGGCGAGCCAGAGCAGAACGTAAGCGTCGGAGTTTTTGCCATAGGCACCAACGCGGTCGCCTTTTTCAAGCCCCAACCCGATCAGTCGGTGGGCCAGTCGGTTAGAAGCTGCGTGAATTTCTGAGAAGGTCCAGATGCGATCGTCGAAAGCCAGCGCCGTGCGGTTACCGTGGGCGCTCGCGGAGCGGGCAATGGCATCGCCAATGGTATTGCGCAAAGCCCGTTGGATATCCGCCGATACGGAGGAAGAAGCGGATGTACGGGAATTGTTCATGCAGTTACCTCTTATTTAGTCTTGTTATTTAATACGTGCCGGCATTAACTCAGAGGAACGGACCCTGCGGGAATGATCGCTCAGGTCGAAAAATTTGACTCAATCTGCCAGCGAGGTGTTTTAACCGGGGTTTATCCGTGCCACTGGGAGGGGGGCGTTCCGGTCCAGCGCTTGAAAGCCCTGCAAAACGAGGCGGTTTCTGAAAAGCCAACGCGTTCACTGACGTCTGCAACGCTGAGGTTCTCGGTGCTCATGAGTTTTATTGCGTACTCCCGTCGCAACGACGTTTTGATCTTGCGCAGAGACGTTCCTTCTTCCTGAAGCTTGCGGCCGATACTTCGGGGGGTCATGTGCAGGAGTTGCGCAAGTTCATCCAGGCTTGGCATGTCTCTGAGGCTTTGCCGGGCCAGCAGGGCACGAACCCGGTTCCGCAGACTGTCGTCATGATCCGGGCGGTGGAGAATATTTGCGGGGGCTTCCCTGAGGAATGCGGCCAGTTCAGCTTCGCTCCGGGTCAGGGGTAGCTGCAGATACTTTTCATGCAGATAAAAACCACAGACAGGGCTGTCAAACCGTAATTCGGATGGGTACATGGCCCGGTATTCAGCAGCATGAGGAGGGGGCGAATAACTGAACTGTGTAGTCGCAAAAGGAATCTGCTGGTCCACCAGCCAGCAGGAAAATCTTTGCCACATAAGCAACAGGAACTCCTGTAGCAGGTGGTCCGTATCCTGGCTGGCGTCTTTAAGGTTCAGGCGAAAGAAAACCACTTTGTTGCCCTCGCTTTCTTCAAGGCCTATATCGATGTTGTCACAGGCTATGTCGAAAAAACGGGCGCTTTTCCGCAGCACTGCACCGAGTGACGCAGAGCCCAGGCAGTAGTCAGTCATCAGTGCAAAGGTGCCGTTTTTGCAGCGTCTGGTGGATAGCCCCATGAATTCGTCGCGGGTTACCCTCCATACGCTTTTTATAAGGCGGGTGAACTGCTCTTCTGTAATCAGTTGCTCAGGCTTGTTCAGCCATTCTGCCGGGACCCCGGCGCTTTCCAGCAATGTCTCGTGGTGAAAGCCCTGTCGCTCGGCGCCGCGGATGGCGGCCTGGAGGTAGTGGTTGGCAATGTGGGCTTTGGGCTGCGTGTTGGACATGTCTACCGTGGTTCCGGTGCGTAATATGTCAATTTTTTCGGCTTGTACGGCCATTCTCGGTGAACAGGATAACCCTTTAAATAGGCGGCTGCCTGACTAATCAGACAAAAAACGGAGTTGTGCATGTCCGGACACCAAGAAGATACTGAACTCTTTCACTCCATGATTAACCGGGTTCTCGATACTGAAATTGCGCCCTTTTATGAACAGTGGGAGGAAGAGTCTGCGATCCCGCGTACTCTCTGGCATACCCTGGGGCAGGCAGGAATGCTCGGTATTGATATGCCGGAAGAATACGGTGGTGCAGCCGCGAGTTTTGAAATCTCACAACTGGCAATTGAGGAGATGGCCCGAAAGGGTTTTGGTGGTCTGGCCTCCAGTTACAACATCCACGCCAATATTGTAATGCCCTATATTCTGCACCTCGGCTCTGAAAGCCAGAAGCAGCGGTATCTCCCGGATATGATCAGCGGCAATATACTCAGCGCTATTGCAATGACGGAACCAGGTGCCGGCAGCGATCTGGCTGCAATGCGCACTACGGCTCAGCGTACCCGTGATGGCTATGTGATCAACGGCGCCAAAGTGTTTATCACCAATGGCTTGCAGGCGGAACTGGTGATTGTGTGTGCGAAAACTGACCCCGGGGCCGGCGCCAGGGGCGTATCCCTGTTCCTGGTGGATGCCAGACTGCCCGGATTTTCCCGGGGCAAGGGTATTCGCAAAATTGGTCAGCACGCCAGTGATACCGCAGAACTGTTTTTCTCAGACCTTGTAGTTCCACATGACGCGCTGCTGGGCGAAGAAGGGCGCGGGTTCGCCTATCTCATGCAAGAGTTGCCAAGAGAAAGGCTGGGCGTCGGCGCACAGGCCGTCGGGGCCACTGAAGGTGTGCTGGCGATTACTCTCGATTATGTGCAGCAACGCCAGGCCTTTGGCCAGAGAATTGCTGATTTCCAGAATACCCGTTTCAAGCTTGCTGAAGCACGGGCGCGGCTGGAGATGGCTAAAGCTTATCTGAATCAATGCATTGCCAAATATCTAAAGGGCGAAATGGGGCCGACAGACGCTGCCATTCTGAAGCTGATGCTCACTGAAATGCAGTGCGATATAGCGAATGAGTGTCTGCAGCTGTTCGGGGGCTACGGCTATACGCTGGAGTACCCTGTGTCACGATTTTTTGTGGATGCCCGGGTACAGACAATATATGCCGGGACGTCTGAAATTATGAAAGAAGTCATTGCCCGCTCTATGCTGGGCAAATAGATTATCCGTTCTTCGGATTTGTTGTGATCCAACCTTATAAGGAAAAAATGATGAAACTGACCGATGTTGTCATTCTTGACGGTGCCCGCACAGCCATTGGCGGCTTTGGTGGCAGCCTGAGTTCGCTGGGCCCGGCTGAGCTGGGAACTTTTGCGGCGAAGGAAGCCATCAGTCGTTCAGGCGTACCCGCAGAGGACATCGACCATTCGGTGTTTGGTCACATTATTCCGACTGGACCGGCTGATGCATATGTAGCGCGTCACATCGGACTCAATGCCGGTCTGCAGAAGAGTTCTGCTGCGTTTAACGTGAATCGCCTCTGCGGTTCCGGGGTGCAGTCGGTTATCTGTGCTGCGCAAATGATCGTTATGGGTGACAGCCTGATTGCGCTTGCCGGCGGTGCCGAGAGCATGAGCCAGGGCGCCTACGTACTGCCTAACATACGCAAAGGTCTGCGAATGGGTGACGGTAAAGCCGTCGATATGACCATGGGTACGCTTAGCGATCCCTTCGGAAGCGGTCACATGGGTATGACTGCTGAGCGCATTGCCGAAAAGTACGGTCTCACCCGTGAAGAACTTGATGCGTTCTCGGCAGAAAGTCACCGCCGCGCCGCTCACGCAATTGAGAGTGGCTACTTTAAAGAACAGATTGTGCCTGTAACGGTCAAACAGGGGCGCAAGGAGTTCATCTTCGAGCAGGATGAGCATGTGCGTCCCGGCACTACAACTGAAAGTCTGGCCGGCCTGAAGCCCGCCTTTACCAAAGACGGCATTGTTACGCCGGGCAACGCTTCCGGTATTAACGACGGTGCTGCTGCCATGGTTCTCACCAGCGCGGCTGAAGCCGAAAAGCGGGGCCTTAAAGCCCGTGGACGTATTGTCGGGTATGCCTTCGCAGGTGTGGATCCCGGTGTAATGGGGCTGGGTCCTATTCCGGCAGTCCGCAAGGTGCTGGAGAACACCGGTCTCAGTGTGGCAGATCTGGATGTGATCGAATCCAATGAGGCGTTTGCTGCTCAGGCATTGGCGGTCAGTAAAGAGCTGGGCCTGCCTGCAGACAAGGTAAACCCGAACGGCGGTGCGGTTGCTATGGGCCACCCGGTGGGTGCTACCGGCTCCATTCTCATCATCAAAACTCTGGCGGAGCTTGAGCGCACATCTGGGCGCTACGGTCTGGTCACTATGTGTATTGGTGGTGGTCAGGGGATTGCGTTGATTGTTGAGCGCATCAGCTGATCTGACAGACTGATTTCTTTTTGAGGCTGAATTGGGTAAAGTTTACGTTAACGTAAAGAATGACCCATTTCCAGTTCAGCCGATTCAGATGATGTGAGGGATAGACGATGGAGTTCAAAAACGTACCGGCCATTGTGACAGGTGGTGCATCCGGGCTTGGCGAAGGCGCCGCTCGCGCACTGGCTGCAGCTGGCTGCAAGGTTGCCATCCTTGATCTGCAAAAGGAGCAGGGCGAGAAGGTTGCTGCGGATATTGGCGGCATCTTCGTACACTGTGATGTGAGCTCGGCTGAAAGTGCAGAAGCTGCTCTGGCAGCGGCCAGTAAGGTCCATGGCCTTTGTGGTATCGCGGTCAGCTGCGCGGGTATTGGCCCTGCAGCCAAAATTCTCGGACGTGATGGTGTTATGCCGCTGGAGAGCTTTAGCAAGGTAATTCAGGTCAACCTGATCGGGACCTTCAACATTCTCAGACTTGCAGCTGCCGAGATGGCGCAACGTGAACCCAATGCCGATGGTGAGCGTGGGGTTATTATCAACACCGCCTCGGTAGCGGCTTACGAAGGACAGATCGGGCAATCGGCATACAGCGCATCCAAGGGTGGTGTGGTTGCTCTTACCATACAGTCAGCCCGGGAACTGGCCCGCGAAGGTATTCGGGTAAACACCATTGCACCAGGCCTGTTCATGACTCCCATGATGTCTGGTATGCCGCAGGAAGTGCAGGATAGCCTCGCCGCCACGCTGCCATTCCCCAAACGCCTGGGCAAGCCAGAAGAGTTTGGCATGATGGTGGATCAGATGGTGCGTAACCCTGTTCTGAACGGAGAAACTATCCGGCTGGACAGCGCTCTGCGTATGGCGCCTAAATGAACCCGCTTACATGCAGGAGAGCGCAATGACCAGCACTATAGATCAGGAAGAACTTTCGCTGTTCCGGGAGTCTGTCATCAAGGCTCTGGAAACGGAAGTTGCACCGCATTACGAAGCCTGGGAGAAGTCCGGCCTTGTACCTCGTGAGCTCTGGAACACACTCGGTGATGCCGGAATGTTGTGTGTGGACATACCGGAAGATTGCGGTGGGTGTGGAGCTCCCTTTCAGTACTCTGTGGTTGTTGGAGAGGAACTGGCTCGCATGGGGTTCGGTGCGCTTTCAACCAATGTAATGGTGCATTCAGACATTGTCGCTCCCTACATCAGCCATCTGGGTAACGAAGCCCAGAAGCAGCAATGGCTTCCGAAGATGGTATCTGGCGAGGTGGTTGGCGCCATTGCAATGACGGAGCCGGGTGCCGGTAGCGATTTGCAGGCAATGCGCACGAGTGCAGTACGGGATGGTGACGACTATATCCTGAACGGTTCAAAAACCTTCATCACTAACGGCCAGCATGCCGATATGGTGATTGTTGCAGCCAAGACTGATCCTTCGGCCGGTGCCAAAGGTATCAGTCTGTTTCTGGTGGATACCAGCCTGCCGGGCTACAGCAAGGGGCGGAATCTGGACAAAATAGGTCAGCACAGTGGTGATACTTCCGAGCTGTTCTTTTCGGATATGCGTGTACCTGCATCGGCACTTGTGGGTGAAGAAGGCAAAGGTTTTGCCTACCTTATGCAGGAGTTGCCACGTGAGCGCCTGGTTATTGGTGCCTTGGGTGTTGCGGCAGCCAGAGGTGCGCTGGATCTCACCATAGCTTACAGCCAGGAACGGGTTCTGTTTGGCCAGAAACTGGCCCAGATCCAGAACACCCGGTTTGAAATTGCCCGCATGGAAACCGACTACCAGGTTAACAAGGCTTTTGTCAGTCAGTGCATCAGCCAGTATGAAGCTGGTGAGCTGGATGCGCCGACGGCGTCGATGGCCAAGTACAGCGCGACCGAAATGCAGTGCCGTGTGGCAGATGGCTGCCTGCAGCTGTTTGGTGGTTATGGTTACACCACAGAGTACCCCATTTCCCGTGCATTTACGGACGCCCGGGTTCAGCGTATTTATGGCGGTACGTCCGAGGTCATGAAAGAAATTATTGCCCGCTCTGTTCTGGGTAGAGTCTGACATTATTGAGGTTTGAGTATGAGTGATAACAGCGTTGTGATTGCTGGATCTGCCCGGACGCCCATGGGCGCCATGATGGGAGCCCTGAGTTCTGTACGCTCTCCGGAGTTGGCAGCCTCTTCTATCAAGGCTGCTATTGAACGCAGTGGCCTGACCCCCGCAGACATCCAGGAAGTGATTATGGGTTGTGTGTTGCCGGCTGGATTGGGGCAGGCTCCTGCACGCCAGGCATCCCGCGCGGCAGGCATTCCCGACAGCTCCGGGTGTACTACGGTAAACAAGATGTGCGGTTCCGGTATGCAGGCTGTGATGCTGGCTCATGACCAGATCAAGGCGGGTACCAACAGCATCATGATTGCTGGCGGTATGGAAAATATGAGCCAGGCGCCTTACCTGTTGCCAAAGGCCCGTGGCGGCATGCGTATGGGTCACGGTCAGGTGATGGACAGCATGTTCCTCGACGGCCTTGAAGATGCCTACGAGGGTGGCTTGATGGGCGTGTTTGCCCAACGTTCAGCTGATGACTACAACATCACGAGGGAGGCAATGGACGAATTCTCCATTGGCTCACTGAACAAAGCATTGGCGGCTATAGAGAACGGTTGGTTCAAGTCCGAAATCTCACCGGTTTCCGTCGCTGGCCGTGGCGGTGAAACTCTGGTCGATACCGATGAACAGCCAGGTAAGGCAAGGCCGGAAAAAATCCCTACGCTCAAACCCGCTTTTGCCAAAGATGGCACGGTTACCGCTGCCAACTCCAGCTCCATCAGTGACGGTGCCTCTGCTCTGGTACTGGCTTCTGCTGCAGAAGCCAAAGCCCGGGGCCTGACGCCTCAGGCCCGTATTGTGGCTCATGCGACGCACGCCCGCTTGCCGGCGGAGTTTACACTGGCCCCCATCGGTGCGATTGAAAAGGTGCTGGAAAAGGCTGGCTGGACCAAGGACGATGTGGATCTGTTCGAGATCAACGAGGCCTTTGCGGTTGTCAGCCTGCTGGCGATCAATGAGCTCAGCCTTCCGGCTGAAAAGGTTAACGTATATGGCGGTGCCTGTGCTCTCGGGCACCCTATAGGTTCATCCGGTTCGCGTATTCTCGTCACGCTTATCAATGCGCTGAAGCAGAAAGGCCTGAAGCGCGGAGTGGCTTCCCTTTGTATTGGCGGCGGTGAGGCAACTGCGGTTGCTGTTGAGCTGGTCTGATTTTCAGCCTCCCACACTCTTAACGCTTGCAGTGGGGAGGCTTTTTACCTGGAGGCAACGTCCTCGTCATCGCGCTCTTGCCGCGGCAGGTGTTCTGCTACAAATCCGGCCGACATGGCGCTCACTGTCTGAACGTGGCTGCGCATCAGTCGGGCTGCCCCGTCAGCATCACCTGCCAGAATAGCGCTCAAAATTGCATCGTGTTCCTCCCAGGACTTGCTCATCCGGTTTGTCATGCGAAACTGCGCACGGCGAAAGGGTGCGAGTCGGGTACGGGTGGCCTCTGCAAGCTGTTTCAGTTGAGGGCTCTGAGCAGCCTGAAAAATCAGTGTGTGGAAGTCCTGGTTGAACTGATCGTATTCGTCTGAGGTGCCGTCTCTCACCAGGTGAATCGAGTTTTTGTGCAGCTTTTCCAATGCTTGCCTCTGTTGACGGCTCATTCTCAGAGTTGCCAGCCTGGCCAGTGAAGCCTCCAGTTCCGCCATGGCTTCGTATAGATAGTTCAATGAATCAGTAGATAAGGTCGCGACTATTACCCCGCGGTTCGGTCGGTGAGTGACCAGCCCCATGGCGGCGAGGTGCCCAAAAGTTTCACGAATGGGTGTTCGGGATACGCCAAAGCGTTCGGCCACGGCTTTTGCATCCAGCTTGGCGCCGGGCACCAGTTTGCCGCTGACGATGTCATCGGCCAGCGTATGAACGATTGTATCCACAGTTTTGCCCTTGCGTGGGCTATCAGCGGGAGTCAGCGTCATGCCAGGTCTCTCCTTGGACGGTTGACGTTTGGCTGGCCGGCGGGTGTGGAATCGCTGCCAGCAGGCTTCGGGTGTAATCGGTCTCTGGCTGATCCATTATGGCCCGGGTATCGCCTTCCTCAACGATTGCTCCCTTCTGCATCACGATAATGCGATCACACAAGAGGCGAACCACGTTCAGGTCGTGGCTGATAAACAGATAGCTCATACCGAGATGATGCTTGAGGTCTTCCAGCAAATTCAGCACCACGGCTTGCACAGAGACATCCAGCGCAGCCGTCGGTTCGTCCAGAATAAGAAGCTGTGGATCCAGGGCAACAGCTCGCGCAATACCCACGCGCGCCTTCTGGCCACCTGACAGTTGGTGAGGATAGCGGTCCAGCAGATCGTGCGGCAGGCCAACCAGGCTTGCAAGCTCCAGTACCCTTGCTTTCCGTTCAGCTTTACTAAGCCCTTTGGCAAGGAGCTTCAGAGGATCTTCGATAGAGCGTTCGGCACTCCAGCGCGGGTTAAGGCTGTCTGTCGGGTCCTGAAACACCATTTGCAGCTTGCCGCGCAGCGGGTGGGATGCAAATTGACTGGCGGGAATGCCGGCAATGTCTTGGCCCAGAAATTCGATCCGCCCCTCGGTTGTATCAAGTAACCGCATGACCATGGCCGAGGTAGTGGATTTTCCGCATCCGCTTTCTCCCACCAGGCCCAGGCTTTCGCCCTGGCGAATACTGAATGACAAATCCCGAACCGCAAGGTGATGGTTTTCCGATCCCGGTTTGCCAAAGCTCTTTTTGAGATGGCTGACCGTTAGCAGAGGTGGCCCCGGAGGGCTGGACTCCGGCAGCGGATCAGTCTTGTCGAGCATTGCCTTCGGCAGCAGGTCCCGCACATTTGAATCACGACGCGGTGTGGCCTGCAGCAATTGTTTGGTGTAGTCCTTCTGGGGCGACTGGAATAACACTGTGGACGGGTTTTGCTCAACAACACGGCCTTTTTCCATCACCATCAGTCGATCGCAGTAGGCGGCTGCCAGGCCGAGATCATGGGTAATGAGTATGGTCGACATGTTGAAGCGTGCTGTGAGTTCCACAATCAGGTCCATCACCGCTTTCTGGGTAGTAACGTCCAGACCTGTTGTGGGTTCGTCGGCAATCAGCAGCTGGGGTTTGCAAGCGAGTGCAATGGCGATCACAACCCGTTGGCACATGCCTCCCGAGAGTTCAAACGGGTAGGCATCGAAGCGCTTCTCGGCGTCTGCGATTTTTACTGCCTGGAGCATTTCGATGGCTTTGCCCCTTGCTTCTGCACGGGTTGCCTGATTGTGCTGGATCAGGACATCGGCCACCTGCTGGCCAATTTTTCGTATGGGGTTCAGAGCAGCCCGTGGATTCTGGAAAATCATGGAGATTTCCCGGCCACGGATATCGCGCATGTCAGATTCCGGGATTTTCTGCAGGGCCATACCACCGTAGATAATCTTGCCGCTGGTAATTTTTCCCGCCCGGTCCAGTATTTTCATTACCGCATAGGATGTGACGGATTTACCGGATCCGGATTCGCCAACAATGCCCAGAGTTTCTCCCTTGGCGACTGAAAGGGAAACGGCGTCAATGGCACGGACAATTCCTTTGCGGGTATTGAAATCAACGCTCAGCCGTTGAACATCAAGTAAGGGTACATTCATGGGAGTTCCTTATGTCCGCCGCTGGGGGTCAACAAGATCACGTAGTCCGTCGCCGATCAGATTAAAGGTAAACACTGCCAGCATCAGGGCCATGCCGGGGAAGACCACAAGCCACCACTCTCCCGAAATAATGAAGTTGGCGCCTTCGGCGACCATGATTCCCCACTCAGGCGTTGGTGGCTGTACGCCCAGACCTATAAAAGAAAGGCCGGCAGCATTGAGGATGGCCCATCCCATATTGAGCGAGATCTGCACCATCATCGGGGGCAGGGTATTTGGGAAAATGTGCCCGAACAGAACTCTGAGCTCCGAGTTACCGGACAGGCGGGCGGCCTGAACAAATCCTGCATTGCGCCGGATGCCGACTTCGGCCCGGGCCATGCGGGCGTAGAACGGCAAGTTGATAATGGCGGTAGCGTAGACAATGTTCTCAACAGAATTCCCTGCTGCAGCTACTATGCCCATAGCCAGGACGAACAGCGGGAAAGCCATGATAGTGTCCATCAGGCGCCCTGCGATCCGGTCGGTCCAGCCGCCGAAATACCCGGACAGTGAACCGATAACAGAACCGAAGAAAAATGACAGAGCGACCGCAGACACTGAGATCAGAAGATCCAGCCGTGTGGCGACGACAACTCTGGAAAAAACATCCCGTCCGAGATGATCGGTGCCAAACCAGTGCGTCAGGCTGGGTGGGGTCAGCGCGGGGCCAGCTCCTGTTTCGACCGGGTCAAAAGGCACCAGGTAGGGACCAAAAAGGGCCATGATGATCAGAGCGATGAACATGGCGAATGAGATACCGGTGAGCGGGTTTTCCGCCATGATGTATCTAAGGTGCTGCCAATAGCCCTCGCGAGCTGGCGCTGCGGGGGAGGTCGCCGGTGTGGCTAATGATGACGTCATGTTATTCCTCCTCACTCACACGCGGGTCGATCAGCGTGTAGGCCAGATCAATCAACAGATTGAGGGATACGAACAGAAGCGCCATGGACAGGACAAAGCCCTGAACGGCGGCGTAATCGGATACCACCAGCGCCTCGACAGCGAAGGAGCCAATGCCCGGCCAGGCGAACACCTTTTCGACCAGCACGTTGGCACCGAGCACGAAAGAAAACACCATGCCGAGGGTTGTCACAACCGGCAGCAGTGCGTTCCTGAACGCGTA
>Ga0209345_10002755_pt1 | contig 18923 bp, 11 predicted proteins | sample Cruoilmetagenom7_FD_187294 | JGI IMG/M metagenome (GOLD analysis project Ga0209345, IMG submission 187294) | Oil polluted marine microbial communities from Coal Oil Point, Santa Barbara, California, USA - Sample 7 (SPAdes) (version 2) | ecosystem: Environmental > Aquatic > Marine > Oil seeps ...
CGTATGATTGACGAGGCGCCCGCGATCCCGTTGTTGGTGCGCGTGGATGGCCGGATAGAAGGCTCAGAACGGCTGGCGGGCTGGTTGGGGCTGGATACGATGCCCCAATATCTAAGCGAACTTTCCGGCGCTTCTGATAACGGCCTATCGGATGCGGGCCTATCGGATTTGGGGCTATCAAATAGGGGGCTGTCGGCGGCACAGCTTGCTGATTTGACCGAAAAAATCCGGCGCACGCAGCGCACAGCGGCCCCTTTTCGTATTGCGATAAATCCGCCCGGATCACAGCGCAGCCTGGCGATGCGCGGCAATTTGGCCGACCCGCAGGTTTCCCCGGGCGGTGCGGCGCTGGTCTGGGTGTTTGATTTCAGCGAGAGCGAGAGCGAGCTGGAAAAATTGCGCGATGAAGCATCGCGGGCGCAAGGGGACTTTTCCGCATTGGTGGGGCTGATAGAAGCAGCCCCAATGCCGATGTGGTTTCGTGGGCCGGATACGAAATTACGCTTGGTCAATCAGGCCTATGTTCAGGCCATCGGCGGCGCCAGTGCGGCCGAAACGGTGGAAAAACAGCTTGAGCTGGTGGAGCCGGTGGATGGATTGACCGCAGGCCAAATTGCCGCGCGGGCGGCCAGCCAGAAAAGCCCGGTCGAAAGGATTGTGGCATCCACAATTGACGGGCAGCGGCGCAGTTTGCGCGTTAGTGATTTGCCGCTGGGCAGCGAAGGCGTGGCTGGATATGCGATTGATATCGAGGAGATGGAGGAGCTGGGCCGCAGTTTCAGGGCTTTTCGTGATGCCCAGCGCTCGATGCTCGACCAGCTATCCATCGGGGTCGCGCAATTTGATGCAGCGCGCAGCCTGATTTTCGTCAACCAGCCATTTCGCCGCACATTTGGTATTTCGCCGGGCACAATTGCTGGCGGGACATCGTTTGAACGCCTGCTCTCAGAAGCGCGCGAAGGTGGCCGCACGCCCGAAGTGCGCGATTTTCCTGCGTGGCGCGCTGAACATCTGGAATGGTTCAACAGCGGGGAAACACAAGAGGAAGCCTGGCCATTATCGGGCGGCACCCATTTACGCATTATTGCCCAGCCCATGCCCGATGGCGGGTTGGTGATGATTGCAGAGGACCGGACCGAACAACTTGCCCTGTCCGCCACACGGGACACTTTGCTGCGCACCCGCACGGCCACGCTGGACAGCCTGTTCGAAGCATTGGCAGTGGTTGCCCCCGATGGCAGCCTGCAATTGTGGAACCGCAGTTTTGCCGGGGTTTGGGATATTGAAACAGAGCTGCTGGACCAGCACCCCAATGCCCAGCAAATGCTGGAGGCGATTGCCCCGAATCTGGCCAAACCCAAACAGGCAAAGGCGATCGGGGAAGTCATCCGTTCAGCCACACTCGATCGCAAGGAAACCGGGGGGCGGGTGACCATGGCGGATGGGCGCACATTGGAATTTGCCGGGGTGCCTTTGCCTGATGGGAATGGCTTGCTGACCACATTGGACATTACCGCATCGCAAATGGCGGAAAATGCGCTGCGTGAACGGGCGCAGGCATTGGAAGAAGCGGACGCGGTCAAAACGCGTTTCCTTGCCAATATGTCTTACGAATTGCGCACTCCGCTTACTTCGATCGGCGGATTTGCCGAATTGTTGGAGGCGGGCGTTGCGGGCGATTTATCCGATCAGGGCAAGGATTATGTCGCTGCAATTATCGAATCGGTCGCGCGTTTGACCGAACAGGTCGAAAATGTTCTGGATCTGTCGCAAAGCGAGGCAGGCTTGTTGCCCATTTCAAAGCAGCGCATCGAAATGCTGCCATTTGTGACTGGCGTGGTGCGCGATCGGGAACAGGCGATCAATGATGCAGGATTAAGCCTTGATCTGCGCGGTAGTGCAGGCACCAAGATGGATGCAGATCCGCGCCAGCTGGGCAAGGCACTGGGCCATTTGATCGACAATGCGATTGCAGCCACTGCGCCGGGCGGCAAGGTTTTGATCAATGTGGCAAAGACCAAGGACGCAGCCCGGATCGTGGTATCGGATAATGGCTGCGGGATGGCCAAGGAAGATCTTGCCCGCGCGCTGGATGGATTGCGCGCCAATCCAGATGGCAAGGGGCTTGCCCGCCGCCAAGGTCTGGGCATTCCGCTTGCCCGGCAATTGATCGAGGCGCACGGCGGGAGCTTGAAAATCCTGTCGGAAAAAGGCGCAGGGACAACTGCGACGATCCTGATCGCGTGAACATATCTCTGCCCGATCTGAGCGCGGTGGATGCCCTTGGCGCGCGTGTTGCACAAAAATTGCGGGCGGGTGATGTGGTGGCGCTGCACGGTGATCTTGGGGCCGGTAAAACCACGCTGGCCCGCGCCATTATCAAGGCGTGCGGATATGAAGGCGAAGTCCCATCGCCCACCTTTACCATCATTGAAACATACGATCCGCCGATCGTAAGGTTGCCGCTGGTCCATGCCGATTTTTACCGGCTGGAAAACCCGCAGGAGGTAGAAGAGATCGGCCTTGATGATTACCGCGTTGGGGCGGTGCTGTTGGCGGAATGGCCGGAAAATGCAGGCGGCTTTGCAGAAGAACCGGGCTGCCTCTCGGTTTATCTGAATGTTGCGGATGAGGGGCGAATTGCGATTGTCGAAGGCGGGGCGAATTGGCTAGGACGGATGCCATGAACGATTTTCCTGGCGGTATAGATTTATTCCTGTCCGATGCGGGCTGGGGCGGCGCTGACATTGACCCCATTCCCGGCGATGCATCATTTCGCCGCTATTTTCGGATTTTGGATGGTCAGCGCAAAGCAATGCTGATGTTCGCGCCCCCGCCGCAAGAAGACCCCGCGCCATTCCTTCATGTGGCCCATTGGCTGACCGCCCACGCCATGCGCGCGCCGGAAATTTACGCAGAGGATGCAGCGCAAGGCTGGGTTTTAATCGAAGATTTCGGTGATGACCGGATGCGCGATTGGCTGGATATAAACCCGCAAGGTGAAATTGGTGCCTACAGCGATGCAGTGCAGGCATTGGCGCAATTGCACGCGCTGCCTGCTGGCCCGTTCCCCCAATATGATATGGCGGTCTATACCCGCGAAGCAGGTTTGCTGACCGATTGGTATTGCCCGGCAATGGGGCTGGATGTTGATGTGCCAGCCTATCACGGCGCGTGGCAGGAAACATTGGCCCCGATGCTGGATCGCCAGCAGCCCGGCGTTACAGTTTTACGCGATTATCATGCTGAAAATATCATGCTTCTTGGCCCGGACCAGATGGGCGCAGGCCGACAGGGTTTGATTGATTTTCAGGATGCGCTGGTGGGCCATCCGGCCTATGATCTGGTGTCATTATTGCAGGATGCCCGGCGCGATGTGCCCCTTGATCTGGAACGCAGAATGATCGGGGAATATTTGGCAGCAGTGGATGCAGGGCCTGATTTCATGGCAGATTATGCGCGGCTGGGCGCGCAGCGTAATGCCAAGATTGTGGGCATTTTTGCGCGTTTGTGGAAACGCGATGGAAAACCCAGATATTTGCCGTTTATTCCGCGTGTTTGGGCGGCGTTGGAACGTGATCTCAGTCATCCGGCACTGGCACCTGTGGCGGCATGGTTTGACGACAATATCCCGCAGGAATTACGCGATAGTTTCGGGGGTGAAATCGGGTGAAGAAGATTGCTTCTGACACCGCCATGATCATGGCAGCGGGTTTGGGCAAACGGATGCGGCCCTTAACCGCAACCCAGCCCAAACCATTGGTGCGGGTCAGTGGAAAACCGCTGATCGATTACGCGCTGGACCAGCTTGAGGTAGCTGGTGTTGGCACCGCTGTTGTCAATGTGCATTATTTGGCAGACGCGTTGGAAGCGCATTTGGCAGGGCGAACACGCCCCAACATCGTGATTTCTGATGAACGTGAGCAATTGCTTGAAACCGGCGGGGGCATGGTCAAAGCGCTGGACCATTTGCCGGACCCGTTTTTCTGTCTCAACGCGGATAATATCTGGTTGGATGGGCCGCGCGATGTGTTTCACGATCTGTCGGCGCAGTGGGATCCGGAAAAGATGGATGCATTGCTACTGGTTGTACCGCACGCAAGGGCCCATAATTTTCGCGGCAAGGGTGATTTTCACATGGACCCATCGGGCCTGTTATCGCGCCGGCGGACGGGCCGCATTGCGCCGTTCATCTATACAGGCATCCAGATTGTTTCGCACCGCCTGCTGCGCGATGCACCCACCGGCCCGTTTGGAACCATGAAATTATGGGAACGCGCGATTGGGGAGGGGCGGCTTTTTGGCACCGGGTTCACCGGCCAATGGTTTGAAGTGGGCACCCCCCAATCAATCGCGCCGACCGAGCAGGTGCTTGGACGTGGCTGATGGGGCAGCGCCGTCTTTGCATTCCCCTTCCGTTTATTCGATCGCAGCGCATCGCGGGTTTGCAGATGCATTGGCGGCAGGGTTGGTGCCGCGTTATTTTGAAGAAGATGTCGGTCTTGCCCGGCTGACCTTGCTGCTGCCCAGCAGCCGGGCCATGCGCACTGTCAGCGATGCATTTATTCGTCATTTCGGGCGGAAAGATCAGGCGCATTCCGGGGCGAAATCGGAAAGGACGCGCGGCAGCGGAATGTTGATGCCGCGCATGGTGGCGGTCGGCGATCTGGATCTGGATGTCACACTTGGCAGTCTGCTTGATCCGCTGGGCGCGGCTGATATTCCCCGCCTTGTTGATCCCACGCGGCGCTGGCTGCGTATCGCTGAATTGCTGCGCAAGGAAATGGGCAAGGATGCGCCCCGCGGCAGCGCGCTGCTGCGTATGGCGCGCGATGTTACGGGCACATTGGATCGGTTGCTGGTCGAGGATGTCGGGCCAGAAGCATTGTTGCAGGAAAACCTGCTCGATCTAAGGGGTGATCTGGCGGGCCATTGGCAAGACAAAATGCGCATTTTTGCGCGGGTTCAATTACAATGGTTGTCTGAATCAAACGCGGCGGGTGAACTGGATGCGGCACCGCGGCGCAACCGATTGTTCGATTTTGCGGCCCAGCGGTGGAAAACAGCGCCGCCCACCACCCCCATTGTTGCCGCCGGTGTAACCAGCGCGGCGCCGGCACTGGCGCGTTTATTGCGCGTGGTGGCAGATTTACCGCAGGGCGCGGTGATCCTGCCTGATCTTGATCTGTCGATGGATGATACAGTGTGGGATGAACTGGGCACTGCAGGTGCACCGGAACAGGCAGGAGACCCCCCGTTCGAGCGCGGTGACTGTGTAACCCACCCGCAATACCATCTAAAATTGCTGCTGAACCGGATGGGGATTGCGCGCGGCGAGGTGCAGCAATGGCACCGAAAAGGCATGACCGCCGCGCCGCCTGAGCGCAGCCACGCCATTTCATCGCTGTTCCTGCCGCCTGAGGCGAGCAAGGGTTGGGTTGATCTGCCTGCGGATAAACGCCGCCTGTCAGGCGTTCGATTGATCGAAAGCGCCCATCCTGAAGAAGAAGCGCAGGCTATTGCCCTGCTGATCCGCCAAGCGATCGAAATTCCGCAGCGTAGGGCCGCAGTCATTACGCCCGATCGCGGTCTTGCGCGCCGGATTGTCCAGCATTTGCGCCGATGGAATATTGTGGCGGACGATTCCGCCGGCCAGCCACTGAATGATACGCCGGGCGGGCGCCTGTTTTTGCTGTTGGCTGAAGTGATGTCGCAAAATGCAGCCCCAGTGCCGCTGGCAGCATTATTGGAACATCCATTGGTCCAATTTGGTGATGAACGCGCTGCATGGCTAAAATCGGCCCGCGCGTTTGAACTGGAACTGCGCGGGCCGCGCCCATTGCCCGGTTTGGCCCCGCTGATGCCGCTGGCGCAGAAGGCCGGTGTTTTGCCGTGGTGGTTGGGCGTGGCAGAAACGATTGGGCCATTGTTTGAAGATGATGGCGAACAATCATTGGCCCATATGCTGGATTTGCTGGCGAATGTTGCAGAAAATTTATGCGGCACAGTCATCTGGTCGCGCGAAGACGGCCGCGCATTGGCGGCCATGATCGAAGATTTGCGCGGCCACGCCCGCGAAGTGGGCACCGCCCTGGATTGCCGGGAATTACATACCGTTTTGCGCGATGTGATGGAACAAATTGCCGTGCGGCCTGCCTATGGCGGCCATCCAAGAGTAGCGATTTTTGGTTTGCTGGAATCGCGCATGGCGCGCGCTGATCTGGTTATTTGTGCCGGGCTGAACGAAGGGGTTTGGCCGGCCAGTCCCGCCTCTGATCCTATGTTGGCCCCGCCGGTGCTGCGCGCATTGGGGGTGCCGGGGGCGGATTTCCGGATTGGACTGTCGGCGCATGATCTGGCCGGCGCACTTGGCGCGCCAGAAGCGGTGTTGAGCCATGCGCGCCGCGATATTGCAGGCCCTGCGATCCCATCGCGGTTCTTGCTGCGGGTGCGGGCATTATTGGGTCAGGATTTGCTGGCCCGGCATCAAGAAACATCCATTTCTGAATTGGCCCGCGCGTTGGATCTGGCTGGGGAAGAAGCGCCGCGTTACCGTGTTCCGCGCCCTAATCCGAATGCAGAGCAGCGCAATGTCCCGATCAAGGTTACGGCGCTGGATCGGTTGCTGGGCGATCCATATCAATTTTATGCCGCCGAAATTCTGGCGCTGCGCCGGCTTGATACATTGGATGCTGAACCTTCGCCGGCATGGCAGGGCACCGCTGCCCATTCGATCCTTGAACAATGGCACAAGGCCCGAAAAATTGATCCAAACGCCCCATTGGAGCCGATTGCGGAAAATGTCCTGATCCAGATGAATGCGCATCCTGTGATGCGCGGCCTATGGAAACCGCGCCTGTTTGCCGCATTAGAATGGGTCGAACAGGAAATTGCTAAGGACCCAGGCCGCATTGTTGCAGCAGTGGAGCAAAAAGGCGAAATGGTGTTCGACGGGGTCAGGATTTATGGCCGCGCGGACCGGATCGACCGGTTGGCCGATGGATCGCTGGCAATTATCGATTACAAAACCGGCAAACCGCCATCGGGCAAACAGGTGGAAAAAGGGTTCGCCCTGCAATTGGGCTTAATCGGGCTGATCGCCCGCGATGGCGATTTGGGGCCAGTATCGGGGGAGCCGGGGCATTTTGAATATTGGTCCTTAGCCAGCAGCAAAACCAGCAAGACCGGCTTTGGCTATGTTCAATCGCCTGTGAAAACGGATTATAATCGGGCAACGATGGCCGCAGATGAACTGTTGTCCACCACTAAGCGTTTCCTAAGCGAAGCAGTAGATGGCTGGATCAAGGGAACGCAGCCCTTCACCGCGAAATTGAATCCTGATTATCCCGGCTACACCGATTTTGATCAATTGATGCGGCTTGATGAATGGCAAAGCCGGATCGAAGCTGACGAGGGGGACAAGCGATGAGCGGCGCGGTCCATAGTCTGGCAGGGCAGCAGCGCGATGCTGTTGACCCGCAAGAATCGGTCTGGCTGTCGGCATCAGCGGGCACGGGTAAAACACAGGTGCTGTCTGCCCGGGTGCTGAGATTGTTGCTGGAAGAGGGCAATGATCCCTCCCAGATATTGTGCCTTACCTTTACCAAGGCTGGGGCCGCTGAAATGGCGGTGCGGGTTAAACAGGTGCTGGCCCGCTGGGTTCGCATGCCTGATATCGATCTGGCGGATGAATTACAGGCCATCGGCGCCAGAACCAATCCTGCAACCATCGCGCGGGCCCGGGCGCTGTTCGCCAATGTGCTGGACAGCCCCGGCGGCGGGCTGCGAATTGATACGATCCATGCCTTTGCACAATGGTTGCTGTCCGCATTCCCGCTGGAATCCGGTATCGCGCCGGGTTCGCGCGCGATGGAGGACCGCGACCGTGATCTATTATCGCGCGAAGTGCTGGGCGAGATGTTGGTGAATGCCGAACAGGAAGGCGACCATGCGACCTTGGATGCCATTGCACAATTCAGCCGCCGCAAGGGGCCTGATGCGGTTCGAACATGGTTGATGCGCTGCGCCTGCGCTGCGGATTTGTGGGAAGGGCCGGCCCATTGGCAGCCGCCGATGCGGCCGCGGGTTTGCGCCTTATTGGGGCTGGGGGCCGATGCGTCGGTGGCAGATGCAGCGGCGCTGTGCACTGATGAAGAATTTGATGTCGCCTCGCTGCGCCAATGTCTTGCAATTTTTGCGGCTTGGGACACCAAAACGGGGCAGGCGGGGGCTGCTGCAATCCATGAATGGTTGGATCAAGATGCGATGGGCCGGCTTGAAACATTAGACAGTTTTTTCGGATCGGTGATGACCGCCAAGGGCGACCCGATGCAAATTGTGGCCAAGCGAGACACTGCTTACAAAGCGCAAATCGGGCGTGTGAAGGAAAGCATCGAACGGGCCCGCGATTTAATGGGGCTGATCACATTGGCAGATTTTCTTGCCCCATCATTCGAAGTGGGGCGCAAATTTTCCTTGCTATGGGCTGATGCGAAAAAACAGGAAGGTTACGTCGATTTTGACGACCAGATCCAGCACGCAGCAGCCTTGCTACGCAATAGCGATATGGCTGATTGGATCCGCTATAAATTAGACCGCCGGTTTGATCATATTTTGATTGATGAGGCACAAGATACCAATGAAGAACAATGGGATATTATCTTTGCGCTGATCGATGATTTTTTCTCGGGCGAGGGCGCGCATGATAATAAACTGCGCACTTTGTTCACTGTGGGTGATTATAAACAAGCCATCTTTCGTTTTCAGGGAACCAGCCCGGAAAATTTTGAAATTGCCCGCAATAGGGTGAAATCATTGATGGAATATGCCGTGCAGAACGTGGTTCAAACCCGTTCAAATTATGATGCCCGCAGCCTGAAGGAATATGGGCTGGGCCAATCATTCAGGACAGCGCGCCCGGTTCTGGATTTTGTTGATGCTGCGATAGAGGAACTGGGGTGGAAGACTTTCGGTCTCAAAACCGACCCGGGCAAACATTCAGGGGATGATCGCCCGGGCCTGGTGACCTTGTGGAATGTGGTGAGCGAAACTGACGGGGATGACGGGGCCGAAGAAGAGGCTGATGAAGGCTGGCTTGGGCGTCATGACCGGTTGATGGCGGATAAAATTGCCCGGCAGGTCCGGCAATGGATGGATCAAGGTTTCCCATTGGTCAAAGGCAAGGCCCGCAATGCGGCCCCTGGCGATGTGATGGTGCTGGTGCGCAAACGCAAGGAATTGGCCGGGCTGATTGTGGCGCGGCTTTATGCTGCCGGGGTTCCGGTGGCCGGGGTTGACCGGTTGCGGCTGGGCAACCCGCTTGCGGTAAAGGATTTAATGGCGGCGCTGAATTTTGCCGCCCAACCGCTGGATGATCTGAGCCTGGCAAACATCCTTGTTTCCCCCCTGATTGGCTGGAGCCAGGAACAATTGCTCGAATGGGCCTATCGCCCCAAGGGGGTGCGCCTGTGGGATCATCTGCGAAAATCGGACAATCCCGATATGGCCCAAACCGCCGATCAATTGCGGGATTTGATCGGGCTGGCTGATTACGAAACGCCGCAGGCTTTGCTGCATTGGATATTGGCTGGCCCTTGGCAGGGGCGGCGCAAATTGGTGGCGCGATTGGGACGTGAAGCAAACGATCCGATCAATGAATTACTGAATGCCGCACATGTTTATGCATCGGCCCATACCGCCAGCCTGCATGGTTTTATCCGGTGGATGGCCGCGGGCGAAGGGGAATTGAAACGCGAGGCGGGCGAGAACGCAGATCTGGTCAGGGTGATGACCGTTCATGGTTCAAAGGGGCTGCAATCCCCGATCGTGATCCTTGCCGATGCAGCAGGAAAGCCCGGTTCAACATCGGATCTGACGCTGATCGAAACGCTGCCGGGCGCCGGCGCGCCGCGCAAGGTGCCCCTGCCGGGCCTGACCAGGGCTGAAATGAAGGGCCCAATAATTGCAGCGCAAGAATTGGCCGTAGAAGAAGAAATGCAGGAACATTGGCGGCTGCTTTATGTTGCAATGACAAGGGCGGAAGAGGCGCTGTTTATCGGCGGTTCGCTGGGCGTAAGAGAGAGAAAGAAAGGCCCATCGCCCGATAGCTGGTATGCCCGGATCAAGCCCTTGTTCAAGGAAATGCCGCTAGAGGATGATATATGGGGCGGGCGCTGGGAATGGGGCGCGCGGGCCGATGATATTGCGATTGCTGCGCCCGCAGCAAACCATGGATCAACCCCATTGCCGCACTGGGCAATCACACCCATCGGGCCAGAGCCGCGCCCGCCGCGCCCGCTTGCGCCATCTGCCGCTGGGGGCGAACAAGGGGCTGATCCGCCGCTGCCGCCAGAGGCCGCCCGTGATGCGGCGCGGCGCGGTGTATTGATCCACGCCTTGCTTGAACGATTGCCCGATGTTGCGGTGGATGCGCGCGCAGATGCCGCGCGCACATGGCTGGCGCGTCAGGCACCCGATTTGGAAACGGCGATGCTGGAAGAGATGCTGCAATCTGCATTGTCAATTTTGCAAACGCCTGAATTTGCAGAAATCTTTTCCGATGCCGCCTTGGCCGAAGTGCCGCTGGCGGCAATAGTGGATGGGCAAGTGATTGCCGGGACTGCTGATCGCCTGCTGATCACGCCGAACAAAATCACCGTGGTTGATTTTAAGACTGCCCGCCGCCCGCCTGCAAATCTGGGCGAAATTCCGCAATCGACCCTGCGTCAAATGGGGGCCTATGCAGCAGCGCTGGCGGAAATTTACCCCGATCACACCGTTTGCGCCGCTGTTTTATATACTCAGACCCCTATTCTCCTGCCGATACCGGCGGAAATTTTGGCACAGCACAAACCTCGATTGTCCACCGCGCAGGAAAGCTTTTCCCGTTCGCTTCTTGAGTGAGGCGCAACAAGGGCTAAGTTGGTATTCAACACATAGGAGATTTCAAATGGCGACAATCCAAGTCACTGACGACAGCTTCAAAGCCGATGTACTGGAATCCAGCACGCCTGTTCTGGTTGATTTTTGGGCGGATTGGTGCGGCCCTTGCAAGATGATCGCGCCTGCGCTGGAAGAAATCAGCGAAGAGCTGTCCGGCAAAGTGACCATCGCGAAGATGGACATAATGGAAAACACCGGCATTCCCGGGGAAATTGGTGTTCAGTCGATCCCGCTGATGGTGTTGTTTAAAGATGGCAAGCCGGTTGCCCAGAAATTGGGCGCAGCGCCCAAGGGGCAGCTCAAGACCTGGCTGGAAGGCGAACTTTAATCCAATAATTCTAATCGCGCGGCAAGACTGTCCCACAGGGCAGGGCTTGCCGCGCCAATCAAACCTGTTCGGTCATGTTCGTCCACCCGATAGGGGGAGCCATCCAGCCGGGCTGCTTTGCCGCCCGCTTCGTTGAGCCATAGGGCCCCTGCGGCATGATCCCACGCCAGCGTGCGTTCAAAAATTGAAACATCATTGATGCCAAGGGCAAGGCGAGGATATTGTTCCGCCGCGCAGCGCGGTATGTCGACCAATTGGTAATGCGGCGCGATGTGGCGCTCCATCGCTGCGCGCTGGGCCTGATCCATAAATAAGGTTGAAATCGCCGCTATTGGTGGCTGCATTGCGCTGGTGCGGGCAAAAATACGGTCTTCACCGATAAAGGCGCCCTTGCCGCGGCATGCACTGCACAGCCGGGCGCTGAGCGGATCATAAATCCAGCCCGTTTGCGCCTCCCCGCCCGATGCCATCGCAATCAGGATGCCGAAGGGCGGTTTTGCCTGCGCGAAATTGTTGGTTCCATCAATGGGGTCAACGATCCAGCAATCACCGCCGAGCAAATCAAGCAATGCAGGATTGGCATGGGCCGCCTCCTCCCCCACAATCGGCAGGGACGGCATTATTTTGCTCAGCCCTTCATAAATCATATCTTCTGCCAATGTATCGGCAATGGTGACCAGATCATCAGGCGCTTTTTGCGTGATCTGGGCGGCCGATAATGTTTGATAGTGGGGCAGGATGATTTGGTCTGAAACTGCGCGCAGCAAATTATGCATGGCATCATGCAGTGCGCTGGAAATCATGATCGGTAATCAGCATTGATCGCGATGTAACCATGCGTGAGATCGCAGGTCCACACAGCGGCGCTGCCAGTGCCCATGCCCAGGTCCACCTCAATCGTGATTTGGTTTCCTTTTAGGTGCTGCGTCACCGGCGCTTCGTCATAATCGGCAATTGGCTGCCCCTCGCGAGCGGCCCAGATGCCGCCAAACCCGATCGATAGCTTGTCCCGATCAGCAGGCTCTCCTGCCTTGCCCACGGCCATAACCACGCGGCCCCAATTGGCATCTTCGCCTGCGATGGCCGTTTTGACCAAGGGTGAATTGGCGATCGATAGGCCGATTTTACGCGCGCTTTGATCAGAAACGGCGCCGTTCACGCGTATTTCGATGAATTTTTGCGCGCCTTCGCCGTCGCGAACCACCAATTGCGCTAGTTGCAGGCAGACATCGTGCAGGGCTGCGGCAAAGGCATCAGCGCCATCATCAGCAAAGGATGTGAGCGGCGGATTGCCGGCCTTGGCTGTGGCAAAGGCCAGAACGGTGTCGCTGGTGGATGTATCGCTGTCGACCGTAATGCAGGAAAATGTGTCCTTATTGCTGGCAGACAGCAATTGTTGCAGAAATTCCGGCGCGATTGCTGCATCGGTAAAAATATACCCCAGCATCGTGGCCATATCAGGGGCGATCATGCCGCTGCCCTTAATAATGGCGGCAATTTCCACCCGCTTACCGCCCACGATGGCCGATGCGCTGGCACCTTTGGGATAGGTATCGGTCGTTGCAATGGTGTTTGCGGCATCTTGCCAGCTGCATTGCGGGGCATGGATCACTTTGGCGATGCCCGCGCGGGCCTTGTCCTTGGGCAGCGGCACACCGATCACGCCGGTGGAGGACACCAGAATCTGGGCCGGCAAGCAGCCTAGATGGCCTGAGAGCTGGTCCATGATCTGTTCCACCGCCTCGCGCCCGCGGTGGCCGGTAAATGCATTGGCATTGCCCGCATTTACAATAAGGGCGCGGGCAGTGCCGGATTTAACTTGTTCGCGGCCCAATTCCACCTCTGTTGATGGACAGGCGCTGCGGGTAAACACGCCTGCTACTGCGGTTCCTTCGGCCAATTCAGCATAGGTCAGATCGGCCCGGTCCCAATCTTTATATCCCGCCTTTGCAGTGCGCAGGGTTACGCCGCTGATCTGGGGCATATCAGGAAAAGGCAGGGCGAGCGGAGAGCGGGTAAGGTCCATAGCTGACCATCTAGGGCGGACAGTCAGCCACGTAAACGCGTTTGCGTGTGGACTAGAGGGATCAAACTGCCTATCTAGCTGCTTGATGATACGCAGACTTCTCACTTGCCTTGCGCTAATTACCGGCCTTGCTGCTGCAGGGGCGCCTGCAAACGCAGCTGTGATGGAGGCGTTGAGCGAGCAAGTCAGCAGCGCTTCTTCCGCCGCATTATCAGGAAAATCCGCGCGGGTTGAATGCAATGTGCAGTGTGATGCTGACCCGATAAAGGGTGATCCGTTGAGGGCTTGCAAGCGCTCAGAACCTGTCGTGATCTATATTCCCACGATCCAGTTCGGGGCCGACCGCGCTTACGAATAGAATGCGCGATGCGGGATAATTTGCACCCCGGATAATTTGCAACATTGCGGCAGAGCCAGATCCAGAACCAATGGCAGCATGGCGAGCCAATTTATTCAAACATTTCAGGCCCGACAGGACCATTTTCATGATCAATGCACTCGTCAAATCCATTTTTGGCTCGGCCAACGAACGCTACGTCAAATCAATTGGCAAAATCGTTAATCAAGTCAACGCGTTGGAGCCGCAGATACAGGCCCTTTCGGACGAGGAGCTTCAGGCGCAAACCGATAAATTCCGCGCGCAATTGGCCGATGGCAAAACGCTGGAAGATATCATGCCAGAGGCATTTGCCACCATACGCGAGGGATCGGTCCGCGTGCTTGGGATGCGGCATTTTGATGTGCAGTTGATTGGCGGCGTGGTGCTTCACCGCGGCGAAATCGCAGAAATGCGGACGGGCGAGGGCAAAACGCTGGTGGCAACGCTGGCCACCTATCTAAACGCGATCGAGGGCAAGGGCGCCCATGTCGTGACGGTCAATGATTACCTCGCGCGGCGCGATGCTGATTGGATGGGGCAATTATATACATGGCTGAACCTGTCTGTTGGCGTGATTGTTCCCAATATCGGGGAAGAAGAACGGCGTGAGGCCTATCTTGCCGACATTACATATGGCACCAATAATGAATTCGGTTTCGATTATTTGCGCGATAATATGAAACATGAACGCAGCCAGATGGTGCAGCGCCCATTCAATTTTGCAATCGTTGATGAAGTCGATTCGATCCTGATTGACGAAGCGCGCACCCCGCTGATCATCTCTGGCCCGACAGAGGACAAGACCGAACTCTACACCCAGATTGATGCAATCGTTAATCAGGTGGATGAAAGTTTCTACGAAGCGGACGAAAAAACGAAGAACATTTCCTGGACCGAAGATGGCATCGAGAAGATCGAGCTGATGTTGGCCGAGGCGGGGTTGCTTGAATCAGACAATCTATATGATGTGGTCAACACGCAGGTGGTTCACCATCTTGATCAGGCATTAAGAGCCAACATCATGTTCAAGCGGGATACCGATTATATCATCAAGGATGATAAGGTCGTTATCATTGATGAATTTACTGGCCGGATGATGGATGGGCGCCGGTGGTCCAATGGATTGCATCAGGCGGTTGAGGCCAAGGAAGGCATGACGATCGAGCCGGAAAACCAGACCATGGCCTCGATTACTTTCCAGAATTATTTCCGCATGTATCCCAAATTATCCGGCATGACCGGCACCGCCGCAACGGAGGCGGCTGAATTCTGGGAAATCTACAAGATGAATGTGGTCACCATCCCAACCAATGTGGATGTGTTGCGGATTGACGAGGATGACCAATTCTTCAAAAACACAGAGGATAAATTCAAGGCGATTGCCAAGGCGATCGCGGAAAAGGCTGAAATTGGCCAGCCAGTGCTGGTCGGCACTGTGTCGATTGAAAAATCTGAACTTCTTTCCCGTTTTCTGGATGAAGAGGGGGTTAAACATTCGGTCCTCAATGCGCGTTTCCATGAAAGCGAAGCGCATATCGTGGCGCAGGCTGGCCGAATGGGCGCTGTAACCATTGCCACCAATATGGCGGGCCGCGGCACAGACATCCAATTGGGCGGCAATGTCGAATTTCGCGAGGAAGGCGAGCTGTCGCATCTGCCCGAAGGGGCAGAGCGTGATGCTGCCTTGGCCGTTATCAAGGCTGAGGTGCAGGCCGAACGTGAAAAAGTGTTGGATGCAGGCGGCCTGTTCGTGCTGGGCACAGAACGGCATGAAAGCCGCCGGATCGATAATCAATTGCGCGGCCGGTCAGGCCGGCAGGGCGATCCTGGCCTGTCGCGTTTCTACCTTTGCTTAGAAGATGATCTTCTGCGTATTTTCGGCCCCGACACATTGTTTAGCCGGATGATGAATTCCAATCTGGAAGATGGAGAGGCGATCGGTTCCAAATGGCTGTCAAAAGCGATCGAAACCGCCCAGAAAAAGGTCGAATCCCGCAATTACGATATTCGCAAGCAGGTTGTTGAATATGATGATGTGATGAACGATCAACGCAAAGTGATCTACGAACAAAGAGCAGAGATCATGGACAGCGAAGCGGTCGATGATGTCGTGCTGGATATGCGTTATGATACGGTCAATGCTCTGGTCAATGTGGCTTGTCCGCCCGGATCTTATCCTGAACAATGGGATATTGATGGCTTAAAAACCCGATCCGAGGAAGTTCTTGGTTTCACCCTGCCGATTGATCAATGGTTGGAAGAAGACGAAGTCGGGCCGGAAATTATCGAGGACCGTGTCCGCGCGCAGGTGGACGAAATTATGGAACGCAAGATGGCCGGCTCTGACCCGGGCATCTGGCGCAGGGTTGAAAAGAGCATCCTGCTTGAACGGTTGGATTATCATTGGAAAGAACACCTCGCGACGCTGGATGCGCTGCGTCAGGTGGTGGGTTTGCGCGCCCATGCCCAAAAACAACCGATCAATGAATATAAGCAAGAAGCATTCGGCCTGTTTGAACAGATGCTGGAAACATTGCGCGAAGACATCACCAGCATTCTGGTGAAAAGCGAATTGCGCATGACACCGCCGCCGGAAGAAACGCTGCCCGAATTGCCAGACTTTTTAACAGCGCATGTCGATCCGCTGACCGGGCTGGATAATTCGGCTGATGGCGATGGCTCTGCCGGGCAAGAAGCCATGTTTGGCTCCCTTGCAGGTTCCCCGCGCGCAGCGGTCGGGCCGGGCGGGGCCATCACGGACAATCCCTATGCCGATATGGGCATCAGCCGTAACGCCCAATGCCCCTGCGGTTCAGGCAATAAATACAAACATTGCCACGGCGCCGCCGCCTAAAACCGGCACCCTGCACCCAAAAGACCAAGGGCCCGGTCAGCAATTAGCTGGCCGGGCCCTTTGGTTTATTTGCAGCTAAGCAAAAGCTGGCTCCCCGAGTTGGATTCGAACCAACGACCAAGTGATTAACAGTCACCTACTCTACCGCTGAGCTATCGGGGAACATTGCTTCAGTCCCTGCTGTGGGACAGGAGTGCGCCTATATGCAGCGCGAAAACGTTTGGCAAGCCAGAGTTTTGACTCGATGAATTTTGCTGTCAGACAACAAATTGCTCAGCCACGATCCGTTCGTCCAGCGAATGGCCTGGATCGAACAATAATGTCAGCTCTGCCTCGCGTGCAATTCGCAGCGAAACCTGCGCGATGTCGCGTAATTCCTTCTGATCGGCGACGGCGGAAACAGGGCGTTTTTCCGAATCAAGAACGCGGAAATTTATTCCGCTTCGGTCGGGCAATATTGCCCCGCGCCAGCGGCGCGGACGGAAGGCGGAAATCGGGGTCAGCGCCAATAATTGCGAATCGAGCGGCAGGATCGGGCCATTGGCAGAAAGGTTATATGCCGTTGAACCAGCTGGCGTTGACACCAATACGCCATCACAAACCAGTTCCTTGATCCGCACCTTATCATCCACGGTGACCTCTATCTTGGCGGTTTGGCGCGTTTCACGCAGCAACGATACTTCGTTGATGGCGCAAAAACTGTGATGTTTACCGCTCCGCGTTACGGCATCCATTCTAAGCGGCGCAATCGCGATTGCGCGTGAACGGTTGATCCGGGACAGGATTTTGGCGGGGCTGCGGGGTTTATTCATTAAAAAACCAACAGTGCCCAGATTGACGCCATAGGCGGGAATGACGCGATCTTCGTCAAGCATCTGGTGCAGCGTTTGGAGCATGAACCCATCACCGCCAAGCACAACAACGGCCTGCGCATCCTGCATTGGCACCCATTCATGGGCATTGCGCAATTCAAATTCCGCCTCGCGCGCGCGCTCTGTATCAGATGCGAGCAGGGCCAAGCGGGTAAAATCGTGATGCCTGCTTTGGTGATTGTTGGGCAAAACCCCGGTCTCCGCAATTTTCGTGACACAATGTGCCTGAAATATTGTTCACTGTCCTATGGATGGCTGTGCCATTTGGCAACGCGTCAGATAATCGTCATAAATCCTAAAGATTTCGCGTTATGGCAAAGTGATGGCAAGTAGGCATTCGATGACCAAGGCAGAACAACGCGATACATTGACGGGGCTGGCCAGCAGCGGCGCGGCCCAGGCAAAGCTGGCGCAGTGGCAGGAACAGGCCAAGGCCGAGGGGCGCACTGCGCCTGTCCATGTCATGTTGATCGCGCTGGGCCGGTTTGACACGGTTAATCTGGCCTATGGCGAGGATGCAGGCGATGGGGCGCTAGTTACAGTGGCCCAGCGCATCGCCCATTTTTCCGAGGATGAATTTGAACATGGCGATTGGATCGCCGCGCGCATAGGGGGCGGAAAATTTCTGCTTGGTGTGCGCGAAGCGTGCAGCCGTGAACGCTGGCAATGGTTGGGGGATGCATTGGCCGATGCTGTGGCCCACCCGATCACGGGCGCAGAGGGGGCCGGGACGCTGCGTCTGTGGCCCCGTGTTGCCTTAATGCGGGCAATGCCCGGCGAAGGGCCGCAGATGGTGTTTGACCGTTTGGGCCAGGCGCTGGAACATGCCCGTGAACACCGCGGCCGCCGGGTTGTGTGGGCCGATGGCGGGCTGACCCCGCGCGGGCGGCCCAGCGCGCAGCTAGAGGCTGATTTGCTGGCCGCGTTGGACCGGGGTGAAATAGAAGTGGTCTACCAGCCGCAATACAGCCTGCCTGATGATCGATTGATCGGGGCAGAGGCATTAGCGCGCTGGCAACACCCTGAACTGGGCCGGATTGGCGCCAGCGCATTATTTGCAATTGCAGAACGCGCTGACCATGTGGCCCCCCTATCAAGGCATATTGCCCAAGGCGCATTGATCGGCGCGGCAAAGTGGCCGGATGATTTGCGTTTGTCGCTCAATGTTACACCGGCCGATCTTGCCGCGGCGAGTTTCGCCAAAGAGCTTGAATTATTGATTGAATTTTCCAGTTTTGATGCAAACCGCCTGACGCTGGAAATTACCGAACATGTATTATTGTCGGAATTGGAACGGGCATCTGCCATGTTGGGCACGCTCAGATCTTGCGGTGTGCGTATCGCGCTTGATGATTTCGGGGCCGGTTTCTGTAATTTCCAATATCTTAAAATCCTACCGCTTGATTATCTCAAGCTGGACCGGGCAATGGTTGATGGGATTGATGATACGCCCAAGGATCTGGTTGTTTTTCAGGCGATTGTGGCAATGGCCAAGGCGTTGGATTTACAAATCATCGCAGAAG
>Ga0209345_10002756_pt1 | contig 18921 bp, 18 predicted proteins | sample Cruoilmetagenom7_FD_187294 | JGI IMG/M metagenome (GOLD analysis project Ga0209345, IMG submission 187294) | Oil polluted marine microbial communities from Coal Oil Point, Santa Barbara, California, USA - Sample 7 (SPAdes) (version 2) | ecosystem: Environmental > Aquatic > Marine > Oil seeps ...
CGGCTGTAAACTCAAAGGTAGGCAGGGCAAAATAGCGGTGCAATGCTGAAAACGACAAAGGTGTCGCTATATCGGCATTTTACATAAATCCGAGTTCCAGGCGGGCCTCGTCCGACATCATTTCCATGCCCCATTGCGGCTCCCAGACCAGTTGCACGTCAACGGTTTTCACGCCGGGCAAAGGCGAGACCGCATCGGCAATCCAGCCCGGCATTTCGCCAGCCACAGGGCATCCGGGTGCCGTCAGTGACATCAGGATCAACACATCCCCTGCATCCGAAATATCAATTGTGTAAACCAGACCCAGATCGTAAATGTTCACCGGCACCTCGGGGTCATAAACCGAGCGGCAAGCCTCGACAATGGGTTCATACAGCGCGTGATCCGTACTGGATGGTTTGATCAGTGGCGTGCCCTCAAGAGGGGCTTCGGGTGTGGCAGTCATGAGTTCCTCGCGCGATTACTTGACTGAATATATAAGGATTGATTGCCCCACCGTCCAGAGCCGAAAATGCCGCAGGAACAGAATTCGATTTTTACAGTTCAAGTGGCAAGGCAGTGCAGAGCTTTTTCGGGTGCAAAACTTGATGGTTTATGGCTCGCCCTGCACGAAATTGTCAAAGGTGCTGATGATTTGCTAAAAGCAGCGGAGAGGGGTATTTTGGTGGATGTGACCACAGCGCAGGGGGTGTTTGCGCTGATCTATCCGCCAAAACCAACTGATACGGAGAAAACCGCGTGACGAATGATTTAAGCGATAAGCATTGTGAGCCTTGCGAGGGTGGTATTCAGGCAATGGGCGTTGAGGCGGCCAGCGCACTGATGGATCAATTGCATAAGGATTGGGTGTTGGCTGATTCCGGCGCGGCGCTGGTGCGACGGCTGGAATTCAAAGGCTTTGCCAAACCGGTTTACCACGCCAATCTGGCAGGGTTCTTGGGCGACCAAGAGGGGCATCATCCGGATGTTCGCTTTGGTTGGGGTTATTGCGAGGTTGAATTCACCACCCATGTTGCAGGCGGGCTATCGCAAAATGATTTTATTTGTGCGGCCAAGTTTGACCGGATGATTGCCGGGGGCTGATATTTTGAGGGTGATCAACGTCTGAGCCTTTGCATTTGTGCGCGGCTTGGCCTATGCCGCCGCCATGACACAGTTTTCCTTTGATCTGGCCGCAACCGACGGCAAAGCCCGCACTGGCACTATTTCCACGCCGCGTGGTGACATTCGCACGCCTGCCTTCATGCCTGTTGGCACAGCGGCGACCGTTAAGGCGATGATGCCCGAAAGTGTGCGCGCTACGGGGGCGGATATCCTGCTGGGCAATACCTATCATTTGATGTTGCGCCCAACGGCCGAGCGGATTGCCAATCTTGGCGGCTTGCACAAGTTCATGAACTGGGAGCGGCCCATTTTGACAGATTCCGGCGGGTTTCAGGTGATGAGCCTGTCTGATCTGCGCAAAATGTCGGAAAAAGGCGTGACCTTCAAATCCCACATTGATGGCAGCCTGCACGAGATCACACCCGAACGCAGCATGGAAATCCAGCGCCTGTTGGGTAGCGACATTGTGATGTGCTTTGACGAATGCACCCCGCATCCGGCAACTGAGGACGTGGCGCTAAAATCCATGCAAATGTCGATGCGGTGGGCGCAACGCTCGCGCGAGGCGTTTGGTGATCGGCCAGGGCATGCTTTGTTTGGTATCCAGCAGGGCAGCGTTTTCAAGGACCAACGTGAGGAAAGCGCTGAGGCGCTCAAATCAATCGGGTTTGAGGGGTATGCGGTTGGTGGTCTGGCTGTGGGCGAGGGGCAGCAGACCATGTTTGAGGTGCTGGACTACGCCCCGGACATGTTGCCATCCGACAAGCCCCGCTACCTGATGGGAGTCGGCAAACCGGATGATCTGGTTGGCGGTGTAAAACGTGGTATCGACATGTTTGATTGCGTTTTACCGAGCCGTTCAGGGCGCACAGGACAGATTTTCACCCGCAACGGGGTGTTGAACATCAAAAACGCCCGCCACCGCGATGACCCGCGGCCTTTGGACGAGGCCTGCACCTGTCCGGCCTGCGCGAACTATTCGCGTGCCTATCTGCACCATGTTTTCAAGGCCCAAGAGATCATCAGCTCAATGCTGATGACATGGCACAACCTGCATTATTATCAGGAATTGATGGCAGGTATGCGCGCCGCCATTACTGCCCGAAGTTTCGAGAAATTCGAGATGGATTTCCATGCACAGCGTGCGCAAGGCGATATCGAACAAATTTAGACGTTTTGCACAAAAACGGGGGTAAATGTACTTTATCCACCGTTAATTTCCTATTTCTGCAACTTTTTAACGATTAAAGGCAATTGTTCGCTTGCCCCGCCCGTCGCGGAAAGGCACATTGCCCCAAAATTTGTATGGCAGGTTAGTGGTTGAAAGATCGGGGGCACACCCCCACCTCTATAAGCCAAAGACTGGAGACAGGCAGGCTGCCTATTTGAGAAGGGGCCTGTCGTTGTCTGCCAAATAAAAAGGATACTAAATGACCGAGCATTTGAGCACATCTTACCCCGTCCTGCCGCTGCGCGATATTGTGGTGTTCCCGCATATGATCGTGCCGCTGTTTGTGGGCCGCGAAAAATCTGTCAAAGCGCTGGAAGAGGTGATGGTGGACGACAAGCAAATCCTGCTGTCGAGCCAGGTTGACCCGACGCAAGATGATCCAGAATCAGACGGCATATACAACGTTGGTGTTTTGGCCAATGTGTTGCAACTGCTGAAACTGCCCGATGGCACTGTTAAGGTGCTGGTTGAAGGACGGATGCGCGTCAAGATCACCGAGTATCTTGAAAACGAACACTATTTTGAAGCCCGCGCTGTAGCGCTGGAAGAAAGCCAAGGCGATGCCGATACGGTAGAAGCGTTGGTGCGTTCAGTTGGATCCGAGTTTGAGCGCTATGCCAAAATCAAGAAAAACGTGCCGGAAGAGGCGATGTCGGCGGTGGCTGACGCGGTCGATAGTGACAAGCTGTCTGACTTGGTTGCCGGTCATTTGGGTATCGAGGTTGAACAAAAGCAGGAGCTTTTGGAAACCCTGTCAGTGTCGGACCGGCTGGAGAAGATTTACGGTTTGATGCAGGGCGAAATGTCGGTGCTGAAGGTCGAGAAAAAGATCAAGACCCGGGTGAAGAGCCAGATGGAGCGCACCCAGCGTGAATATTATCTGAACGAGCAAATGAAGGCGATCCAAAAGGAACTGGGGGATGGCGAAGAAGGCCAGAACGAGGTTGCCGAACTGGAATCACGCATTGCCGAGACCAAACTGAGCAAAGAGGCGCTGGAAAAAGCCAACGCCGAGATGAAAAAGCTAAAGAACATGTCGCCGATGTCGGCCGAGGCCACTGTGGTGCGCAACTATCTGGAGTGGATGTTGAGCATTCCGTGGGGCAAACGCAGCCGTGTGAAAAAGGATCTGAATGCGGCCCAAAAGGTGCTGGATGATGATCACTATGGCTTAGAAAAGGTCAAAGAGCGTATCGTAGAGTATTTGGCTGTTGGCCAACGCTCTCGCAAGCTGAAGGGTCCGATCTTGTGTTTGGTTGGTCCGCCCGGTGTGGGTAAAACCAGCCTTGGTAAATCTGTGGCCCGTGCCACGGGGCGTGAATTTATTCGCATCTCGTTGGGGGGGGTGCGTGACGAGTCTGAAATTCGCGGCCACCGTCGCACCTATATAGGCTCGATGCCAGGCAAGATCATTCAGGCGCTGAAAAAGGCGAAGACCACTAACCCACTGATCCTGCTCGATGAAATCGACAAGATGGGGCAGGATTTTCGCGGTGATCCAGCGTCAGCCATGCTTGAGGTTCTGGACCCCGAACAAAACAGCACCTTCACCGACCATTACCTTGAGGTCGAATATGATCTGTCGGACGTGATGTTCCTGACCACGGCCAACAGCTATAACATGCCCGGCCCATTGCTGGACCGGATGGAGATTATCCCGCTGTCGGGCTACACCGAGGACGAGAAAAGCGAGATTGCCAAACAGCATTTGATCGGCAAGCAGGTCAAGAACCACGGCCTGAAAAAAGACGAGTTCGAGCTGAAAGATAAGGCGCTCAAAGAAATCATCCGCACCTATACCCGCGAGGCGGGGGTGCGTAATCTGGAACGCGAAATCGCCAAACTGGCCCGTAAGGCTGTGACCAAAATTGTGCGTGACGAAGAAGAACATGTTGTCATCACAACGGAAAACCTTGAAGATTATCTAGGTGTTAAGCGGTTCCGTTATGGGTTGGCCGAGGAAAAGGACCATGTTGGTGTGGTCACCGGTTTGGCTTGGACGTCGGTGGGGGGCGAATTGCTGTCGATTGAGGCGCTAAAGCTGCCAGGCAAAGGCCGGATGAAGACCACAGGCAAGTTGGGCGATGTGATGAAGGAGAGCATTGATGCAGCTTCCTCGTTCGTGCGCTCAATTAGCCCTCAAATCGGTGTGAAGCCGCCACAGTTCGAGAAAATCGACATACACGTTCACGTGCCCGAAGGCGCGACGCCCAAAGACGGGCCGAGTGCCGGGGTTGGGATGGTGACCTCGATCGTGTCGGTTCTGACGGGGATTGCGGTTAAAAAAGACATTGCCATGACAGGTGAGGTCACTTTGCGCGGCAATGTGTTGCCAATTGGTGGTTTGAAGGAAAAACTACTGGCCGCATTGCGCGGTGGCATCAAAACTGTGCTTATACCGGCCGAGAACGAAAAAGACCTGGTCGAGATCCCTGACAACGTGAAAGAGGGGCTGACGATTATCCCTGTGTCGCACGTGTCAGAGGTTCTGAAGCATGCCTTGGTGTCCGAACCCGTCGCCGTTGAATGGGACGAAGCTGCAGAAGAAGCGGCAGCGGCCAAAGCGGGGTTGGCAAGCAAGGCCGGGGATGTGGGCGCAACGGCCCACTGATCTTTCTGTTAAGTTTTTTTAAAGGGCACTCTTTACGGGTGCCCTTTTTTGCATTTTAGGCACATGTTAACTTTGGTTGCGTTCAAAGGTGGTGTAATTAACCATTCCGAACTATGTTGTTTCCAAACTGGAAACGAAAAGGCAATCAGAGCAATGGCAACCACCACAAAGAAACCAACCACCACGATTAAGAAAAAAGCACCAGCTAAACGGACTGCGGTAAAAGCCGCAAAAGCAGTAAAAGCAGTAAAAGCGCCGACTGCGATGGTTTCGACAGCCCCAGCGGTTGAGGTTGCAGAAGAAGCTCCAACCCTGCGCAAGAAAGAGCTGATCGACCGGGTCGTTGCACGCTCTGGCATCAAAAAGAAAGACGCCAAGCCGACGATTGAAGCGATGTTGGCTGTGCTTGGCGAAGCGTTGAGCAACGGTGAAGAGTTGAACCTGCACCCGATGGGGAAAATGAAGGTCACACGTGTGATCGACAAGCCAAACGCCACAGTTATGGTCACCAAGGTGCGCCGTCACAAGCTGAATGCTGGTGGTACAGTCGTTAAAATGGACTCGAATCCCTGATCAAATTCAGGCGGAACCCCAAAAAAACAATGCGTGCCCCGAAAGAGGCGCGTTTTTGTGTGAAAGGGGCTTGCGCACCCCAGCCAAGTCGCGTTAAACCGCGCCTCAGCACGGGTGATTAGCTCAGTTGGTAGAGCGCTTCGTTTACACCGAAGATGTCGGGAGTTCGAGCCTCTCATCACCCACCATTCTCCTTATAATATGTGAGCAGGTCATGGCTGACAGATACCCCGAAATATTTGTATTGCGTCACGGCCAAACCGAATGGAATCGCATTGCACGGTTCCAGGGGCGCAAGGATTCGGCGCTGACCAGTAAGGGACGCGAGCAGGCCAGAGTGCAGGGGGGCTTGCTGACCGAGGTGATTGCCGGGCGCAGTGGTATAGCGGCCTATTGCAGCCCACAGGGACGCGCTGCAAAGACCGCAGCCATCGTGCTTGAGCCTTTGGGCATGACGGCCATCGAGGATGTGCGCTTGTGTGAAATATCCTTTGGTAAATGGGAGGGGTTATCCTTTGAACAAATCGCCAAGGGCTGGCCCGATCAGACAAAAGACGCGGATAAAGATGCCTTTGAATGGCAATTCCACGCGCCGGGAGGCGAGAGTTTTGAGGCGATAAGGTTGCGTATAGAGGAATTTTTGGCCCATTTGAGTGCTCCCAGCATCATCATCACCCACGGCATCACCTCAAGGATACTGCGCGGCATCTGGTTGGGTGATGAGAGTAACGATCTTGGCGCTGTGATGGGCGGACAAGGTTGTGTTTATCACATGCAGGATGGTCAGCAAATCAAGCTGGGCGACTAATCTTGCTGGTGACAAAACTATTTTACCAAAACCTGTCGGAACCGCTTGACGCCTATCGCCCATAGCCCTAGAACGCCCAAACAGATCATTGATAAGATGTTTTGTTAAAGTGCGCGGTTGTAGCTCAGTTGGTTAGAGTACCGGCCTGTCACGCCGGGGGTCGCGGGTTCGAGTCCCGTCAACCGCGCCACTTATTCTCCTCTTCAGAATATGAGAGAACCGATATGTCATTCCTCGACAAAATCCCGATGCAGACCCTAGTTATCGCCGCGATTTTTCTGGGGCTATCACCTTTTGTGCCGGAGCCGCATCTCTGGCAAAAACTAAAGATGTTGGTTGCGGGGGAACTGGTCAAGCCATTGGATATGTTTGATATGTTGTTTCACGGAGCGCCAACATTGCTGTTGATCGCCAAGCTGGCGCGTAACAGCAAGCGTGCAGGTGAGGAATAGGCTATGTGGGCGTTTCTGGAACAACTGCCGCTGTCTTATGCGGTGATCGCAGCTGCCACATTGGGGTTAGCGCCGTTCAAACCGGAGCCGCACATCTGGGAAAAAATAAAAATGATCAAATCGGGCACCTTAAAGCGCCCGATTGATATATTCGATTTCCTGCTGCATGCCGCGCCGTTTGCGGTGCTGCTGGCGAAATTGGTGCAGATCGCAATCGGTTGAAGACCGAGCTAAATATTTTGAAAATATTTAGCAAAATCCTATGAAAGGATTTTACTTCGCTAGTGCTGCTAAAATCCGGGCCCAGCTGCGGGTGCCCTTGTGAAAACTCTCCATATCGTATTTTTCATTCGGTGAATGGATTGCATCATCATCCTTGCCAAAGCCGATCAACATTGCGTCCATGTTCAATATATCCTTGAAAAATCCGGCAATCGGGATGGAGCCGCCACAGCCAATGTAGGCACCAGGGCGCGGCCATTCATCCGTTAACGCTTGGCGGGATTTTTCAAACACCGGATTGTCCGTCGACATTTGCGAGGCTGATGAGCCGCGGTGAGCGGAGAAAACCACGGTGAAATCGTCGGGCAGGCGTGCGTTGATATAGGTCACGAGGGAATCGTGGATTTTATCGGGGTCCTGTTGGCCGACAAGCCTGAAACTGAGTTTGGCATGGGCCTCGGCAGGCAACACGGTCTTGAACCCGTCACCAATATAGCCACCCCAAATGCCGTTGACCTCGCAGGTCGGGCGAGACCAGATCATTTCAAGCGGGGTACGGTTCTGCTCGCCAGCGGGCTCTGATAGGCCGACATCTCCCAGAAAACTGGCGTGATCAAAGGCAAGGTTTTGCCATTGGCTACGCATTTCATCAGACAGCTCTGGCACATCGTCATAAAATCCGTCGAGCGTGATGCGGCCAGTTTCGTCGTGCAGTCCTGCGATGATACCGGACAACACATGAATAGGGTTGCCCGCCAGCCCGCCATACATTCCCGAATGCAGATCTCGCGCCGCTCCTTTGATACTGAATTCCTCGGTCACCATACCGCGCAGCTGGGTGGTGATGGCTGGTACGGCACTTTCAAACAGCCCTGTGTCACAGATCACCGCGATGTCGGCACTCAGCTCTTTTGCATTTTCCTTCATGAAAGGTACCAAGGATGGTGAGCCGGATTCCTCTTCACCCTCAAAGAAGATCGAGACCTTGATCGGCAGCGCGCCGTGAACCTGCACCCACGCACGGCAGGCCTCAACGAAGGTCATCAACTGGCCTTTGTCGTCACTTGATCCGCGCCCGCGAATGACCACGCCCTTGTCGGTTTCCTCCAGGGCGGGTTCAAACGGCGGCGTATGCCACAGCTCCAGAGGGTCGACCGGTTGCACGTCATAGTGGCCATAGAACATAATATGGGTGCCGGGGCCATCTGCGTGCCCCATGACCATCGGGTGCCCCTGAGTTGGCCGCTTGCTGGCGTCAAATCCAATGGTCTTTAGATCCTGAACCAGCCAGTCTGCTGCGCGGTCGCAATCTGCTACAAAGGCTGGGTCGGTGGAAATGGAAGGAATGCGCAACAAATCCAGCAATCGATCCGTGGCTTGTGGCAGGTTTTCGTCGATTTTTGCTAGAACGGCCTCAAGGGTCATTGGTATGCTCCGGTTAATAGTTTCCGGGCGAGCCTATCAGGCGACGTCCGCTTGTCTATAGGGACTGGTCAGTTGGTGCGGTGCAGGGTAAGTTTCTGCTGGTTAGGGGAGGATTTCATGAGAATATTTTTGACAACAGCGGCCGTTTTGGCCGTGAGCGTTTCAGCTGTCTTTGGCGCGGGGGATGTATTGGATGGAAAATCTGCAAAGAAGATGCTGTTTGCCTATAAAGGGTCGGAATTTGTGATCGTACCGCAGGATTTTATCGGCGATGCCGATACGGCGATGCTAAATACCATGGCCGGTATGACTGAGTTCAAATCAGTGCTGTATTATGGGGCGATTGCGGCATCCCCCAACGACGGGCTTGCCCACAAGGCGACAGTCGCGACGTCAAATCATCACACCTTTGATGCTGCCGAGCAGGCGGCGCTCACAGAATGCAATGGGCTACGCAGTGGCACTGCAAAATGCGTTGTGGTGGCACATATCACACCCAAGAAATACACCGCACAAATTTTTCAATTGTCGGCCAGCGCAACGGCGGCTTTCAAGAAAACCTATTTGCGCGGCAGGGGGCCCAAAGCTTTGGCAATCTCGCCAAGCCTGGGCAGTTATGCGGTCTCCAAGGGTGATGGGGCTGCGGATGCGGCTATAGCGGCTTGCGCTACCGATGGGGCTAAGGACTGTCAGGTCGTTGTTCAGGATTGAATTGAGCAACAGCGGCATTTTGTAACCTATCCGCAGGAATCTTAGGCGGCTAACATGCATTAACAACAGGTTTAGTGGTGATTCTGCACCGCTGACATCAAGGAGCTGGATATTGGATTACACTGCCAAACTGGACGAGAGCCTGCAACGACTGCATGATGAGGGACGGTACCGGACGTTCATTGATATCGAACGCCGCAAAGGCTCGTTTCCGCACGCGATCTGGCGGCGCCCTGATGGGCAGGAACAACCGATTACAGTTTGGTGCGGCAATGATTATCTGGGCATGGGGCAGCATCCGCATGTTTTGGAAGCGATGCACGAGGCGCTGAATGCCACGGGTGCGGGGTCTGGCGGCACGCGTAATATTTCCGGCACCACAGTCTATCACAAACAACTTGAAGCAGAGTTGGCTGATTTGCACCAAAAAGAGGCCGCACTGGTTTTTACCTCGGCCTATATTGCCAATGATGCGACCCTTTCGACCTTGCCACGGTTATTTCCGGGGTTGGTCATTTTGTCGGATGAATTGAACCATGCTTCGATGATTCAAGGCATTCGCAACGGGCGTAGTGACAAGAAAGTCTGGCGCCATAATGATGTGGCCCATCTGCGTGAATTGTTGGAGGCACTGGACCCCGACCAGCCCCGCGTGATTGCCTTTGAATCGATCTATTCAATGGACGGCGATTTTGGTCCGATCGAGCAAATTCTTGATCTGGCGGATGAATTTAACGCTCTGACTTATATTGATGAGGTTCATGCGGTCGGGATGTATGGCGCGCATGGCGCTGGTGTGGCTGAACGTGACGGGTTGATGGAGCGCATTGATATCATCAACGGCACGCTTGGCAAAGCTTATGGCGTGATGGGGGGCTATATTGCAACCTCTGCCAAGATGGCCGATGCGATCCGTTCTTACGCACCGGGTTTTATTTTCACAACCAGCCTGCCGCCAGCGGTTGCGGCGGGGGCAGCGGCTTCGGTTAAGCATCTAAAGACCGACCCGCATTTGCGCGCCTTGCAGCAGACCCAGGCGCAAATCCTGAAAGACCGTTTAAAAACGCTTGGCTTGCCGATCATTGATCACGGCACCCACATCGTTCCGGTACATGTTGGCGACCCTGTAAAGTGCAAAATGTTGTCGGATCGTTTGCTGAAAGATTACGGCATTTACGTCCAACCAATCAATTTCCCGACCGTGCCACGCGGCACCGAGCGGTTGCGATTCACCCCGTCCCCCGTGCATGGCTCTGAAGATATGGACAAGCTGGTCGATGCGCTGGATGACCTGTGGTCGCAATGTGCGCTGAATCGCGCCGAGTTGACCGGCTAGCACACTGTAAACGTGCAATATTGGTTGTTCTGTGTTATGGATTGAGCAATAGGTTGGCGCAGATCGAATCGTCAACTGATTTGGGGATGATCTAGTGATACTGGAGCAGGGTGAATGATCGGGCGTTTTTTATCGTCTAAAGAGGCTGAAGCTGAAACGCCCAGCGGCTTTGACGCCTATGATCTGCGACTTGGTGATGTGATGCGCGGCGAACGCGCGACGCTTGGCAAATCCCTGCTGGATGTACAGCGCGAGCTAAAAATCAAAGCCTCGTTCATCGCAGCGATCGAAAATTCTGACCCACATGCGTTTGATTCTCCCAGCTTTATTGCCGGTTACGTCCGCTCATATGCGCGCTATCTGGGGTTAGAGCCGGAATGGGCCTTTCAGGAATTCTGCAAGGAAAGCGATTACCGAACCGCGCATGGCATGTCTTCCGAGGCCTCAAGCCCCTCCAAGAGCATGTCCAAATCGGCACCGCTTGAGCGCCGCGATCCGCTGTCTGATCCGAATGCGGCCTTTGTTCCACAACGGGAATCAATGTTTGCCCATATCGAGCCCGGGGCGATTGGCTCGGTACTGGTTCTGGTGGCGTTGATTGGTGGCATCGGGTATGGCGGCTGGTCTGTGTTGCAAGAAGTGCAACGGGTGCAATTTGCCCCGGTCGAGCAATCCCCTGGTGTGACGGCCACAGTTGATCCTCTGGCTGCAAGAGATGTTGTCGCCGCAGTTGAGCAATCCTCGGGGTTTGTCGCCCCGACGCCGGATGCGCTGGACCGGCTGTATCGTCCGCAGGCGTTGGATGTGCCGGTGATGGTGGCGCGCGATGGTCCGATTGCGGCGCTGAACCCGCAAAGTTTTGGCACGCTCGCGTCTGACGATAATTTGAATGGTGCCGATCTGCGTCGCGTGATGGCCGGACTGGGCACGCCCGACCTGTCAACGGATACAGTAGACGCGGCCGACCCGACCCTGATCAAAGTGACCGAGGACGGCGTGCCTGAAGTTTCGATATTTGCTGTGAAGACGGCATGGGTTCGGATCAGCTCGGCTGATGGCACAGTGATTTTTGAAACGGTCATGGAAAAGGGCGGAAAATACGTGTTGCCCAAAACCGAAGAACCGCCAACCCTGCGCACGGGGAATGCCGGCGGGGTCTATTTTGCAGTGAATGGCAAAACCTACGGCCCAGCGGGCGAGGGGGCTTCGATTGCCAGCAAGGTCGCTCTGGGTGAAGCCGAGATCATGGAAAAATACCAATTGGCCGATCTGACAACGAGCGAAGAGCTGGCCAAAGTCGTTGCCTCACTTTCGGTCGTTCCGGAAGACGCCACGATAGACGAATAGCTTTACGCTTAGTCGTTGCCTGTCCGCGCATTGGTGATTATCTAATTCCTAGACAAAACTGAAACGGCCTCACAAGGCTGCCCCAAAAAGGCTGATCAATGACGCATAATCCTATACGTCCGTGGCGCGACATCGAGCGCCGTAAATCACGTGTAATCCATGTTGGTTCTGTGCCGATTGGCGGGGACTCACCGATTGCGGTGCAAACCATGACCAACACGCTGACATCGGATGCCTCCGCCACCATCAAACAGGTTCAGGCGTGTGCCGAGGCAGGGGCCGATATTGTGCGGGTTTCGGTGCCCGATATTGAATCATCAAAGGCGCTCAGGGAAATCGTCACCGAGAGTTCAGTGCCTATCGTGGCTGACATCCATTTCCATTATAAACGCGCCATCGAGGCCGCCGAAGCGGGGGCTGCCTGTTTGCGCATCAACCCCGGTAACATCGGTAAACCCGAGCGGGTTCGCGATGTTATTAAGGCGGCCCGCGATCATGGTTGCTCTATCCGGATTGGCGTGAATGCCGGGTCACTGGAAAAACACCTGTTGGACAAATACGGCGAACCATGCCCAGACGCGATGGTCGAAAGCGGGCTGGAACACATCCGTATTCTACAGGATAATGATTTTCACGAGTTCAAAATCTCGGTTAAGGCGTCGGATGTATTCATGACGGCCGCCGCCTATCAACAGCTGGCCGACGCCACGGATGCGCCGATCCATCTGGGCGTGACCGAGGCTGGCGGGCTGGTATCCGGCACGATCAAATCGGCGATTGGTCTTGGCAATCTTTTGTGGAGCGGTATTGGCGATACCATCCGCGTTTCATTGTCAGCGGATCCGGTTGAGGAGGTCAAGGTGGGCTTTGAAATCCTGAAATCATTGGGTCTGCGGCATCGCGGCGTGAACATCATTTCCTGCCCCAGCTGTGCGCGCCAAGGCTTTGATGTAATCAAAGTGGTGGATACGCTAGAGCGTCGTCTGGAGCATATAAAAACGCCGATGAGTCTGAGCATCATCGGCTGTGTGGTGAATGGCCCCGGTGAAGCATTAATGACCGATGTGGGGTTCACAGGTGGTGGGGCGGGCAGCGGCATGGTCTATTTGGCTGGCGCCCAGAGTCACAAACTGTCTAACGATGATATGATTGAACATATTGTCGATCAGGTTCAGGAACGTGCGCAGATTATTGACGCCGAGATTGCCGCAAAAGAGGCGGCAGAGAACTAATATTCCAGAATGGCACTCGGAAAATCCGAGCTGCGGATCAAGCGTTGACGGGCACACCATTTGAAGCGCGCCCGTAAGGGGGTATGAGAAACCCGACAGATTATTCGTTGCGGATATCTTCGACAATAGCGCGCATGTTTTTCAGCGGCAAATACCCCCGCACCAGTTGATTTCCCATAATAAACGTCGGCGTGCCCGAAATTTTCAAGCGCTGCCCAAGGGCGCGGTTTGCCTGAATGGCTTGGGTCACTTCGCTGCTTTCCATTTTGGCCATCACCGCATCAGTATCCAGATCATGCTCATTTGCCATATCGATCAACGCCTTATTGCTGGGCGTGCCGCGTAATTCCATCAGGGCGGTGCTGATTCTTTCATAGGCTTCGGGGCCTGACACCATCAACGTGGCCAGTGCAAAATTGGCCGTGGTTAGGGAGTCCGGTCCCAAAATCGGGAATTCCTTATAGATCAGGCGGATGTTGCCATCTGAGGCAACCAGTTCGATAACTTCGGGGTGGGCGCGTTTGCAATAGGGGCAGCGGTAGTCGGAAAACTCGACAATGGTGATATCACCATCCGGATTACCACCGACATAGGACACGCCGTCGTTGTAGATTGCATCGGCATTTTCCAGCAGCAGGGCGGTATCGCTGCTGGCTTCCTCGGTGGCTTGGCGATCTTCCAGAACGGAAATCGCTTCAAGCAGCACTTCGGGGTTTTCCATCAAATAGGCCCGTACTTCGGCGCGAAATACATCGCGCTCAGTGTCGGACATGTTGATGATGTCGGTGGCAAAAGCTGGGTTCACAACAGTTAGTGCGGCAAATACTGCCGACAAGAAGAGGCGTTTCATATAAGGTATTATCTCCGTTTGGATGCGGCCTTGGCGGCGCGTATGACGTCTTGTGCCCTGTTCCAGCCGACAGAGCCACGCGGCAAAAGGCCCGCGGCGCGTGTGGCGTGAAGTCCGGCGTCTTTTAATCGACCTTGTATCGCATAACGTTCGGCCGTGGCCAGAGAAGCCATGCCGTTATTTCCCGATTTGGCATAAGCCACAGCCAGATCGCGCATCATGCGGGCGTCTTGGGGATCACGAGCGCGGGCCTTTTCTAGTGCGCCAAGCGCCTTTTTGATACTGGGGCCGGTATTTTGGGCCAGCAAGGCGCGGCCATATCCGGCCAGTATCAGCGCCTCGGACGGGGCCAGCGCGACCGCTCTGGCATAAGCGGCAGCTGCGGCTTTGGCTTGGCGGGATTCCAACAGAATTTGCCCCTTTAGTTCATGCGCATAAGGGTCGTTCGGGCGCGCTGCAATCAGTGCATTCACCGCTTTTAGGGCCTTTTTCAAATTAGGGGTCTTATGATGGGAAACAGCTTGCATCATCAACGCGACATCTGCAAATCCAACCTTTTTGGCCTCGCGCAGCCCCCATTTCGGGTTGCGGATAAAGGCGCCTAATTTGCCACGAGTACGGGCATACCAATAGGCCGAATTTGGATCGGGTTTGCCTTGCGGGCTATAGGCGGCGGCATAGCCTTTGATGGCGCGCAGACGATCCCGCGACAGGGGGTGGGTTAGGGCGTAGGGATCACGGCGTTCGACCGACAGTGCGTCTTGACCTCGAAATATATCAAGCACATCAACCATGGCCGAAGGGCTAATGCCGGCGTGGGCCATATAGCGGGCACCGGCTTGGTCGGCCGAGTTCTCCTCGGATCTCGAGTGCGACATCAAAACGCGCTGTGCGCTGCTCATCGTGCCAACCGCAATCCCACCTGCGGCCGCGCCATTACCCGTCGTTGCCGCGGCCACCGCTGACAGCAACATCCCAAGGCCAGCGGCGGTTTTGGCGGATTTCATATTAAGCAAACGCCGCGAAATGTGGCCGTTGGTAATATGGGCGGCTTCATGGGCGATTACCGCTTGCAGCTCTTCAGGGGTTTTCAGTTTTAAAATCAGGCCGGAATGAATGAACATATGCTGGTTATCAACCACAAAGGCATTCAAAGAAGAATCCTTGATGACCAGTATTTTAACTCGGTTCGCGTTCAGCCCTGCCGCGTGAAAGATAGGTTGGGCCAGACGGCGCAAGGCATATTCAATTTCAGCATCACGGATCAGCGTTTGGGCCCGCGCTGGCGTTGCAAACACAGCAAATGACGCGATCAACAGGATCGCACCCATAGAGAAGCGTTTGATTTGGATGACTGCCATTGACCTTCATTCCTTGAGTTGGGACAAAGCCCCTGAATTAGGTCGCAGTTTGAGAGGGTTGAATGAAAACATCAAGTCGAAGCGTTGTTGATCCCTTTATTGTGATGGATGTGATGGAGGCCGCGCGTGCAGCCGAGGAGGCGGGGCGCCACATTATCCACATGGAAGTTGGCCAGCCGGGCACCGGCGCACCGTTGAGCGCGCGGGCGGCTTTGGCGTCAGAGATGCGGGATCAGGCGATGGGCTATACCGTGGCCTTGGGTTTACCTGAACTGCGAGCACGGATCGCCCAACTATATAAGGACTGGTATGGTGTAACGCTGGACCCGTCCCGGGTGATTGTGACACCGGGGTCGTCGGGTGCGTTCATTTTGGCCTTTACCACGCTGTTTGATGCGGGCGCACGGGTGGGGCTGGGCGAACCTGGCTACCCATCCTACCGGCAAATCCTGTCGGCACTGGATTTAACGCCTGTTGGCATCCAGACCTCGGTGCAAAACCGTTTGCAACCGGTTGCGGATGATCTGCAAGGTCTGGCATTGGACGGGTTGATTGTAGCTTCGCCTGCGAATCCCTCGGGCACCATGTTGGACCGCGGTGCGATGGAGGGGCTGATCACCTCTTGTGCGGACCAAGGCATCAGCTTTGTGTCAGACGAGATTTACCACGGCATTCAATACGAGGGCCGTGCAGTCAGCGCGCTGGAGGTCAGTGACGATATCTATGTGATCAATTCATTTTCCAAGTATTTCTCGATGACCGGCTGGCGGGTGGGCTGGATGATTGTGCCGCCGGATCATGTGCGGGTGATCGAGCGGTTGGCGCAGAACATGTTCATCTGCCCCTCGCATGCGTCACAAATCGTGGCGCTGGCGGCGATGGATTGCGAGGATGAGCTGCAAGACAACATGGTGGTCTATCGCAAAAACCGCGAGTTGATGCTGGAGGGGTTGCCCAAAGCTGGCTTTGACAAAATAGCACCGCCAGACGGGGCATTTTACATCTACGCGGATGTGTCGGACATTACGACCGACAGCCGCGCCTTTGCCGCCGAGATTTTAGAACAGGCTGGCGTTGCAGTGACACCAGGGTTGGATTTTGATCATGTGCGCGGGGCGGGCACCTTGCGGTTTTCCTATGCGCGGGCGACGGCGGATATTGTCGAAGGGTTGGCGCGATTGCAGCAGTTTATGCGTAAACGCGGCACTGGTTAATGCGGCAGGATACCTTATAGTCATCTGCAAAACAGTCACCCAACAAGAGGGACAAATGAGCAGCGTAGCACGAATTCTGGTTATGATCATCGGGTTTTGGGCGATGGCCGCACAGGCTCAGGACCTGACGGCTTTGGCGCGAATAGATGCGACGCGATCGTTCATTCGGGATGCGGGGCGCAGCGGTTTGAGTATTGATCTGCATATCACCCAAGCGGTGCCGTATCGGGTGTTCACGTTGGATGATCCCCGCCGGTTGGTGGTCGATTTTCGCGAAGTGAACTGGGACGGCATCAAAGCCGAAGCGTTGTTGAGCGGCGACAATGCGCTTGCGGTCCGGTTCGGGCTGTTTCGGCCAGGCTGGTCACGCATGGTGGTTGATCTGGCCACGCCCATGATGGTGCAGGCGGCGGGCATGGTGACCGACCCCAATGATGGCGAAGCAACGGTGCAATTGCGCCTGGGCGCGATGGATGCTGCCAAGTTTACCGCCAATTCAGGCGCGCCCGAGGGGGTGCAATGGGGCCAGCCGCAGATTGCGAATGTGCCTGAATTGATCCAGCGCCGGACCGGCGAGGGGCCGTTGGTGGTGGTGATTGATGCAGGGCATGGCGGCATTGATCCGGGGGCCGAGCAAGGCGACCAGAGCGAGGCCAAGCTGGTCCTGACCTTTGCGCGCGAATTAAAAGAGGTTTTAACGCGCTCTGGCAGATTTACCGTGGTGATGACCCGCGTTGAGGACATCTTTGTGCCGCTGGAGATGCGCGTCAGCCTTGCGCGGGCGGCGGGTGCGGATGTGTTTTTGTCGCTACATGCCGATGCCTTGAGCGAGGGAAACGCGGCGGGCACAACGGTCTATACCTTGTCAAAAGAGGCTTCGGATGCGGCGTCGCAAACATTGGCCGAGCGCCATGAACGCAGTGATCTGCTGGCCGGAATTGATCTGGCCAATCAGGACGATGTGATTGCGGATGTGTTGATGGATTTGGCGCGGCGCGAAACCGCCCCACGGGCCGGTAAGCTGGCGGATCAAATGGTCATCAGCATTCGCGAGGCCGTGGGTAAAATGCACAAACGTCCACGCCAGTCTGCTGGGTTTTCGGTGCTCAAGGCGCCCGATATTCCATCGGTGTTGATTGAACTAGGGTTTTTGTCCAATCCGACCGATTTGAAAAACCTGATGTCGCCAGTCTGGCGCGGCCGGGCGGCAGACGGGATTCGCAAGGCTTTGACAATATGGGCAGCATCGGATGCCGCCGAGGCACAACTTTTACGTCAATGAGGTGCGTTTGGCCGCGCAAACTGGCGCAAATCTGCTTATTTTAACGCATCACGTTTTGACCCTTGGGGGTTGCGTGACTATATACTGAAGGAACCACTGGCTGGAGAGCGGGCATGCTCAGAACAACGTTATCATTTTTCGGCGCTATATTTAGCTGGCTGACGATCGCCGCCTTTATGGGGGCGCTGACGCTGGGTGCTATTTTCTGGATGTATAGCCGCGATTTGCCCAGCCACGAGTCGCTGGCACAATACACCCCGCCAACCATCAGCCGGATTTATTCGGGCGAGGGGCGGATCATTGACGAATTCGCCAAAGAGCGCCGTCTGTTCGTGCCGATCGAAGATGTGCCCGATTTGGTAAAACATGCGTTCATTTCAGCCGAGGACAAGAATTTTTACAATCACAAGGGTTATGATGTTCTGGGGATTGTCAAAGCGGCTGTCGATGCGGCGCGGGGTGGGCGTTTGCGCGGGGCCTCGACCATTACCCAGCAGGTGATGAAGAACTTTTTACTAAGTTCCGACCGTTCTGCAGAACGTAAAATCAAAGAGCTGATCCTTGCATCTAGGTTGGAACAAACCCTGAGCAAAGACAAAATTCTGGAACTGTATCTGAACGAGATTTTTCTGGGACAGAACAGTTTTGGGGTGGCTGCGGCTGCGCAAACCTATTTCAACAAAACGCTGGATCAGTTGTCCCCACAAGAGGTGGCCTATCTGGCGGTTCTGCCCAAAGCGCCGTCGCGCTATCATCCGGTGCGCCAGATGGAACGTGCTGTGGTGCGGCGAAATTTCGTGCTCGAGGAAATGTTTGAAAACGGCTATCTGACCAAGACGGCCTATGAAGACGCCATAGCGGCCCCACTGTTAACGGTGCAAAACGGCGACTTTGACAGTTTCAAAATGGCATTGCCGCCGCGCGATTATTTCACCGATGAAATTCGCCGCCAGCTGACCCGTGATTTTGGCGAGGGTGAATTTTTCTCGGGCGGTCTGAGCATTCGGGCAACGATTGATCCCGAGATGCAGGTTGAAGCCGCCAAGGCCTTTCGTACCAAGTTAGAGGAATATGACCGTGGCACTGGCCTGTGGCGGGGCACCAACGAGGTTTTGGCCGCCGAGGCTCTGGTCGACGAGGCAAGCTGGCGCGCCGCATTGGC
>Ga0209345_10002757_pt1 | contig 18918 bp, 12 predicted proteins | sample Cruoilmetagenom7_FD_187294 | JGI IMG/M metagenome (GOLD analysis project Ga0209345, IMG submission 187294) | Oil polluted marine microbial communities from Coal Oil Point, Santa Barbara, California, USA - Sample 7 (SPAdes) (version 2) | ecosystem: Environmental > Aquatic > Marine > Oil seeps ...
CCCTCGCCGCGCGGCGAGTTGGAGATCACCGATCTGTTGCAGATGTATCTGGATGACGACCAGCTGCGGGTCGAGACAATGGGCCGCGGCTATGCCTGGCTGGATACCGGCACGCACGGGTCGCTTCTGGATGCGGGCAATTTTGTGCGCACGCTGGAACAGCGGCAAGGCTTGCAGACCGGCTGCCCGGAAGAGATCGCTTTTGATCAGGGCTGGATCGATGCCGGCCAGCTGAGGGCGCGGGCGGATATGTTCGCCAAGAATGCCTATGGCGCTTATCTGGCTGGGCTGTTGAAATGAAAATCCTGTTTGTGCATCAGAACATGCCGGGGCAATATCGCGAGCTGGTGGAATGGCTGGCGGGGCAGGGCGGGCATGAATTGGTTTTCCTCACCCAGCGCCAGAACGCCCCAAAGATCGCCGGAGTCAGAACCGTTGTCTATGAGCCGCATCATCGCCCGGCCAAGGATGCCTATGGGCTGTCAAAGGTCTGGGAAGAGGCCACCGGCGCAGGGTTTGGCGCGGCGGGTGCGGCGCGCGGACTGGAGCGGAAATATGGTTTCAAGCCGGATCTGGTGGTGGGGCATACCGGCTGGGGCGAGCTGACCTTTTTCAAACAGGTCTGGCCGGACGTGCCGATCCTGGGGTTCTTTGAATATTTCTACCGCATGGACGGTGGCATCGTTGGGTTCGATCCTGACGAAACGGTATCGGATCAGGCACCGTTCATGAACCATGCGCGCAATGCGGTGCCCTTTGCCAATATCCAGACCGTGGATCTGGGACTGGTGCCGACCGAGTGGCAGAAAAACACCTTTCCCGAAAGTTTCCATGACAAGTTCTATACCTGCCATGATGGCATCCGCACCGACCGGCTGCGGCCAGACCCCAAGGTAAGCCTGGCCCTTGGCCGGCTTGAGGCACCGCTGACCCGCGACGATGAAATCATCACCTATATGGCCCGCAACATGGAGCGGGCCCGGGGCTTTCACATCTTCATGCGCGCCTTGCCCAAAATTCTGGCCGAGCGGCCCAACGCACGGGTGCTGGCGGTGGGGGGCAACAGCACCTCTTACGGGCGCAAAAGCGACCACCTTGCCGGGCTGCGCGGCGAAATGGAGGCCGAGGTTGGTCATCTGATCGACTGGGACCGGGTGCATTTCGTGGGCCGGGTGCCGTACGAAAAATACTGCCAGATCGTCCAGCTCAGCCGCTGTCACATCGCGCTGACCATGCCTTTCGTGATGTCCTGGTCGCTGCTGGAAACCATGGCGATGCAGGCCACGGTGGTCAGTTCGGATGTCGCTCCGGTGCGCGAGGCGATCACCCATGGCGAAACCGGGCTGCTGGTGGATTTCTTTGACCATGACGCGCTGGCGGATCAGGTGGTGGATGTGCTGGCCAATCCGGATGCCCACGCGCATATCGGCCCGGCGGCGCGGGCGCATGTGGTGGAGAAATACGATTTCCTCACCCGCTGCCTGCCGGAGCATCTGCGGCGCATGAACAGCCTGGTGCCGGCCGATCGTCAGATCAAACTGCCCGGCTGATTGTGGGCTGATTGCGGGCAGTCAGGATCAGTTGCCGATCGCGCTGGTGGCGTTGAAGACGCCGACGAAGTTACCGACGATGTTGGAAACGGTCAGCACATCGTTGATCGGCGATTCGGTGGCGATGATCAGATCGTCGGGGTTGATCTGGAACCTGCGCGCCGAGAACAGCCCGTCCGCGTTGGTCAGGTCAACCGAGAACACCACGCGGGTCTGGCGCGGGCCGCGATTGCCGGCCTGCACCGCTGCGCCGGAATATTCGCGCAGGATCAGTAGCCCCTTGGGATCGGCCTTGTTGTCCTGAATGCCGCCCATGATCGACACGGCATCCATCGCCGAAATATGGTCTTTGGAAAAGATATGCAGATCTTCCTGGCCGGTGGCGCCGAACGATAGAAAATAGCGTTCGTCCTCTTCTACAAAGATCCGGTCTCCGCCTTTGAGCAGCGTATCCAGCCGGGGATTGTTAAGCAGATTATCCACCGAAGTGCCGTAGATGGCGCCGCCGCGCACCAGCCGGATCTGCGGGTTGTTAAGGGCGGAACTGATGCCGCCCCCGGCCGAGATCAGCCCCATCACCGTATAATTGCGATCCGGCATCGGATAGGTGCCGGGGCTGGCCACGCCGCTGACCAGATCAACCGAATTGTTGCGTCCCTCGGTCATATCCAGCTGGAGCTGGGCCGAGGGAACGATGATCTCAAGCGCGGATTGCATCGCCTCGCGGGCCAGATCCGGGGTCAGGCCGATGACGCTGATATTGCCGACATAGGGCATGAAGATCGTGCCGTTCGAGGTCACGGTCACATCCTGGAGCTGCACCACCTTTTCAGCGGCCGGGGTAAGCAGTGAATTGTCGCTGCTGTCCCAGATCCGCAGGGTCAGCTTGTCACCCGGTTGAATGATCTGGGTTCGGGCCCCCTGGCTGGCTCTGATCCAGCGCAGGTTCTCTTGTTTGCCGGTGGCGGGCCATTGCGCCACCGTGGGCAAAAACGCCCGCGAGACCGAATAAAGCGCGAAATCAGGCGTTGCGCCATCAGCTTGCTTCAGGATTTCCTCGCTGACCGGGGCACCGCCGGGCAGACGTCCGCGGGCACAGGCCGCAGGCAGCAGAAGCAGGCCCGCAATTGCAAGGAAGTGAATTATGAAACGCATGAGAACTGCCCTAACAGGGAAACCGCTTTGATTTTTTGTTCTTCGCAAAATACTGTCATGAGGCAAGTCGTCAACCTGCACAAGGATCGTCATGTCATTTCCCGGCGTTTTGTTACTTGGAGCGACCGGCCGGATCGGCAGGGTGCTACAGCAGTGCTGGCCTCGCGCCGGGGCTGGTTCTGTTTTGCGGTCTGGTTCTGTTTTGTGGCCCGATTCTGTTTTGTGGCCCAATTCTGTTCTGTGGCAATGCCGTGGGCCGTGTGAGAATCAATCTGATCAGACACTGAACTGGGTCGAAGTGGATCCTCTGGATGATTCCGGGGCGTTGATTCGGGCCGCGCGGGGCCGGGCGGTGATCCTGTGTCTGGCCGGGGTCGTGCCGGATCATCCAGGGTCGTTCGAGGACAATATCACCCTGGCCGAGGCAGCAATCCGGGCCGGGGCCGAGGTTGGCGCCCGGGTCATCCTGGCCTCGACGGCGGCGGTCTATGGCAATCAGGCCGGGGTGCTGGCCGAAACCGCGCCCCTGTGTCCGGTCAGCACCTATGGTCAGGCCAAGGCCGAAATGGAGAGCCGGGCCGCCGCTTTGGGGGATGCTTTGGGGGTGGAGGTCTGTTGTCTGCGCATCGGCAATATTGCCGGGCTCGACGCGATTCTGGGCAAGTGGCAGCCGGGTTTCCGGCTGGATCAGTTCCCCGATGGGCACACGCCACGGCGCAGCTATATCGGGGTTCAGAGTCTGGCACGGGTGCTGGCCAAGGTGGTGCGCGCGCCGCACCTGCCCGGCGCGCTGAACATCGCCGCACCGGGTGGGGTTGAGATGGGGGCGTTGCTGGATGCGGCCGGTCTGGACTGGACGCCGCGGCCTGCTTTGGCGGGGGCCATTGCCGAGGTCCGTCTGGATCTGGGCGCGTTGCAGAGGGTTGCGCCGCTAACCGCGCGGGAAGGGCAGGCGGAAGAATTGGTAATGCAATGGTATGAATTCGCAAATATAGAGCCAAATACAGCAGCATCCACATTTAAGGGGCAGGGCGATGACCTGGCGTAAACGCATTTTTGATCTGTTTTTTGCATCCCTTCTGGTGCTGGCTTTGGGGCCGGTTCTTTTGGGGCTGATGATCTGGCTGCTGATCCGGGAAGGTCGTCCGCTGTTTTATGTGGCCGAGCGGATGAAGGGGGTCGAGACGCCCTTTGCCCTGTGGAAACTGCGCACCATGACCGCGGCGACAGCGGGTGCCGGTAAAGACACCCGGATAGACTCTGGGGTTTCGGGCGGCGACAAGGCGGCGCGGGTCACGCCGACGGGGGCCTGGCTGCGGCGCAAGCGGCTGGATGAATTTCCCCAGTTGTGGAATATCCTGCGCGGTGATCTCAGCTTTGTCGGGCCACGCCCACCGCTGCGTGAATATGTTGAACGCTATCCTGCGATCTATGGTCAGGTGCTGCAATCGCGCCCCGGCGTTACCGGGCTGGCCAGTATTGTCTATCACAAGCATGAAGACGCGTTGCTGGAGGGCTGTAAGACGCCGCAAGAGACCGATGCCGTCTATACCCGGATCTGCATTCCGGCCAAGGCGCGGCTGGATCTGATCTATCAGCGCCATCAAAACACCTGTTATGATTTCGCGCTGGTCTTTGAAACCATCGGCAATCTGTTCCGGCGGCGATGATCCGATTGGCAATATCCCGCTTTAATGCCGGGTTCTCAGCCGGGCAGGTTGGGTTAAGCGTATATTTTCCAAGCGAATAGTGTTAGACTGAGTCTTATTAAAACTGGCCCCCGGGCGCTGCCCCAAAGTTTTCCGACCCAAATTTTCCAGCCAAAGCTTTCCGAGGGCCGTACATTTGAAACATGAACCCGATTTTAAGGCCGTGCCAATAAGTGTGGCCTGACGTAATTGGAGACCGACGCATCAAAGACGCATCAAAAATGCTTAAGATTCTGAATTCTGTGTCGCGCGCAAAGAAAGTCTATACCCTTCTGGGGATTGACCTGGCGCTGATTCCGGCGGCGCTGCTGTTTACCTTTCTGGTGCAGGCGCTGCCCACATCTGCCCCGGAGACTTTGCTGAAAACCCTGCCGATCCTGCCTTACCTGCTGTTGGGCGGGGCGGGTTTGTCGATATGGATGGGCATCCCGCAGATCAAGCTCAATGCTTACGAGGCCCATGCGGTCGGGCTGACGGGGGTCTATGCCTCGGCGGTTGCTGTGGTGCTGGCGCTGCTGGCGACATTGGCCGAACTGGGGCTGCCGTCGGGGACGCATGTGATTTTCGCCATCAGCTATTTTGTGTTTCTGGTGGCCAGTCGGGGGATGATGTTCCATGCGGTGGTGGCGATATACCGCCGCGCCGCGCCGCGTTGCCGGGTGCTGATCTACGGGGCAGGGTCGACCGGCACTCAACTGGCCACTGCGCTGAAGGCGCACGACAGTATTGATCCGGTGGCCTATGTTGATGACAATCATTCGTTGCAGGGGATGACGCTGGCCGGCCTGTCGGTCTATTCGCCTTCGCGCATTGCCGATCTGGTGAAACGTCACCACATCGACCGGGTGTTGCTGGCGCTGCCATCGCTAAGCCCGCCCAAGCGGGCGCAGATTTCCCGCCGGTTGCAGAAGATGGGGCTTGAGGTGCAGGCGCTGCCGTCTTTTGCGCAGCTGATTGGCGAAGAAACCCTGATAGAAAAGCTGATGCCGGTGGCCCCGCAGAATTTTCTGGGCCGGGCCGCCCGCGATGTGGCGCTGGGAACGACCTGTGACAGCTATGCCGGGCGCACGGTGCTGGTTTCGGGGGCTGGCGGCTCGATCGGGTCAGAGCTGTGCCGCCAGGTTCTGGCCTGCCGGCCTGATCGGTTGCTTTTGTATGAACAGAGCGAACTGGCACTGTATACCATACATCAGGAACTGAGCCATCTGATCTCAGGTGCTGAGACCGAAGGTCCGGAGATCGAAATCGTGCCGGTGCTGGGGTCGATCACCGATCTGGGTCAGGTGCGGCGGGTGCTGAATGAATTCAACGTGCAGGTGGTGCTGCATGCGGCGGCCTATAAACATGTGCCGCTGGTCGAGGCCAACCCGTTGATCGGGCTGTCCAACAATGTTTTTGGCACCCATGTCCTGGCCCGCGAGGCTGCCGGGGCGGGGGTGGAACGCTTTATCCTGATTTCTTCGGACAAGGCGGTGCGGCCGACCAATGTGATGGGGGCCAGCAAGCGGCTGGCCGAACAGGTGGTTCAGGATCTGGCCAGCCGCCACACGGGGACGGTCTTTGCCATGGTGCGTTTTGGCAATGTGCTGGGTTCCAGTGGTTCGGTGGTGCCGCTGTTTCAGGATCAGATCGCGCGGGGCGGTCCGGTTACCCTCACCGACCTGAACGTCAAACGCTATTTCATGTCCATTCGCGAAGCGGTGCATCTGGTGTTGCAGGCCGGATCAGAGGCCCGGGGCGGCGAGGTCTTTGTGCTGGATATGGGTAAGCCGGTTCGCATCGTCAATCTGGCCCGCCAGGTGATTGAAAGTGCCGGCTATACGGTGCGCGACGAGGTCAACCCCGAGGGCGATATCGAAATCGAGATCATCGGCCTGCGTCCCGGCGAAAAGCTGGAGGAAGAACTGACGCTGAGCGCCGGCCTGATCAGCACCCAGCATCCCAAGATATTCTGCGCCCGCGAGGATAACCTGTCGGAAATCGAGGTGGCCGCAATGTTGCACGGGTTGCGTCAGGCGCTGTCCTCTGGTGACGAAGCCGCAGCGCGCGCCCTGATTACGCGGTGGGTCGAAGGATATCAGCGCGGACATATCGAAGTGAGCACTCTTTGAGGCCCGCACAGGTAATGATGCGATGATTCTGAAAAGAATCCGATCTGATCACAATGGAAAGGTCGGGGAAGGATTGTATCCATTCCGGCGGTAATATCCGGCAGACCCGGCAACCGGGGCAAAAACACCACAAACCGGCAACGACCCATGATAGCATGGCCTGCACGGGGGGCCGAGCGCCACTTGGGCGTTGCCACTTGGGCTGGAATACCTAAAACGTTTGATGACAGCTTATTTGTGTGGGGTTACCTTTTGAACGTGACTGAATTATTTTACCTATCGTGTATCAAGACATTTGCGATCGGCTGGTCTTTGACCCGGACGGATGCAGAAATGGAGCGGGCGGATGCGTAGTACCAACCTGATCGTGGGGCAGGAAGAGATGCGCGCGGCGCGGCGTGAAAACCGCTCGCTGTTCTGGGCTGCCGGATTGTTCAGCGTCTTCATCAACCTGCTTATGCTCACCGGACCGCTGTTCATGTTGCAGGTCTATGACAGGGTATTGGGCAGTCGCTCGGAAGAAACGCTGGTGGCGTTGTTTGTGCTGATGGGCTTTTTGTTCCTGGTCATGGGGGTTCTGGATTGGGCGCGGGGCCGGGTGCTGGCGCGTATGGGCGCACGGTTTCAGACGAAACTTGACCGGCGGGTCTTTGGCGCGATCCTGAAAAAGGCCTCGTTGTCAGAGCATGCCAAGGCGTCTGAAAACCAGCTCAAGGATCTTGAGTCGGTGCAACGGTTCTTTTCGGCCCCGGTTTTTGCCGCTCTTTTCGATATTCCCTGGACGCCGATTTTCCTGTGCGGGATCGCGATCTTCAATCCGTATCTCGGGGCGCTGGCGATCACTGGCGGCACCATACTTATCCTGATCACCATCCTGAACCAGTTCACCACCAAAAGTGCGGTGCTGCAATCGACCGCCGCCAGTTATCAGGCCGACCGCATGGCCGAGCAACTGCATGGCGAAGCCGAGAGCATTCGTAGTCTTGGCATGCAAAAAAGCGCGTTTGACCGCTGGCACAAGGCCCGGGCAAGGGCCTTGCGTCAAGGTGTGCATGCCAGCGATCTGGGCGGCAGTTTTTCGGTTTCGACCAAGACTCTTCGGATGTTCCTGCAATCGGCGATGCTGGGTCTGGGGGCCTATCTTGTGCTACAGGGCGAAATGACGCCGGGCGGGATGATTGCCGGTTCGATTTTGCTGGGCCGGGCGCTGGCGCCGGTGGATCTGGTGGTGGGTCAGTGGACCCTGGTGCAGCGGGCCAAGCGCGGTTGGGACAACCTGGCCGAGCTTCTGTCTGAAGTGTCCGAAGATGAAACCCGTATTGAACTGCCTAAGCCCAAGTCGCACCTGCAGGTGCAAATGCTGACCGTGGTGCCGCCCGACGCACAGCAGGCGTCCCTCAGGATGGTCAGCTTTGAACTGAAGCCGGGGCAGGCGCTTGGGGTGATCGGCTCTAGTGGGTCGGGCAAGTCGACGCTGGCAAGGGCGCTTACCGGTGTCTGGCCGGCAGCCGGCGGAAAGGTCCGTCTTGATGGGGCTGCCATTGATCAATACGACCCCGAGCGGCTGGCGCAATATATCGGTTACCTGCCGCAGCGGGTTCACCTGTTCGAGGGAACCATTGCCGAAAACATCGCCCGCCTCAGCACAAAGCCGGATGCAGCCAAGGTTGTCGAGGCCGCCAAAAAGGCTGCTGCGCATGAGATGATCCTGAAATTGCCCAATGGTTATGATACCCGGGTCAATGCGTCTGGCGGTCAACTTAGTGGCGGTCAGGTTCAGCGCATCGGCCTGGCCCGTGCCATGTACGGCGAGCCGGCGATACTGGTGCTTGATGAGCCCAATTCCAACCTCGACAATGAGGGGTCGGAAGCGCTCAACGCGGCGATCCGGGAAATGAAGGAAACCGGCCGTTCGGCGCTGATTATGGCGCACCGGCCAGCGGCGATCCAGGAATGCGACATGCTGTTGATGCTTGAGGATGGCATGCGCAAGGCCTGGGGCCCGCGCGAAGCGGTCCTGACTCAGGTCGCGCAGAACCATAAACAGCTTCTGCAAGCCGTCAAGAAACCGACCAGCGTAACGGGTGTAACATGACCGATAAGCAAAAAAGCCAATTCTCGCCTGCCTGGCCTCTTTTTGTAGGGTTCATGACGATGGCGCTTCTGCTTGGCGGGTTCGGTGCCTGGGGGGTGATGTCCAATATCGCTGGCGCGGTGGTGGCCTCGGGCCGGGTCGTTGTGGACAAGAACCGTCAGATCGTCCAGCACCCCGATGGCGGGGTGGTCGAAGATATCCTTGTGGAAGAAGGCGATACGGTCAAAGAGGGTGACGTTCTGGTCAGGCTCGATCCGTCGCAGTTGGAATCGCAGCTTATCATCGTCGAAGGGCAACTTTTTGAACTGACCGCCCGGCGCGGGCTTCTCGAAGCTGAACGGGACGGGGCGTCCGAAATCCAGTTCGACCCTATTTTGATGGATAACGGCAATCCGAAAGCCGAAATTGCCACCTTGGTTGAAGGACAGGCCCGGCTTTTCGAGGCGCGTAAAGAAACGTTGATCAAGCAGATTGAACAATTGCGCAACCGGCGCACCCAGTTGAACAATCAGGTCGTGGGTATTGATGCGCAGATGACGGCGCTGACAAAGCAGCAAAAACTGATCAAAAGTGAACTCACAGGTCAGGAAATGCTGCTTGAGAAAGGGTTGGCGCAAGCCTCGCGGGTGCTGAGCCTGCGACGTGAAGAAGCGCGCCTGGCCGGATCGTTGGGTGAGCTGGTGGCGCAGCGGGCGCAAGCACTAGACCGCATTGCCCAGATCGAGATCGAAGAATTGCAGCTGAGCACAACCCGTCGTGAAGCCGCCATCACCCGGTTGCGTGATGTACAGTTTAACGAACGGGGGCTGACCGAAGAACGCCGCTTGCTGCTGCAACAACTGGAGCGGCTGGATATTCGCGCTCCGATTGCGGGAATCGTCTATGACATGCGGGTTTATGGCCGAAAATCGGTGATCCGACCCGCGGAACCGGTTCTGAACCTGGTGTCGCAAGACCGCCCGCTGATCATCGAGGCACGGGTGAACACGCTGCATGTTGATCTGATTTATCGCACGCAGGAAGTGGTGGTTCGGGTTGCGGCCTTTGACATGCGCAACACGCCTGACCTCTTTGGCAAGGTGACCCGTATATCGCCGGATGCATTTACCGATCCGCAGACCGGGGCGTCATGGTATCGGGTCGAAATCGAACTGCCGGAAGAAGAATTGACAAAGCTGACCGAGGGCCAGATTCTGATCCCGGGCATGCCGGTCGAATCGTTCATTCGCACCGAAGATCATTCGCCGCTTGCCTATTTGATGGCACCGCTGACAAGATATTTTGACAAGGCCTTTCGCGATAGCTGACCCAAAAGGTGATGCCTCGAAGGTTCTCTTACCCAGGTAAGAGTTTGTTAATAATATTGATTTAAATTCCAAGACAGGGTGTCTGGCATTATTTTGCCTGATTTGTGTCTTGGGATTGACCCAATCGCCAAATATGACATCTTTAGGGGCAAGGCCCCGCGGCCGCATGAATTGGCCGCTTCAGAAACCGGTTGCGTGGCTTTTATCGCCATGGGAACCGCAAGTTGTCGGCGCAACCATACGCGATATGGCTGTTGGTTGCCGTATTAGCGACAATTTGTTTCTATGTTTTGCCCTGATTTTGCCACGATCACCCCCATTTGGGGGTAGCCCCGATTCACCTTTAAATGGCTCAATATGTATGTGGGCGATAGTCGGAAGGTATAGCTTTCGTCGCGCCCTATCTCTCATGGCTCAGTGTCCATGGCAGGTAGCGCCCTCAATTTCGCGGCGCACATTTTTTGAAAAACCTTTAGGGGGTATAAAATAATGTCTACGAATAAATGGGATCTGAGCCAGACTCCGGGAACTCTGTCGCCTGAAGGCGGCATTAGCACCGATTACATCAACCTGAATGACGCAAGCAATGCTGGCGCGGACGATGTCAAAGCCAAAGCCGGGAATGACGCGGTCATTGGCAACAACAATGCAAACATCCTGATGGGCCAGGGCGGCGACGACCTGATCTTGGGCGAAGGCGGCGATGATTCGATCTCCGGCGGTGCCGGCAACGACATCCTCATCGGTGACGGCCAAGCCGTGAACCCCGGTGATGACTATATCGTAGCTGGTGCTGGCGAAGACGTAGTGGCCGGCAATGACGGCAATGACATCATCAATGGCGGCGCTGGCCACGATATCCTGATGGGTAACGATGGTGACGACGCGATCAAGGGCGGCGAAGGCGGCGACATCATTGCCGGCGGTGCTGACAACGACAAGATCTGGGGCGAAGATGGTTCCGACTGCCTGTTCGGTCAGGACGGTAACGACACCATTCGTGGTGGCAAAGGCGCAGACCTGATCTCTGGCGGTAACGGCGATGACGGACTTGCCGGTCAGGCTGGCAACGACGCAATTGCTGGCAACGCCGGTGACGACGACATTCGTGGTGGTGGCGGTCATGACTCCCTCTGGGGTGGTGAAGGCGAAGACTTCATCCAGGGCAATACTGGCCACGACTATGTCGATGGTGGCATGGGTGACGATGTCCTTCAAGGTAACCGTGGCCGTGATATGCTTTTTGGTGGCGAAGGTGCTGACTATATTGAAGGCAACGGCTCTGACGACACCATCTCTGGTGGTGACGGCAATGACGTCCTCAAGGGCAACGACAACCAGGATTGCATCGACGGTAATGACGGCGACGATACCATCTGGGGTGACAATTCCGATGGCGACCCGGCAAACGACGAAGCCAGCGATTTCATCCGCGGCGGTAACGGCGATGACGTAATCTATGCTGGTGAAGACGATGATGAAGTGAGCGGCGGCCGTGATGACGACGTCATTTATGGCGACAGCGGCAACGACACGATTACCGGTGACTCAGGTGATGATATGGTCAGCGGTGGTACCGGCGACGATGACATCAGCGGCAGCACTGGCAATGACCGGTTGAACGGTAACGAAGGTAACGACGAAATCGATGGCGGTAATGGTCGCGATACCATCAATGGTAACGAAGATGACGACGTACTTTGCGGTGGCGAAGGCAACGATGTCATCAACGGTCGCGATGGTCTGAACGTTCACTACGGTGCTGAAGCCAATGACGACGACGTCCTGTTGGGCGGTGCCGGCAACGACATCCTGAACGGTGACGATGGCGATGACCTTCTGTACGGTGCTCAGGACATGGATGTTCTGAACGGCGGCTGGGGTTCAGACACCTTGCTGGGCGGTTCGGGCGACGACGTTCTGAACGGTAACAAAGGCAACGACTGCCTGATTGCCGATCTGGGCAACGACACCCTGAACGGTGGTGGCGATGGCGACGACTTCGTCTTTGGTCACGAAACCAAGGCCAACGAAAACGCCGAATGCGAACTGGCCGACAATGGTATGTTTGGTTCGAACGTCATCGTAGACTTCGACGATGACAATGGTGACCGTATCGTGTTCCATACTTCGCAAGAAGCCAACTTTACTGTAACGCGGGCTGGTGACGACCTCATCCTGAGTTCAAATGGCGGCGATGTTCTTGTCGAGGGCATGTGGGACGAACTGTTCGGTGGTTTGACTGCAACCGAACTGTTCCTGGGTGCTTACAGCGATGACAACCTGGAAGCCTACGTTCTGGGTGCTGATGACCTTGAGGACTTTGGTACCAAGCAGGTTGTCTTCTTCGAAGACAAGTGCGTCATGGAGCAAGTTTGTGCGCCTGACCTGCCTGTGGTGAACTGGCAGGCTGTAATGGAGCATGAGCCAACAAAAATGCATGAAGTTTCGACTGATAAGGTTGGCGATACTGGTGTGTTCTCGAATGCCGCGGTTGTGGTTGACGCATATCTTGAGGATGACGCCAACATCTGGTTCGATGGTACAAGCATCCAGATGGATCTGGCTTAAGTCCCGCGAAACTGAAAAGGATCGGGCTCCTGGTCAGTTAAGCACTGGCTAAGGGTTCGTCCCCCGACACCGCCCCTGCAAAGGGGCGGTGTTTTTTTATCGGCAAAGCACCGTAATCCTGGACGGGTCGGGGGGATGGTCGGGCACCAGGGTCTGGGCCCCTTAATGCCAAATGACGATTGCTGCGGGGTGGGATACAGACCTTTGTCTTGTATTCGCGCAACCGGTTATTCGCGCAGGTAGCCGCGTCATACCGGCGACCGGCAATCACTGTTGCCAGTCAGTGCATCACGCAGTTTTACAGCGACCCTGACGATAGCGATTTTGTTTGAGGTTTGCAGGACGGGCACGCCTCAGTCAGAGCGTGCCGCGTTTGCGACGCGCGTTCCCTATCGATAATCGACAGGAAACGCGGTCAAAGTGTCTAAAAGTATGGGGTCAGAGCGTGTTTACCCGCCCTGGTCAGGCACCGGTTTAAATCCGGCGCTGTCCGGCCAACGGTGCGCCAGTCCTGATCGGTGGCAGCAACGAATGATGAAGCGTGATAAGTTCGCTTTGCCGATGAATGCCCGTCTTGGCAAAAATCGCCTTGAGATAGCTGCGCGCCGTGGAAATCGTAAGGTTGCTGACCTCTGCCGCCGCCGCAAGCGATTTTCCGCGAAGCAACTGCCGGGCAAGACGGCGTTCCGCTGCCGTCAGGCCAAGAGTTTCCAAAAGCAGGTCGCTCAGCTCGCTGTCTCTGATCTCTTCTTGTTTGAACACGATCAGCGCCAGGCGCGGCCCTTCGTTGATCGGCAAGACGACAATTGTTTTTATCGGCCCTTCGGTCCCTTCAAGCTGCACCACCGACGACTTGCCGCTTTCGGAAATTGCCGCGGTCAGCGCCTCTTGAACAAGAACCTGATTGTGCGGTGTTTTGGCAACCACACGATCATCCATAATGTGCAACTCGTTACTGTCGTTCAGTAAATCTCTGGAGCTGTCGGTCATATAGTTCAGCGTGCCATCACCATCCACCACGGCGAATCCAAAAGACAGGCTGCGCAAAATGGTTTCCGGAATTCCGGAATGGGCCAGGCCAGACTGAAATTTGCCAGACTGGGCCAGGGGATTCTGAGGGGCGAAGCGTTCATGCAGCAACAGGTCGGCATAGGTCAGCCCGACCTGCGCCAGGCGCTGTTGCTCGACCGAGACCATCTGTCCGGGCTGGTTGCTGATAAAGGCCACCATCGGGGCAATGTTGCCGACCCGTTCGCCGATGCCGATCAAATACTGGCTGGAGCGGATCCAGATCGTCGAGGTCGCATCATCCTCGGGCATCCGGGTTTTGCCCGGGTGCAGGCCGCTATTGTCTGAGGTCAGCGAAAAAGATGTCATCAGCGCCCGCGAGATGATCTCGGTTGCGCGCGGTTCGCTCAGTTCCGGTACCGGGCCTCCATGGCCCATCCAGGCGTCGATAAGACACCGGTTCGAACAATCGACAATGCCAATACAACCAATGCTGAACCCGGCAGACTGGGCCAGTCTTTTGGCCATTTTTACCTTACCGTCATACTCTTTGGATTCTGAATAAACAGCACACATACCCCAAAATACCCCCCGAAAAAACGCAGCAGAAACACAATAAAAAACACAGCAGAAAACACGGCAGAACGTAGTAAAAAACGTGGTCGAAAACGCAGCAGAAAACACGGCAGAAAAATTCGTCTCAAATACGAATTGCAATCTAACCAAGCTGACATGAGCGGGCAAGCGTGAAGAATTAATACCTCGATAAGAAGGTTATTTGTCTCCGCGTAGGAAACAATGCGCGGAATTGGAGGTTATTTACACAAAATTAACGATTGAGCAAAAACAAGAAAAACAACCGTTAGTTGATTCTCGCCATTAACAAAAATAGATACAGATTCGATGCTCTATTGATCCGCAGCAAAGGCTTGTGATCTAACCGCCGCGAAGCCACAACCATCAAAAAGCGGTAGCCACCTGTGTTAGCCTCCACATCATGTTGATCTGCAAGCCGCGCCTCCGGGGGCTGCGCGCCTGTGTTCCTGTTATGTGTGGCGTGTTGCTGGCAGGTGTTTTCGTGGGTGCTTCTGCGGGTGCTTCTGCGGCCCAGGAAACAGAGCCGTCGCTTATTCCGCTGCCACCCCCCAGCCTGAATTTCTACGGCTCCCCCGGGGTGATCGACATGCCATCGGCGGATATGCTGCCCGACGGGCAGTTTGTTACCAGCGTCTCCAGTTTCGGAGGGCAGACCCGGTTCAACTTCACTTTTCAGGCCACGCCCTGGATGTCGGCCAGCTTTCGCTACAATGCGATCCGGAACTGGAACCTCTATGGGTTTCCCACCTATTATGATCGCGGTTTTGACGTGCGGTTCCGTCTGCTCAAAGAGCGGCGGAATTGGCCGGGGATCACCCTGGGATTGCAGGATTTTGCCGGCACCGGGGTCACTTCGGCTGAATATATAATTGCCACCAAAACCTTTGAAACACCCGCCTGGGGGGCGTCCCGCCTGCCGGGGCGGCTCAAGATCAGCGCCGGGTTGGGCTGGGGGCGGTTGGGGTCGTACGGGTCGATCGGATCTTTCGGCAAGCGCCCGACCTTTGACGGCAATACCTCCGGTGGTGCGCTGGCCTATGATCAGTGGTTCCGCGGTCCTTTTGCCCCCTTTGGTGGCATCGAATGGCAGGCCAATGACCGGCTTGGCTTCAAGTTGGAATATTCCTCGGATGCTTATATCACCGAGACCCAGACAACATCGGTTTTCCAGCACAAGTCGCCGATCAACTTTGGCGTTGAATATCAGGTCTCTGAGCGCACCCGCCTTGGGGCTTATTACCTGTACGGCTCTGAAATCGGGGTAACGGCGCAGATCCAGCTTAACCCGCGACACCCGCCGACGCTGATGCAGGTGCCCGCCCCGCAGCCGGTCCAGGTGCGACCTGACCGAAGCGTGCAACCCGCCGCCTGGGGAACAGAATGGGCCAAAAGCGAGAGTGCGGCGTTGGGTCTGCGGGATCAACTTAGCATCCTGCTGCAAGAAGACGGGCTGGTACTGGAAAGCCTTGATGTCAGCCCGGACAGGGCCGAACTGCGGTTTCGCAATCTGCGCTACATGACGTATCCGATTGCCCTGGGGCGGGCGGCGCGGGCGCTGGCCCGGGTGATGCCCCCCTCGGTCGAGACCTTCCGCCTGGTGCCGGTTTCGAACGGCATGGCCCTGTCGACCACCACGATCCGCCGTTCAGACCTGGAGGCGCTGGAAACGGACGCCAACAGCACCGATGCAATTCTGGCGGTGGCGGGGATCACTGACACGCCGCGGATCTCTGATACTGCGGTTGTCGATCAGGGTCTGTATCCGGATCTGGGCTGGTCGCTCGCGCCGTATTTCTCGCCGGCCTATTTCGATCCACAGCAGCCGATCCGCATGGATGTGGGGGTGGATCTGAATGTCACCTACAGGCCCGCGCCGGGCTGGGTGATTTCCGGCAAATTGCGTCAACGACTTGCCGGGAACGTCAAGAACGGTCGGGCGTCGTCTTCGGTCTTGCCGCCGGTGCGCACCGATCAGCCGCTTTATGCCCAATATGGCAGCACGCTGAATAATCTTTATGTCGCCCGGTACTGGCGGGCCGGGCCGGATCTTTATGCCCGGGCGTCGGCGGGGTATTTCGAATACGGCTATGGCGGCGTATCGACCGAACTGCTGTGGAAACCGGTCAACAGCCAGCTGGCCCTGGGGCTTGAGGCGAATTACGCCATCAAGCGCGATTATGACCAGCGGCTGGGTTTTCAGGATTACCGGGTTTTTACCGGTCATGCCTCGGCCTACATGGATTTTAACAACGGCTTTCATGGGCAGGTGGATGTGGGCCGGTATCTGGCCGGCGATGTGGGGGCGACATTCGGTATTGACCGGGTGTTCAGGAATGGCTGGTCGGTAGGGGGGTTCTTTACCCTGACCAATGTCTCAGCCGAGGATTTCGGTGAAGGGTCTTTTGACAAGGGGATTCGGTTGAATATCCCGCTGGGCTGGTTCCTGGGGGCCCCCAGCCGCCAGTCGATCGGCACGCTGATCCGTCCGATCCAGCGCGACGGCGGCGCGCGGATGCATGTGCCCGGCCGGTTGTACGGCCAGGTGCGCGACGCCCATCAAAAGGCATTGGGCGATCAATGGTCGGGGTTCTGGGAATGAGGCAACACGTGTGGATCTGGATGCTGCTGCCCCTGCTGGGTTTGATCGGGTGCAGTGCTGGCAACGAAGAGGTGCCGCTGGAGGTGCAGCTTATTCGTGCCGGTCAGGGCATTGCGGCCAGGCAAGGCGGCAAAGCAGCGGCCGTGCGACCACCATTGCGGCGCGCCGATCTGGACCCGCTGGAGGGGTCTTTCATGGAAGTGACGCTGGAGCGCAAGGACCGGCTGGCCTATCTGTTTGTCAACGGCCAGCGCCAGGATGACAGTCCGGGCCGGATCATGATCTGGCGCACCGAAGACAACGTGACCCTGACCACCCGCAACGGCATGCTGATTGCAACACGGGGCTTGGGCGGTGACATCCTGTCCAGCACGGTTCAGGTGCAGGGCAACCTGCCCGGTCCCGCGACCGGCGGCGAACATGTTCAGGTGATTCGCGCTCTGGATGGCGGCGACGTGCGGCTGGCGATGGCCTGCGATCTGGTCGACCTCGGCCCCGAGACAATCGAAATCATTGAGCGGAAACACGCCACCCGCCACCTGCAACAGCGTTGCAGCGGCGGCGACGGTGATGGCGCCGGGCATATTAGCAACGATTATTGGGTCGATTTTGGAAACGATCTGGTGATGCAATCACGACAATGGGCCGGGCCACAGATCGGATACATGCGTTTTCGCCGGCTTACCTATTGATCACCGCCCAAAAATATCGACAGAGAACGCCCGTTGTTGCCGTATTCGGTGCAGGTTTCGTTGAAATTGCCTGCAACTTGAGTTATAATTCCGGCGACTTTAGCTAAAAAGGGCTCTTGGATTATGAGAACGACATTTATCACTCTGACTGCCGGCATTATCGGGCTGGCATCAACCGCGTTTGCACAGACGGCACTGGAGCAGGCGATCGAGCAGGATGTTTGCGAGGGGTTTGACCCTGTTTCCGCAAGGTTCATAGACAACGGCGCGCGCCTCGAAGTGACCTGCCCCGCCGGAACGGCCGCGGCTACAGGTGCTGCTACAGGCGCTGCTGCTGCCGGGGGCACTACCGCCGCAATACCTACCGTTATAGGTGGGACCGCTTTGGGCGGCACTGGTGTTGCTGGTGCTTTGCTGGGGGTGGTCGTTGTTGCGGCCGCTATCGGCGGGGGCAGCAGTGGTACAACAACCACGACAACCACGACCGGCGGATCCTGATAACCTCTGATTTCGGTTAGCCTTTTTTACTATACGACGGCCCTGTGAGGACTTGCCTCGCAGGGCCGTTTGGCATGCCGGGCGTCAAAACGCGCCAGCCAAGGCAGAATTCGCCAATAATGAAGATTATGTTAAATCAAATCTGCCAAACTTATATACAGCCAGCTGTACCCAACTTTGCTGCGTCATAAGCACGGCAATTTTTCGCCATGTATTTGCCCGATATAAGCAAGATAGTTCCCACATAACGGGGGCGGATTGCCTGAGATGACCGCTGCGTGTCATCTCACCGCTAAACATGGGATCACAAAAAATGTCACAAGCGAATTCTCTCGAGCTACAGATGCTCGATCTGATCAATCAGGAACGGGCAAGCTACGGGCTTGGTCAGTTGCAACTTGAACTGAGGCTGAACGATTCCTCGGAAGATTACAGCACCCTGATGCTGGATCAGGATTTCTTTTCCCATACCGGCCCGGGCGGCACCTCGCCGGGGGATCGGATGGAGGCCGCGGGTTTCGTGTTCTCGGGCAACTGGACCTGGGGTGAAAACCTGGCCTGGCAGAGCGAACAGGGCGCGCCCGGACTGGCCGACGACGTGGTAAACCTTCATACCTCACTGATGAACAGCCCCGGCCACCGCGCCAATATTCTTAACCCTGATTTCGAACTGATCGGCATCGGCATCGAATTGGGTGATTATAATGGCTGGGACGCGGTGATGGTTACCCAGAACTTCGCCACAACCAGCGCCGCGCTGCAACTTGATACCGGCGACACACCACCACCACCACCGCCGCCCGAGGAGCCAGCTAATCTGACGCTTTCGGGCACCAGCGGCAATGATGTTCTCACCGGGGGCGGCGGCAATGATACGGTCAGCGGCAATGCCGGCGACGACGAAATCCATACCAAAAGCGGCAATGACGTCGTCTATGGCGGCGCCGGTGACGATACGCTGACCGGCGGCGCAAACCATGATGTGCTGGGCGGAAGCGACGGCAACGATGGGATCTGGGGCAATGG
>Ga0209345_10002758_pt1 | contig 18918 bp, 15 predicted proteins | sample Cruoilmetagenom7_FD_187294 | JGI IMG/M metagenome (GOLD analysis project Ga0209345, IMG submission 187294) | Oil polluted marine microbial communities from Coal Oil Point, Santa Barbara, California, USA - Sample 7 (SPAdes) (version 2) | ecosystem: Environmental > Aquatic > Marine > Oil seeps ...
CTGCTTCCGTGGTGCTCGACGCTCCCATCGAGATTGTCTCCGGTGGCGAACTCTGGAAGCCCAAGAACTATGGCGGCGGCTCCGCCGGCCCGTCGACCTTGCGGCTCGGCATCGAGCGTTCGCGTAACCTCATGACCGTGCGGCTTGCCAAGGACATGGGCATGAACCTCGTGGCGGAATATGCCGAGCGGTTCGGTGTCTATGACGACATGTTGCCGGTGCTGGCCATGTCGCTGGGGTCGGGCGAGACCACGGTGATGCGCATGGTCTCGGCCTATTCCGTGCTCGCCAATGGCGGCAAGCAGATCAAGCCGTCGCTGATCGACCGCATCCAGGACCGCTACGGCAAGACCATCTTCAAGCATGAGGAACGCAGCTGCGACGCCTGTATCGCCACCGCGTGGATCTCGCAGGAAGAGCCCGAAGTGATCGATACCCGCGAGCAGGTGCTCGATCCGATGACGGCCTACCAGATCACCTCGATGATGGAGGGTGTTGTCACCCGCGGAACCGCCGCCGGAAAGGTCAAGCTTGACCGTCCGACCGCCGGCAAGACCGGCACCACCAACGAGGAAAAGGACGCTTGGTTCATGGGCTACACCGCAGACCTGGTGGCCGGCGTGTTCATCGGCTTTGACACGCCGAAGCCGATGGGGCGCGGCTCCACCGGCGGTGCGCTGGCAGCTCCTGTGTTCAACGAGTTCATGCAGGGCGCGCTCGAAGGCACCAGGCCTGCCGATTTCCGTGTCCCGCCGGGCATGAAGCTGATCGCCATCAACCGCAAGACCGGCATGCAGGCGTTTGAAGGCGAGGGTGATGTGATCATGGAAGCATTCAAGCCCGGGACCGGACCCTCGGATGTCTATTCGGTCATCGGACTGGAAGATTTCGCCACCGGTGACGCCATCACCACCATTTCGCCGCAGGCCAACCAGGCGGTGGTCAACGGTGTCGGCGGGCTCTACTGACGCTCAGGAAAATCGGCGCCCTTGACGCCTTTACATCGTGCGGAGTGGACCTTATGGTCCGCCCGCTTCGGCAAGAACGCTTGCCACACAACAGCATGGAACCAGAGAACAATGCGCGCAGAAACCCAGGTCGTTGTCGACGAAATCAAGCAGGCCATAAGCCTGCTGAGGAGGCATCTTTGACTGGGAACCTGCCCAAAAACGTCTGGAATGGCTGAACGCCAAGGCCGAGGATCCCTCGATCTGGGATGATGCGCAGGAAGCCCAGAAGCTGATGCGCGAGCGCCAGCATCTTGACGACGCCATCAACGGCCTGAAGCGGCTCGAATCCCAGCTCTCCGACAATCTCGAACTCATCGAGATGGGCGAAGAGGAGGGTGATGCGGCCATCGTCTCCGAGGCCGAGGCCGCGCTCAAGGAGCTGCGCACCGAAGTCACCCGCCAGCAGATCGAATCCCTGCTTTCTGGCGAAGCCGATGGCAATGATACCTATCTTGAAGTCCATTCCGGCGCCGGCGGTACCGAAAGCCAGGACTGGGCCAACATGCTGCTGCGCATGTACACCCGCTGGGCCGAACAGCACGGCATGAAGGTCGAACTGCTCGAGATCCACGACGGCGAAGAAGCCGGCATCAAGTCGGCCACGCTGCTGATCAAGGGCCACAATGCCTACGGATGGCTGAAGACCGAATCGGGCGTTCACCGTCTGGTGCGGATCTCGCCCTATGACAGCCAGGCCCGCCGCCACACCTCGTTCTCGAGCATCTGGACCTACCCGGTGATCGACGATTCGATCGATGTCGATATCAACGAGAGCGATTGCCGCATCGACACCTACCGCGCATCAGGCGCCGGCGGCCAGCACGTCAACACGACCGACTCGGCCGTCCGCATTACCCATAATCCGACCGGGATCGTGGTCCAGTGCCAGCAGGAACGCTCGCAGCACAAGAACCGCGCCAAGGCATGGGACATGCTCCGTGCGAGGATCTACGAGGCGGAACTGAAAAAGCGCGAGGAAGCGGCCAACGAGGAAGCGGCTTCAAAGACCGAGATCGGCTGGGGGCACCAGATCCGCTCTTACGTTCTTCAGCCCTACCAGCTGGTCAAGGATCTGCGCACCGGCACGGAAAGCACCAATCCGCAAGGTGTGCTGGATGGCGACCTCGACCAGTTCATGGAAGCAGCCCTTGCCCAGCGCGTCTATGGTGGCGCTGCCGACGTCGAAGACATCGATTGATTGCAGGTCTGCCCCTCAGGCAGATTGTCCGTATCCGACCATCAAGCGTTCCTGGAAGTTTCCCGGCGCATGTGGGTGGTCAGTTGCTTGATCGCTCCACCACGATATCTCCGAATTCGTCGATATAGAGTGCCCATGTTTCCGGCTCGACCACTTTCGGATCGGTCTTGAGATAGATGTAGGCGGCAAAGCCCGTCTGGCTTGCCGCTCCGGTCGAATCCTCCGGCCGGATATCGGTGATGTATCCGCCAAGCGTGTTGATCTCTTCGATGCTTGTGGTGGTCACAACGTCCGGCCCATCCGGCGCAAGGGCGATATGCTGCAATTCGACCAGCGAACGGTTGTCCTCTCCGCGAATGGCAATCAGACGGTAATAGCCGCGCTGCTGCGAACCGGCCTCGGCATCCTCCTGTTCCCAATAGCCACCGCTGGTGACGAACAGTATCCGGGGCGACAGGCTCTCGGCCAGTTTCTCCGCCTCTTGGGCAAGACCTGTGGCTGGCGCCGCAGCGGCAAGGCAGGCAAGCACCAGCAACATTTTCGATGCTCTACGGATCATTACGCAACCTCCCTCGGTCTTGCCTCAGTAAAGGAACTGTTCGGCCAATATGCGGTCATTCCATGAATGGCTGGAATCGGTCAGGATCCGGGTGGTCGATTCCTTGGACTCAGCCACCTGCACATGGGTCACGGATTTGACTTCGATATGATCGGCGACCGCGTTGACCGGCCGCTTGTCGCTTTCCAGTACATCGATGGTGACCACCACCTTGTTGGGCAGCAAGGCTCCGCGCCAGCGCCGCGGCCGGAACGGGCTGACCGGCGTCAGCGCCAGCAACTGCGCGTCAAGCGGAAGGATCGGCCCGTGGGCCGACAGGTTGTAGGCGGTCGATCCGGCGGGCGTAGCCACCATCAGGCCATCGCAGATCAGTTCTTCCATCCGCACCTGGCCGTCAATCGACAGTCTCAGCTTGGCCGCCTGGTAGCTCTGCCTGAGCAACGAGACCTCGTTGATCGCAAGCGCCTTGTGGGTTGCGCCATGCGCATCCTTTGCGGTCATCTCGAGCGGGCGGATGATGTTCTCCACCGCAGCGTCGATCCGGCCCGGAAGATCTTCATCCGAGTAGTCATTCATCAGGAACCCGACAGACCCCCGGTTCATGCCGTAGACGGCGCGTCCGCTGTTCATCTGCTCATGCAGCGTTTGCAGCATGAAGCCGTCGCCACCCAGTGCCACGATAATGTCGGCATCCTGCTGGCGGGTATTGCCATAAAGTGCGGCGAGATGGGTTGCCGCCTCCTGGGCGTCCGGCGCCGGTGAGGCAATGAAACTGAATTTCCAAGTCATGTGATGAGCTTACTCCCACTCCTTGAGTGACAATGGCGATTGGCAGATCAGGATGCAAGGGCAGACACGCGGCGTCTTTGCCGAAAGGAACGCTGATTGCTGCGGCCAGGCTTCAGGCAGGCCTTGCGGCCGCTTGCGTGACTGCGGGCAAGCCAGGAACCGTCGGTGTAATTCGCAATGCCCTGAGCGCATTCAGAATTGCCGCGACATCGATCACTTCCTGCAGAACCGCGCCTTGAACGGGTGTCAGATAACCCAGGGCGGCCGCAATCATTCCGGCCACGGACAGGCTGATGCCCACGGCAACACTTTCAAGGGCGATCCGCTTCGAGCGTTGTGCAATTTCCAGTCCGGACAGAAGGCGGTCGAGATGGTCGACCAGCAAAACCACATCGGCGGCTTCTGCCGACGCGGCTGCACCGCGCGCGCCCATGGCGATACCGACGTCGGCAGCCGCCAGCGCAGGCGCATCATTCACCCCGTCGCCGACCATCATCACCGGGCCATTCTTGCGCTCGCTCAGGACCAGCAAGACCTTTTGATCAGGCGTCAAATCGGCCCGCACCGCATCAAGTCCGAGCTTTTCGGTCACGGCCTCGGCCACAGCCTGGCGATCGCCTGTCGCAAGCAGGATACGCTCGATGCCGCGTCTGCGAAGTCCGGCCAGCAGATCAGCCGTTCCGGTGCGCAATGTGTCGGCCATGACCAGGCGACCGGCAGACTTGCCATCGACCGCCAGGGCAACGACGACCTCTCCGGCTTCCCGCGTCGACAATTCCGGCCCTGCAGTCCCGACCAGAGACGCGATGTAGCCGGATCCGCCAACGGCAATCTTCCTGCCATTGATGATGCCGGAAATGCCTTCTCCGGCGGTCTCATCAAGGTGTTGGGGAAAGGGCAGGGCCTCTCCACGTGCCTTTGCAGCAGCCACCAATGCCTGCGCGATCGGGTGTTTGGAGGCCTGGTCCAGCGCAGCCGCGAAATGAAGCACTTCGGCTTCCGACAGCTCTCCGTAGCTCTCGATGGCCACGACCACCGGCCTGCCATCGGTAAGCGTGCCGGTCTTGTCGAGAATCAGGGTCTTGATCTGCGCCAGCGCCTCGAGCGGCTTTGCCCCCTTGATCAGCACGCCGAAATGCGCAGCCCGGGAAAGTCCAGCCACCAGCGCCACCGGCACCGCGAGGATCAAGGGGCATGGCGTGGCGATGACAAGAACCGCGACAGCGCGGATCGGATCGCCGGTAAACCACCAGGCCGCAAAGGCAATCACCACAGTGACAGCCAGGAACACCATCGAGTAGCGGTCCGCCAACCGGCCCATCGGCGCTTTCGATTTCTGTGCCGCTTCGACCAGCCTGACAATGCCGGCATAGGTGCTGTCCTTGGCATGGCGTGTCGCCCGAAGGTCGAAGGCTTCACCGGCATTGGTGGAGCCGCTCATCACCTCCGCGCCATGATCAAGACGGACCGGTAGTGATTCTCCGGTCAGCGCTGATTGGTCCAGCATGGCCTGGCCACTTTCGAGAGTGCCGTCGACGGGCGCAACGTCTCCTTGCCGGATCAGCAGCAGATCGCCCGGCTCGATCTCCTCCAAGGGGACTTCCTCGAGGGTGCCATCGAGGTGCCTGGACGCGGTGCGGGGAACCCGTGACAACAGGCTGCGCATCTCGTGACGCGCGCGCCCTTCGGCAAAGCTTTCAAGCAAGGTCCCGCCCGAATACATCAGCGCCACCACAGCTGCGGCCAGCGTCTCGCCGAATGTCAGCGCAGCCGTCATCGACAAGGCGGCAACGATGTCGAGGCCCACTTCTCCGCCCTTCAGGCTCCTGACGATTTCGGCCAGGAGTCCCGCCAGCACAGGAATGACGCCTGCTGACCAGGCGAGGTCTGCGGCCTGAGGAAAACCGGCAAGGCTCAGCACCAGCCCGGCAATCAGACCGGTGAGGGAGATCACCAGAAGCGCGACCTTCAAACGGTCCTGAAGAAAATCGGTCACGTCAGTTGCCGTCCCTTGATGGTTGCGCGCGGCGCCCGGCCGCACGTCATGTCAGTTCATATTCAGGCCCCGATGGTCCCGAAGCCAGCGAAATCTGTCCCCGGGCAAAGGGCACCCGTGGCGCACCCAAGGATGGGGACAGATGTGATCAATACACGCTTGAAACAGAACATGCATTGCCGCAGGTCAAAGTCACCTCGGCTCAGGCGATGGCTTGTCTTGGTGGCGAGGCCGGATAAAGATGAAGATGTTGTCTGACCCCGGGAGCAGGATGGATGCGGATGCCCCAAACACATGTGCCGCTGTGGCTTCTGGTTGCGCTTCAGGCTGCGGTCTCTGGCGTCAGCCTGGTCGTCGAAATCGTCGCCGGCCGAATGCTGGCCCCCTATGTCGGCATGTCGCTCTACACCTGGACGTCGATCATCGCGGTGGTGCTTGCCGGGTTCTCCGCCGGACACTGGTGGGGTGGCCACATTGCCGGGCGACCGGCGAGGCAGGCACTGGCCCGGACCGGCTGGATCCTGTTGGCGGCGGCATTCTCGACCGCGGCGGCGCTTCTGCTGCTGCGGCTGATCGGCGGCCCGGTTCTGGCATCGGTGGACCATCCGCTCTGGAGCATCGTCATCCTGACCACTTGCGTGTTTTTCCTGCCGTCGCTGTTTGCCGGTGTTCCGGCCCCGGTGCTGGCGCAGATCGCGGTGATGCAGCAGGGCGCGCAATCGGGCCGCTCGCTCGGTGCCATGTTCGCCGCCGGCGCGGTCGGTGCGATTGCCGGGACGCTGCTTGCCGGGTTTGTCTTCATCCCCTGGCTCGGAACGGCACTCACTCTGGCCATCGTCACGGCAATCTATCTGTTTGCCGCGGCACTCATGCTGTGGCTCGTCCGCCCGGTCAGTCATCCGGTGGTGGCGCTGGTCGTTGCGGTACTGATCATGGCGCTCGGCGTTTTCTCGGTGTCACGCGTGTCCAGCTGCACCACGGAAAGCCAGTATTTCTGCATCCGGGTCCTGGATGTGTCGGCCGATCCGGGCGCGCCGGTCAGGCGGCTGGTTCTCGATCACCTGTCGCATGGCACCAGTGCCCGGGATCTGCCGCGAACCATGTTTTCCCAATTCACCGCGATGCTTGACGCGATAGCCAGGGGCAGGCTGGAGCCGGGACCTTTTTCCGCGTTCTTCATCGGCGGCGGAACCTATTCGGTGCCGCGCGCCTGGGCCGACCGCAACACCGGGCCGATAACCGTGGCCGAGATCGATCCGCAAGTGACAGCAACCGCGGTGCGCGATTTCTGGCTCGAGCCGGATGGCATGAGCATTCTCGATGAGGATGCCCGCGTCGCCCTGCAGAGGCGGCCGGATGCGCGATACGACGTGATCGTTGGCGACGCGTTCGGTGACATCGCCGTGCCGCCGCACCTGATCACGCTGGAATTTTTCCGCCTGATCCGCTCCCGGCTGTCCGAAGACGGCGTTTTCCTGATGAATGTCATTGATTTTCCCGAACGCCTGCAGGCGCTCGGTGCCATTACGGCAACGCTGCAGTCGGTGTTTGCAAGTGTCGAGATCTGGACCGAGGAAAGCCCGCCCGTCCCCGGCGAGCAGCGGGTCTTCGTCCTTGTCGCGGCCGACAGGCCGACGGCGTTTTCCGCCATCACGGCAGCAGCACCCGATCCGACCCGCTTCGCGGCCATGGCCCAAAGCTTCACCGACCGCCTTGTCGCAAGAAGCTCGCCCGCCCGCCTGACCGACGACTACGCCCCGATCGACCGCTTGTTGGGCGGACATTTCTGAATTGATCGCAAATGTGGGGAAGCGCGTGCGGCGGAACTCCCGCCCGCCGCGATTTGCCTCCCGCTGGCACCTTGACGGCACCTTGAAAAAAGGCCGCGCAATCCCTGCGCGGCCTAAATCATTGAAAGAATGGCACCCCGGCAGGATTCGAACCCGCGACACCCTTACTACCAACGTAATCCATACGCTGGGCAGTTGCGGTTACAAGTGCAGCGTTAGTGGCGATGCGTCTTTGTGATTTGGTACTTTTGACCATGCGGCGAACGCGCAGCGAGACGACAGTGCAGCTCATGACGTGTCGGCAATAGTTTATGGGGTTGGAGTTGACCCCTGAAAGTGGTCCACCAACTGGGATGGATTACCCCTCAAATTGGAAGATCAGCGATTGCTGACGCTGTGCTAGACGGAAATGGCCGTGCCAACACCTGGAACATCAATTGCTGATCAAAGCAAAAAGCTCCGGAAACGAACTTAACGCTGCATAATCTCTTGATCTGTGTTCATCTTGCAGATCCAGTCAAAGAATGCTCTTGCCGGACCGGAAATTTCCTCTCCGCTGCGAATGACCATCGAGATCTCGCGATGCGCCCATTCCTCGGCAATCGGGATCGCGCGGATGGGCAGCATGTCGGTGTAGGGCACGACAAATTGCTCGGGCAGAACTGCAATGCCGAGATTGTTGGCCACCATTGTGCGGGCTATCTCGTTGGTGCTGGCCATGTAGCTGTAACTGAATCCCGAATTGGCCATGCCGCCAACCTTCCTCAGCAGCCGTGTGAGTGAACTGGTTTCGCTGACACCGATGACCTGGAATTCGAGCATCTGCGAAAACCGCACGCTTCCAAGGTCTGCCAGGGCGTGGGTTGCAGCAACCGCCAGCACCAGCTTGTCGCTGCAGTAGGGATAGGTCGTCACGCCCTCGGGCAACCGCATGGTGTTGGAGACGAAGCCGATATCGGTCGAGCCGCCGGCCACGTGCTGGAGGATATCCGGTGTCAGCTGTTCCTGAAGATCGACGGCGACGTTGGGGTGAGCATCGAGAAACTCGCGAATATGTCTGGCCAGTCCATTGACCAGCGAGGAGCCATTGGCGCTGATCATCACCCGGCCGATGTCGCCCGCCTTGAGCTTTTCCATATCCGAGCACATCAGCCCCAGCGTTGCAAAGGTCTCGCGGGTGTGCGCGGCCAGCAGCCGTCCTGCTTCCGTGATTTCCACGCCGCGCGAATGGCGTGTGAAAAGCTGTTGGCCAAACTCGATCTCAAGCTCGGATATGCGCCGGCTGACGGCGGAAATGGACAGGTTGAGATTGTCCGATGCGGCGCGAATGCTCTCGGTATCGACGACGGTCAAGAATGCCTTCAGGCTGACAAAGTCAATATTCATGAGAGGCTTTTCTGATCACGGATTACGACGGTGACCGGCAGCGCAAAATGTGGGTGCAATGCCGGTGGCTGGCATGGCCGGAACCTACTCGCCGCCGCGGTGCTCCGCAAGACTGATAACGATCAACACGCTCCGCCAGCCGCTTCCGGAAGGTGCGGCATCTCACGGAAGCCAAGCGAGGCGCCAGGATACAAACGGGCAAAACCGTCTGGTCAGTCCTGACGCAACACGCCGTGCTGGACGAATGCGTCGATCTCGGCCTGGCTGAAACCGGCTTCAGCCAGCACCTGGCCGCTGTGCTCGCCCAAGGTCGGAGCCGCAAGCCGGACTTCGCAGGAATCCTGGCTGAATTTCATCGGGAAGCCCAACATCTGCACGGGGCCGCGATCGCCATGATCGACCTCGATCTTCATATCGCGGTGCATGATCTGGGGATCCTCGAAGACTTCCGGCACAGTCAGGATCGGTCCCACCGGAACTCCCGCCTTGTTGAGGAGCGCGATCCAGTGGGCGCTGGGGGCGGACCTGAAGATTGGCTCCAGGATATCACGCAATGCACCACGATTGGCCAGCCGGTCGGCATTGGTCACGAACCGGGAATCGCTGTGCAGATGCTGCAGATCCATCGCAGCAAGCAACTTGGCGTAAACGCCGTCATTGCTGGGCGCCAGCGCAATCGGCTTGTCCTCCGTCTCGAACACACCATAGGGCGCAACCAGCGGGTGATCATTGCCGCTGCGCATCGGGGACCTGCCGATCGCCAGGTGATCGGACGCCATGTAACTGAGCAGACTGACCATGCTGTCGGTCAGGCTGATGTCGACATTCTGAACCCCGGAAGGCGTTTCGCCGGGCCCCTGCCGCCCCACGAGGCGCGAGACCACCCCCAATGCGCCATACAGGCCGGCCACCAGATCGCTGATCGGCAGCCCGGAACGGAGCGGCGGTTCACCTTCGACGCCATTGACGCTCATGAAGCCGCTGAGGGCCTGGGCGATAAAATCAAAGGCTGGTCGCTGCGCATAGGGACCGCTGGCGCCGAAGCCACTGATGTTGCAGACGATCAGGTTGGAATTGAGTTCTTCCAGTTCCGGTTTGGACAGGCCCATCCTGTCGAGCACACCCGGACGGAAATTTTCCACCAGCACATCGGCGCTGCGGATTATCTGCCTGAGAATGGACTTGCCTTCGTCGCTGTAGAGGTCGAGTGAAACCGAGCGCTTGTTGCGATTGTAGGCCGCGAAATACCAGCTGAAGCCATTTACCTTGGCGCCCTGCTCGCGCAGCGGGTCGCCGCCGATGGTCTCGATCTTGACCACATCCGCACCCAGATCTGCGAGGAGTTGGGTGCAGAACGGACCGGAGATGATGCGTGTCAGGTCGACAACCCGAATTCCGCTGAGGCTCATGCTTGTCTCCGTCATTGCCTGGCGTTGGTGGCCGGGCGCCGTTGGTTCAACCCGAAGCGCGTGCCGAGGCGTTCAGGTCATAAAGGGTTCCGACCGGTTCTGAGCGCAACAGTCGGGCGGGGAGGGGGCGGCCAAGCCTGCTTTCAAGCAGCTTGCCTACGCCAATCAGAGCCGGCAAATCAATGCCGGTGGACAGGCCTTCGAGATGCAGCAAATGCACCAGGTCCTCGGTCGAGATGTTGCCCAATGCGCCCGGTGCGAACGGACAACCACCAAGACCGCCAAGGGCGCTTTCAAACCGGTTCGCACCTGCTTCCAGTCCCGACATGACATTGGCGAGCCCCATGCCGCGCGTGTCGTGAAAATGCAGGATCAGCTGCATGTCCGGCAGTTCCGCCTGAAGGCTCGAAACCAGTTCCTTTACCCGTCGCGGGGACGCAGAGCCGATGGTGTCGCCAAGTTTGAGAACCCGGATTCCCATCGCATGGTAAGCCTCGGCGAGCCTGAGCACCTGGGCGGTTCCGACCTGTCCCTCGAACGGGCAGTCAAAGGCCACGGCCACCGAGCCATAAAGCTCAGCGCCAGCCGATTTGGCCAATTCGCCAAGCGGCTTGATGCGCTCAAGCGCTGTCTCGATGCTGGCGTTGGAATTAGCCAGCGAATGGCTTTCAGTGGCCGATGCAAAGGCGACCCAGACCTTGACATTTGCCGCCATGGCCCGCTTGGCGCCGCGCTCATTCGGCACCAGCGCCTCAAGCACAAGCCCGTCGGCGGGCTTGATGCCGCCGATCACCGCCTCGGCGTCGGCAAGTTGCGGCACCGCCTTGGGCGAAACAAACGAGGTGGCTTCAAGTCGGTGCAGACCGGCTGCAACCAGGCGGTTGCCAATGTCGATTTTATCAGCGGTCGGGAAGAACGTCTTTTCGTTCTGCAGCCCGTCACGCAGTCCGACTTCAGTGATTTCAATCCGGTCCATTGCTTACCCTTTGGAGCGACCGAAAACATGGTCGACTGAAGGAAACTGCCGGGTGCGCACTTCGTTCGCAAAAGTCTCGATGGCTTCGCGGATGGTGGGCATGACCTGGGCATAGCGCTTGACGAATTTCGGCTTGAAATCCTCGAACATACCAATCACGTCATCGATCACGAGAATCTGCCCGTCACAATCCACCGAGGCGCCGATGCCGATCGTGGGGATCGACATCACCTGGTTGATCTTCTCGGAGGCAGATTCGATCACTCCCTCGATTACCAGCGCGAAGCAGCCCGCACTTTCCATCGACTTTGCCGCGGCTATCAGCTCCTGAACGGCAAGCTCATCCTTGCCCTGGGTCTTGAACCCGCCCATCGTGTTAATGGATTGCGGCGTCAATCCGATATGGCCCATCACCGGCACACCGCGTGCCGACAGGAAGGCCACGGTTTCGGCCATTTCGATGCCGCCTTCGAGCTTGACCGCGTCACATCCGGTTTCCCGCAGGATACGGGCCGCACTCATGAAGGCCTGCTCGGGACTGGCCTGGTAGTCACCAAACGGCAGATCCACCACCACGCAAGCATGGTTGCAGGCCCGCACCACAGCCCTGCCGTGCCGGATCATGGTGTCGAGATCGACGCCCACCGTCGAATCCTCGCCATAGATCGTCATCGCCAGCGAATCCCCGACCAGGATGAAGTCGACGATGGAATCCATCGCCTTGGCCATCGAGGCTGTATAGGCGGTCAGGCCGACAATCGGCTCGCCACCCTTGCGCGAGCGAATGTGCTGGGAGGTGATCTTCTTCGATGTTGTATGGACGCTCACAATGGTCTCACTTTGCTTCACTCAAAACCGGGCCGGACTGCTCCAAACCTGCACATGCGCCACGCTTGGGAGGATAGCGGCGAAAAATGTCCGGGCAATGCGTTCAGACACTGTCGGAGCGTGCAGCCAGACACGCTCCAGGGTGGAAATGACGCAGCAGCGGCTTGATCGAAACTCTGACATGACCGGCAAATCGGCAAGTCTCGATTGGCGAATGCTGTGTCCCGTCTGGCCGAATGCAGAGGCCCTTTCGACTATCCGAACGGGATGAACAGAACGATCTGCGGAAACAGGTAGATCAGCAACACAGTCAACAGCATGATCGCCAGGAAAGGCAGAACACCCTTGGTTACCTCTCCCAGAGTGGCCTTGCCCACCGCCTGGATGACAAACAGGTTGAGCCCCACCGGCGGCGTGATCAGCGCGATCTCGATCATCAACATGAAGACGATGCCGAACCAGACCGGATCGATGCCCATGCTCAACAGTGCAGGAAACAGGACCGGCACCACGATCAGCAGCATCGACAGCGATTCGAGGAAAAAGCCGAGGATCAGCAACGCAACGCAAACGACGAAGATGAAGGAGCCGACCTGGTCGAAATTGTCGATGATCAGCCCGGAGATTTCGTGGGGAATCCGGTAAAGCGTGATCGCCTTTGCGAAGATCTTGGCGCCGGCAACAATGAGGAAAATCGTCACGGTGGTCCGCATTGATCCGATCACCGCTTCGCCGAAAAGCTGCCAGGTGAGTGTGCGGAGCATCAGCGCGGTGATGATGATAGCGAGCACGAAACCGACACCGGCGGCTTCTGTCGGTGTAAATACGCCGCCATAGAGACCGATGAAGATGATCAGGGCCAGACCAACACTGGGCAATGCCCGGATACTGGCTGCCTTGCGTTCCTCCCAGCTTGCCTTGGGCAGCGGATCGAAGGCCTTGGTGTAGGCGGCATAGAGCATGGAAAAGGCGATGAACAAACCCGCCAGAAGCAACCCGGGCGCTACGCCGGCCAGAAACAGCGAAACAATGCTTTGCTCCGTCAAGACGCCATAGACAATCAGCGGTACCGATGGCGGGATCAGGATGCCCAGCGTGCCACCGGCAGCAAGCAACCCGAGCACGAACGGGCGCTGGTAGCCGCGTGACGTCATTTCCGGGATTGCCACCGTCGCAATCGTCGCCGCGGTGGCAATCGAACTGCCTGAAATCGCGGCAAAGATGGCGCAGGAAATGACTGTTGCCACGGCCAGTCCGCCTGGCCAGTGCCCGACCCAGCTTTGAACGGCCGCGAACAGGTCACGGCCAACGCCACCCTTGAGCAGGATATTGGACATCAGCAGAAACAGCGGGACTGCCAGCAGAATGAAGGAATCGACCGAACTGTAGAGCGCCTGGGTAACAATAATCGGGTTGAGACCATCAAGGATGATCAGCACCGCGCCCATGCCGCCGAGTGCAAAGGCAATGGGTATCCCGACCAGCAGGACAGCAAACAGCGAAAGGATGATCAGGAACGCGGTCATCTAGATGGTATCTTCCCAATTCCGGTCGACGTTACCCTTCGGATGGCCGTCGCGAAGCAAACCCCGCGCCTCGACCAGGCACTGGACGAAAAGCAGCGCGAAGCCAATTGGAATGGAGATTTCTGTCAGCCATTGCGGAACCGACAGCATCGAGGCGGTCTTGCGGCCAATCTGGATGCTCTCGTTGACCGTCACCACTCCATAATAGACAGCGACAACGCTGAAGGCGGCGATCCAGATCAGCGCCAGAAATTCACTCGCCAGCCGCCAGCGGGGCGGCATCCTGTCCTGTACCACGGTGATCGAAATCAGTTCGCGTTTGTGAAGCAGGTGCGCGGCTGACATGTAGACCGCCCAGATCAGGAAAAACCGCGCCATCTCCTCGGTCCAGCTGGTGGGCGCCAGGAAGACATAGCGCATGACCACTTCGTAACTGATCATCACCCCGATCGCGACGAACAGCGCGCTGGCGACAATGGCGAAATAACCGGTGATTTTGCTGAACATCGACGGACCAAGCCCCGACCTGAAGTTAATGGCGCCGACCCTGTGCGGCCGGCGCCAGAAACCGAAGTCTACTGAAGTGCCTCGGCAGCTTCCACAACTTTACGACCGAGGTCGCCCGAGCTTTCGATGTATTTGTCGATCATCGGCGCAGACGCCTTCTTCCAGGCGGCAAGCTGTTCGTCATCAAGCGTGATGACTTCCATCTTGGTCTGGGTCCGGACGAAGTCGATCGCCTCGGTTTCCTTGCGGTTGACGTCGTCGCGCAGGCTCTTTTCCACCTGTTTGGCGGCAGCATCGACGATCGCCTTGTGGGCATCGCTCAGCCCGTCCCAGACGCCCTGGTTGATCAGCACCACGAATTCGACGTCAGCGTGATTGGTGACGGTGAGATGGTCGAGCACCTCGTAGATCTTGCGCGAAGTCACGCCCGCTGCCGAAGACATGCCGGCATCGACGGTGCCGCGCTGATAGGCAAGGAACTGCTCGGAGCCGGAAATCAGGGCTGGTGCGCCGCCCAGCAATTCAACGAAATTGCCCAGCGTCTTGCCGAATACGCGAACCTTCATGCCCTTGAGATCATCGGGCATGTGAACCGGTTTGTTGCTCATGACCACCGCGCCGCCAACGGCCTGCCACCACAGCACCTTGGCGCCGGTTTCGGCAATCGCACCATCCAGCAGGTTGCGGATTTCGCTTCCGGGCGCGGTTGCCTTCTCGACGGCTTCGAGCGACGGCAGGCTGAACGGAACATAGAAGAAATCAACGGCCGGGATGGTGCCGGCGAAACGGGTCAGCGATGCTGTACCCATGGCGACTGCACCGGAAGAGACCGCCTGCGGCACTTCGCTGTCCTTGTACAATTGGGCGGAGTCGTAGATTTCGACCGCGATCTCGCCACCGGACTTCTCCTCGACGATTTCCTTGAATTCCATAAGGTTTGATGTGGTCGGATGTGAGGCCGGAAGCTGGGCGGTCACCTTGAGTGTGACATCCGCGGCCCATGACGCAACAGCGCCGGTCAGGGTGACGCCGATCGCAAGCCCTGCTGCTGCAAGCAACCGCGCCGTGGTGCTAGTTTTCATGTCTGTGCTCCTCCCGAGAGTCTCAAAGTTATCTTGCGTATCAGCTATTGGTAGAATGGCTCGAGACCCGCCACCATTCTCTTTTGACGAACCCAGCGTCTCAATTTGGTGAGAGGTGGTGGACCGTGACTGGCCCAGCCTACAACAGTGCACCTGATCCGGCCGCGAACGACATCGAACAACTCGCAAATTCGCAGGCGGATTCTTCCTCTAAATCGGCGCAAGCAGGCAATGTTGGGCTGAGTCTGTTTCAGGTATGATTTCAGGTGGAATGCGGTCGCCCCGATTTTCGACTGGGACTACGTTGTTGCGCAGGTTGAACCGCGCCGGGTTTGTCGGAGGCTCCCACTCCTGAGTAGTATGGAGCATCATGGGCAGGGCAACGAACAAGTTTTCCCCCGAAGTGCGTGAGCGCGCGGTGGGTTTGGTTCTGGACATTCAGGATCAGAATGGATCGCGTTGGCAGGCGATCCTGTCCATTTCGTCGAAAATCGGCTGTGCGCCACAAACGCTGAACGTCGGGGTCAAAAGGGTCGAGGTTGATACTGGCCAAGGTGGCGGCATCACGACCGAGGTGGCCGAGAAGTTGAAGGCGCTCAGGTCACACGCTAAGCACTCCGTATCGGGAAATCGGCCCAGGGCGTAGATAGAGGATGTGTCGGTCTCGTCTCTAATCGAATCAGCTGGGGTTGCTCACGCAGGTTTGTTGCTGTGCGAGCCAGCTTTGGATTGCTTACTATGCGCTTCCTGGCTGGGCAGCGGGGCGAGCAAAATCTCGCCAAATATTTGAAAAAATGGTGCCCCCGGCAGGATTCGAACCCGCGACCCCCTGATTACAAATCAGGTGCTCTACCAACTGAGCTACAAGGGCAGCGGGGATGCGGATAGCATATTGATCGCGCCTGTAAAGCAAAAATCGCGTGATCGGCTGTCTTTCCGTCCCGGTGAGAGCTGGTTGCCCTCGAATACAGCCGCGGCGTCTCCGGTGCGGCCCGGCAAGCCCGCCGGTTCAGGCAGATCCGCTTCGGCTCAAATGCTGGCGCGCCGCGTAAAGCGCGATTGCCGTGGCGTTGGAGACATTAAGCGACTTGATCGCGCCGGGCATGTCGAGCCGCGTCAGGATGTCGACGGTCTCGCGTGTCTTTTGCCGCAAGCCCTTGCCCTCGGCGCCGAGCACGAGGGCGATTTTCTCGCCCGACAGCCCTGCCTCGATCGGCTCCGGTCCTTCCGAATCAAGCCCGATGGTGACAAAGCCCTGCGCCTTGATGTCTTCGATCGCTGCCGCCAGGTTGCGGACCTCGATATGGTCGATGAGTTCGAGCGCACCGGAGGCGGCCTTGGCCAGCACACCCGATTCCTGCGGGCTGTGGCGCTGGGTGGTGATCAGCGCACCGGCGCCGAAGGCCACCGCCGAGCGCATGATCGCGCCGACATTGTGCGGGTCGGTGACCTGGTCGAGAATGACCACAAGCTGCGTGTCGCCCAGTGCCGACAGCGGCCTTGGCGTCAATGGCGCGGCTTCCAGCAGCACACCCTGATGCACCGCGTCGTCACCCAGCAGCCGGTCGATTTCCTGCGGGCTGACCAGTTCGAGCGGGTAGGGCAGGTCGGCGCCCTCGGCAATCTCCAGCCGCATCAGCGCATTGCGCGTGGCCTTCATCGCGGTGATGCGCCGCGACGGATTGTCGAGCGCCGCACGCACCGTGTGCAGGCCATAGAGATAGATCGTGTCAGGGGCGACGCGGTCCGCATACAGCGTGCCCTTGCGTGCCGGCAGGTCGCGTTTGCCGCGCGGTTGCGCCGGCGGCAGGCCTTGCTGGTCGCGCTTGGCATCGCGGTGGGCGCGGCGCAGCTTTGCGTAATGGGTGTCGCGGTTGGAACCGGGCGCGCCGGCATCGTCATCTTTGCTCATGGCGCGCTTATACGCCAATTGCCGTAGGGTGCAATCGGTGCTGTGCCCATGCTTTTGCGACCGCACCGCAAGGGGCCGCCGCGGCAGGCCGGGGGCGGGTCTGGAAGAACTGTCGGTTTTTGTCTCAATCCGTGTTGACACGGGAACCTCTCGCCGTCATAACGCCGACCGCGGTACAGGTGTTTCCAACCAATCACTTGGCCCGCGACGCCTGAAGCTTTCAGGCTGTCCATCTTGGATGCATGACCCTGACGGCTGGTCCGGAGGAATGCCCGAGTGGTTAAAGGGGACGGACTGTAAATCCGTTGGCTTCGCCTACGTTGGTTCAAATCCAACTTCCTCCACCACCGTCGCGGGGTCATGAATGCGGGTATAGCTCAATGGTAGAGCAGCAGCCTTCCAAGCTGAATACGCGGGTTCGATTCCCGCTACCCGCTCCAGAATGACAAGTTTCCCAATTGAGCGAAGACCAGACGGACGCACGCGCCTTGCCTGGCATGTTTTGATGCGTCGAATGTTGCGGCGAATCGATCTTCGGTCCGTACCGGGGCAGGTGGCAGGCCTTCAATGCCATGACCTGACCTGCAGTGATTTGCAAAGGCGGCGGCGTGATTTGCCATGCTGATGGCAGCACAAGATTTCCACTTGCGAAAACAGAGCGAAACCCTTATGTCGCGTTAACTTCTCGCGGGATCAGGGTCAAACGCCTCCGGATCCACAGTCTGCCAACAGAATTACAGGATACAGGACGATGGCAAAGGGTAAGTTCGAGCGCAATAAGCCGCACGTTAACATCGGCACGATTGGTCACGTTGACCACGGCAAGACATCGCTGACGGCTGCGATCACCAAGTACTTCGGTGATTTCAAGGCCTACGACCAGATCGATGCGGCCCCTGAAGAAAAGGCCCGCGGCATCACCATCTCGACCGCTCACGTCGAGTATGAGACCGAAGCCCGTCACTACGCCCACGTCGACTGCCCGGGCCACGCCGACTATGTCAAGAACATGATCACCGGCGCGGCACAGATGGACGGCGCGATCCTGGTTGTTTCGGCTGCCGACGGCCCGATGCCCCAAACCCGCGAGCACATCCTGCTTGCCCGTCAGGTTGGCGTTCCCTCGCTGGTCGTGTTCCTCAACAAGATCGACCAGGTCGACGACGAGGAGCTTCTCGAGCTCGTCGAGATGGAAGTCCGCGAACTGCTGTCGTCCTACGACTTCCCGGGCGACGATATTCCGATCATCAAGGGTTCGGCGCTTGTCGCACTCAACGATGGCGACAAGGCCATGGGCGAAGACGCGATCCGCGCACTGATGGCTGCTGTCGACGAATACATCCCGACGCCTGAGCGTCCGATCGACCAGCCGTTCCTGATGCCGATCGAAGACGTGTTCTCGATCTCGGGCCGCGGTACTGTTGTGACCGGCCGTGTCGAGCGTGGCGTCGTCAAGGTTGGCGAGGAAATCGAGATTGTCGGTATCCGCGACACCCAGAAGACGGTCTGCACCGGCGTTGAAATGTTCCGCAAGCTGCTCGATCAGGGCCAGGCCGGCGACAACATCGGCGCACTGCTTCGCGGCATTGGCCGTGAGGACGTCGAGCGTGGCCAGATCCTGTGCAAGCCGGGTTCGGTCAAGCCGCACACCAAGTTCACGGCAGAAGCCTACATTCTGACCAAGGAAGAGGGTGGCCGTCATACGCCGTTCTTCACCAACTACCGTCCGCAGTTCTATTTCCGCACGACCGACGTGACGGGCATCGTGACACTGCCGGAAGGCACCGAAATGGTGATGCCGGGCGACAACATCTCGGCTGAAGTTGCGCTGATCGTGCCGATCGCGATGGAAGAGAAGCTCCGCTTCGCCATCCGCGAAGGCGGCCGCACCGTCGGCGCCGGCATCGTCGCTTCGATCATCGAGTAATCGGTGATCGCTTCGGCGATGGC
>Ga0209345_10002759_pt1 | contig 18905 bp, 16 predicted proteins | sample Cruoilmetagenom7_FD_187294 | JGI IMG/M metagenome (GOLD analysis project Ga0209345, IMG submission 187294) | Oil polluted marine microbial communities from Coal Oil Point, Santa Barbara, California, USA - Sample 7 (SPAdes) (version 2) | ecosystem: Environmental > Aquatic > Marine > Oil seeps ...
GGGGTCTTCCGTACAGACGTCGTCAGCACCACTATTCACAATAAGCCACCAACTCTTGTGCTTGGGTAGTTCATCAAATATCAGGCAGATGATGGTTTCGCCATCGGGCAGTTGCTCTGTTTGTATCCGCCGTTGAAGCTCCCGCATTAAGAACTCGACATCGAGCTCATCATCACTCAGTTGACCGCGGGTCCAGCGCATACCCCAAACAGCCAGTACTTCAATCAGAGGGCTTAACTCTTTGCCCGCAGCCGTTAAGCGATACTCATAACCCTTTTGCTTGGAGAGTTTTTTCCGAATAATAATGCCGCCTTCTTCCAGCTGCCTGAGCCGCTTGGTGAGAAGTGTCGGTGACATGCGAGACATGGCACGTTGAAAGTCATTAAACCGTGTTGTGCCTAACAGCAGTTCACGCAATATCAGCAGAGTCCATTTTTCGCCAATGAGTTCAGCCGTTTTTGCCACGGGGCAGAATTGTCCATAGCCTTTCACTTGCGTTCCTCCTCGTTGTTGCTAGCAACTACAGAATATGTAGCTCAATGCTACACTAACTACACTGTCGGGCAAATGGATGATTTCCTAGCATGTTCTCTATGGGTGGCAACCGGTCATCACTACTTACTTTTTTGGAGAACAAACATGGATACCCAAGCATCAGAAAAACAGCAGAACAATACAGTCAATGGTGTCGATGTCAGTCAAATTATGACGATGATAGGTCATATTGAAGTAGACCCTACGTATGCGCAATTTCAGTGGCGAGCTACTAATAAGTGGATAGATGGTGGTTTGAGTCGAAGTAGTATAAAAGGATTTTTTGCTGGCAATGCTGAAGATTCCACGCGTAGTCAGACATTCACTATCGATGCCGATGAGCCCGCGATCGCTGCAGGTATGGACACAGCACCAAACTCAATGGAGTACGTGTTACATGGGTTAGTGAGCTGCCTGACGGGGACCCTTGCTTATCATGCGGCAGTACGTGGTGTTGAGATAGAGGCCGTGGAATCTTCTGTTACGGGTGATATGGATGTGCAGGGCCTGTTTGGCCTTTCGGACGTTGTGCGAAAGGGATTTAACAAGGTGACAGTGAATATGCGAGTTAAGAGTGAGGGTAGTGTCGAGGAGCTTACCGAAATGGCCTTGTTCTCACCGGTCTACGATATTATCTCTAACTCGTTGCCGGTCGATTTTACACTGACAACTTATTGAGCTTGTTGTAACAGATGGATAAACGCTTTGGCCGCATTGGACAGGCTTTTCTCCCGATGGTGGATATAGCCCAGCTCACGTTGTATTTGTATGCCCGGTATAGCCACAGCTCGAATACCGGGCTCGAGCATGCTTTTTGGTAGCAGGCTCCAACCCAGCCCAATACTCACCATCATTTTGATGGTTTCAAGATAGTTGGTGGTCATGGTAGGGGGCAGGGGAACATTCTGTTTTTCAAACAAGGCGCGGGTCATTCGTCCGGTGTAAGTGCTCAGTCCGGGTAAGATGGCAGGGTAGTCTCTTAGGTTTTCCAGAGTAGGGTTGCCTTCTTTCAGCCCTTTATCTTTCCGCTCTTTATTTATAGAGAGAAGGGGATGATCGTCAGAGACCATAAAGACCAGTGGGTCTGGCCAAATAGTCTTTGCTTCTATCTTGGGGTGAGCTTCCGGGGCTAGGGTAATGGCAGCGACTTCAAAGCGGCCTTGAAGGATGCCTTCGTAGGCTTTTTCCGAATCCATAAAGTCCACATCAATGGTGACTTCCGGGTAGCCCTGAGCGAATTGTTTTAAAATTGGGGGGAGTCGATGTAAGCCGATATGGTGACTAATGGCCAGCCTTAGTCTGCCGCTGATATCGCCGGAGAGATCATTAATAGCCTGAGTGGTATCGGCAATTTCTCGAAGAATATGGTTTGCTCTGGGCAATAACGCCTCTCCGGCCTCTGTGAGTGTCACAGACCGGGCAATACGGTCAAATAGTCGGCAGTTAAGTTGCTGTTCCAGCAGCGCAATGCGTTTGCTCACTGCGGGTTGGGTTAAGTGAATCTTTTCCGCAGCATCGGAAAACGAACCGGTGTTAGCGACGGCAATAAAGGCTTCGAGTAGTTGTGTGTCCATACTTTCTAGTATAAGTGCCCTGTATACGAATTCCTACAAGGAATCCAATAGATAAAAAATATGAATTTGTTTTATTAGAGAGGTGTATCTAAAATGAGCACCTACAATTAGGCCGGTTAAGCTCTGCACGCTGATGTTAAATAAGTCTAATTTATAAGTCGCAACTATAAAGGTCGCAACATGGCTGGAAAAACCCTCTACGACAAACTGTGGGATGCTCATCTGGTAAAACAACGAGATGATGGTTCTGCATTAATCTACATTGATCGTCATATTATCCATGAGGTGACTTCGCCTCAGGCCTTTGAAGGCCTGCGTATAGCGGGTCGCAAACCTTGGCGTTTGGATATGAATGTGGCCACTCCCGATCATAATATTTCCACAGACACCGCTGAGCGCGCTGCGGGTGTCGATGCCATTCCCGATGAAACCTCCCGCATTCAAGTGAAAACCTTGGATGATAACTGTGAGTATTTCGGGATTCGTGAATTTGGTATGAATGAAATGGGGCAGGGTATTGTGCATGTGATGGGGCCAGAGCTTGGCGCTTCACTGCCCGGTATGACCGTGGTGTGTGGGGATTCCCATACAGCTACCCATGGTGCATTTGCTTGTTTGGCCCACGGTATTGGCACTTCTGAGGTAGAGCATGTATTGGCGACCCAGTGTTTGGTGGCCAAGAAGATGAAAAACATGCTGATCAATGTGGATGGTGTACTGGGTAATGGTGTGACGCCGAAAGATGTGGTATTGGCGATTATTGGTGAAATCGGTACTGCCGGTGGAACAGGCTGTGCCATTGAGTTTGGTGGCCAAGTGTTCCGTGATATGTCCATTGAAGGCCGTATGACTGTGTGCAATATGGCCATTGAAGCCGGTGCTCGTGTGGGTATGGTGGCGGTGGATGATCAAACCATCGAGTATTTTAAAGGCCGTCAGTTTGCACCAACTGGTGACGTCTGGGATCAGGCGGTTGCCTATTGGGGAACCCTGAAAAGCGATGATGACGCTGAGTTTGATGCAGTGGTAGAGTTAAAAGGCGAAGATATTTTGCCTCAAGTGACCTGGGGTACCTCGCCTGAGATGGTATTGCCGGTAACGGGTGTGATTCCTCGCATTGAAGATGAAGCTGACTCATCGAAAAAGCAGGGCATTGAGCAAGCCTTGAACTATATGGGGTTGGAAGGTGGTACGGCCATTACGGATATCCCTGTAGACCGCGTGTTTATTGGCTCCTGTACCAATTCCCGTATTGAAGATATGCGTGCAGCAGCTCAAGTGGCGAAAGGTCGCAAGGTGGCTGGCAGTATCAAGCAGGTGCTAGTAGTGCCTGGATCGCAAATGGTGAAAGCACAGGCTGAAGAGGAAGGGTTGGATAAGATCTTTATCGAAGCTGGTATGGATTGGCGTGAACCCGGTTGTTCTATGTGTTTGGCCATGAATGCCGATAAGTTGGGGGCGGGGGAGCATTGTGCTTCTACCTCTAACCGAAATTTTGAAGGGCGACAGGGTAATGGGGGGCGGACGCACTTGGTGAGCCCTGCAATGGCCGCCGCAGCAGCGATTGCTGGTCATATTACTGATGTTCGCGGCTTTGATACCGCTGTGAATGACGACGCTGCGAAAGGGGCTGCATAATGAAAGCATTTACCGTACATAAAGGTATCGTGGCAGGAATTGACCGTGCCAATGTCGATACTGACATGATTATTCCCAAGCAGTTTTTGAAGTCTATTAAGCGCAGTGGCTTTGGCCCAAACCTGTTTGATGAGTTGCGTTATCTGGATGAAGGTAAGCCGGGGCAGGATTGTACTAATAGGCCACTGAACAAAGATTTCCCACTGAACTGGCCTCGTTATAAAGGTGCTTCAGTGTTGTTGTGTCGCGAGAATTTTGGCTGCGGCTCCAGCCGTGAGCACGCGCCATGGGCAATGGATGACTATGGATTTCGGGTTGTGATTGCACCCAGCTATGCAGACATATTTTTTAATAATTGCCTTAAGAATGGGTTGTTACCCATTGTTTTAAAAGAAAATATAGTTGATAAATTATTTGCTGAAGTAGAAGAGAATGAAGGTTATGAACTAGCGGTTGATTTGCCGCGACAGGTGGTTGTGACGCCTGACGGTGAAGAGTTCTCCTTCGATATTGATGCATTCAGTAAGGGCTGCTTGCTTGAAGGTTTGGATGAAATTGGCCTGACCTTGAATGATACGGATACTATTCGTGCCTATGAAGCGGCACGGGAGAAAGATACGCCTTGGTTGTTCGGTGCCATTAAATAAGGCTGCTATCAAATAAGTGGTGCTATTAAACAAAGCGGGTAATTAGGCCTGCAAAGGAAGTGTTTGAATGAGTAAAAAAGTATTGATTCTTAAGGGCGACTATATCGGCCCTGAGATTGTGGATGAAGCCGTTAAGGTGCTGAACAAGGTTGACCAGAAATTTTCCCTAGGTGTTGAGTTGGAAGAAGGTTTACTCGGTGGCGCGGCCTATGATGAGGTCGGTGAGCCTTGTCCTGAGAAGACGTTGGAGCAGGGTCGCCAAAGCGATGCCATTTTGATGGGGTCTGTGGGTGGACCTAAGTGGGATGAGGTGGATCGTGATCTTCGTCCTGAAAAAGGGTTGTTGAAGTTGCGCTCTGGTTTGGAGTTGTTTGGGAACTTACGTCCGGCGATTCTGTACCCGCAATTGGCAGATGCCTCTTCATTGAAGCCTGAGATTGTTTCGGGCCTGGATATCCTGATTGTGAGAGAGCTCACGGGTGGTATTTATTTCGGAGAGCCACGCGGCATAAGGGTTTTAGAAAATGGCGAGCGTGAAGGCTATAACACCTACAAATATTGTGAGTCTGAAATACGTCGTATCGGTAAGGTGGCTTTTGAGGCGGCGATGGTGCGCGATAAGCGTGTTTGTTCCGTGGATAAAGCCAACGTGTTGGAAGCAACCATACTGTGGCGTGAAATAATGGAAGAGGTGGCTAAAGACTACCCTGAAGTGACTCTGAGTCATATGTATGTGGATAACGCGGCCATGCAGTTAGTCATGGCGCCCAAGCAGTTTGACGTGGTGGTGACGGGTAATATGTTTGGCGATATTTTGTCCGATGCGGCAGCGATGCTGACCGGTTCTATCGGTATGCTGCCTTCTGCATCACTGGATAAAGACGGTAAAGGCTTATATGAGCCTTGTCATGGTTCGGCTCCTGATATTGCAGGGCAAGGCGTGGCTAACCCGCTGGCGACTATTTTGTCTGTTGCCATGTTGCTTCGCTATTCACTGGATGCGCCCGACGCGGCAGATGCCATCGAAATTGCGGTAAGCAAGGTGTTGGATCAAGGGCTGCGTACGCCAGATATCTATACTGAAGGTACCCGCAAAGTGAGTACCTCTGAAATGGGTGATGCGGTTGTCGCAGCGCTATAGTTTAGACATGTTTGTTGTCTGAGTTTTAGTGAAAACAAAATTAAAGTAACTTATTTGAAATACTAGTTAATTGGTTGAATTTAAATGAATAAAGTAGGTTTTGTTGGTTGGCGTGGAATGGTTGGGTCAGTGCTGATGGATCGTATGATTCAAGAGAATGACTTTGCCAATATTGAGCCAATTTTCTTTACTACGTCGCAATTAGGTCAGCCTGGCCCAAGCGTTGGAAAGGATGTCTCTCCACTTCAGGATGCCAATGATATTGAATCACTGGCAAAGCTGGACATTATTGTGACCTGTCAGGGTGGCGACTACACCAAAGCGGTTTACCCAGCGTTACGCAAAGCAGGTTGGAATGGTTATTGGGTTGATGCGGCCTCTGCCTTGCGGATGGCTGATGATGCTTTGATCGTGCTGGACCCGGTCAACCTGAATGTAATTAAAGATGGCATTACCAATGGCACCAAGAACTTTATTGGCGGTAACTGTACGGTCAGTTTGATGCTGATGGGGCTTGGCGGGCTATTTAACGAAGGCTTGGTTGAGTGGGCTTCAGCCATGACGTACCAAGCTGCCTCCGGAGCTGGGGCGCAGAATATGCGTGAGTTAATTGCCCAGATGGGTTCCATTGAGCAATCCGTTGCCCCTGAGCTGGCCAACCCGGCTTCAGCTATCTTGGAAATTGACCGGAAAGTCGCTGCTACCATGCGTGGCGGTGATTTCCCAGTTAATAACTTTGGTGCGCCATTAGCGGGTAGCTTGCTGCCCTGGATTGATGTGCAGTTGGAAAATGGCCAAAGCAAGGAGGAGTGGAAAGGGCAGTCAGAGACTAATAAAATCCTGGGTCGTTCTGGTGATTCACTGGTCCCTGTTGATGGTATCTGTGTTCGAATTGGTGCTATGCGGAGTCATAGTCAGGCGCTGACCATCAAATTAACTAAAAACGCCCCAATGGATGAGATTGAAGCGATTTTGGCAGAAGCCAATGATTGGGTAAAAGTAATACCCAATGATCGCGATATTACTCTGAAAGAATTGACTCCAGCAGCTGTTACTGGGTATTTACATGTGCCTGTCGGTCGGCTGAGAAAAATGAATATGGGTGATGACTATTTATCGGCCTTCACCGTAGGTGATCAGTTGTTATGGGGTGCTGCAGAACCACTTCGCCGGATGTTGAGAATCTTATTGGAAGGCTAATTTGATAGAAGCTAAAGGGCTATTGTTTGTGCAAAGCTAAAGGCTTTAAAACGATCAAAGAGAGGCTCAAATAAAAGCAAATCTTCTTTATGTTTATGCTAGTTGAACACCATTCCTTTGTGATTTTGTGCAATCTGTCATAAATCTGGGCCAATAATAACCGGTTTTATCAATATTTTGCCTCTCTAGCGGTTGAACAATTCTGTTTAGTCATAAATACTTGCGGTGACAATTTAATATTTACGGTAACAATTTAATATTTTGGGTAATAGTCCTAAAACGGAACGATGACCTAATAACGAATTAATGGTTTTTCATTAATTGATAAAGCCCAGGCGGGGGGAACCTTTCCTGATGGCATACAGGGAATACATCATGAAGTTGCGCAATTTAACTTTGATCGCTGGTTTGTTGGCAGCATTTTTTGCCAACACAGTATTTGCTCTAGGAATGGGCGAGCTTAAGCTGAACTCGTCCTTGAACGAGCCTCTAGATGCGGAAATCGAGCTGTTAAATATTGGTGATCTCGGTGAGCTAGAGATGTTAGTGGGCTTGGGGTCTCGAAAAGATTTTGAGGCCGCAGGCGTTGAAAGGCTATTTCTGCTGACAGACCTGCGTTTTAAAGTTGATCTATCGGTACCGGGTAAACCACTTCTTCGTGTTACGTCGCGAAAACCTATTCGTGAACCCTACCTCAATTTCTTGTTAGAGCTCCATTGGCCTTCAGGGCGTTTGCTGCGCGAATATACCTTGCTGCTAGACCTGCCGGTTTATGCCACTGAGAGGGCTTCTGTAAAAAAGGTTAAGGCTGCGAGCGTTAGCCCGCAGCCCCAGCCAAAAAAGCAGGCTCCGGTAACATCGCAGACTAATCAATCACGTACAGCGCCTAGCTCTCCATCTAGTACAGCTCCATCTAATAGTCAGCAGCCTCTTAATTCTAATAACGGCGAGTATCGCGTTGCTTCAGGTGATACTGCCTGGAATATTGCTAGAAAAATAAAGCCAGATAATGCTTCTATAATGCAAAGCTTGGCAGCCATAAAGCAAGCTAACCCCAAGGCCTTTATTAACGACAATATTAATTTACTCAAAAAAGGTGCAGTTCTACGCCTACCCGATTCTGCAGATATTTCCCGATTAAGTCCCCAGGCTGCGAAGGCGGTAGTTGATTTTGCTCCAGAATCAGCAATTACTGAGAATAAAACAGCTCAACCCCAGTTAGATGCAACGGCGAGCACAGCAAGCTCCCAAGCCCCTGCAGCTGACGGTGGTGGCCGTTTAAAGCTTGCTGCACCAGGTGATGATAGTAGTAGCACTACAAGTGAAAACGTATCTGGTGGAAATGCATCGGGTTCTGCTAGTGGAACTGCCACTCGCGGCACAGAAAAGCTAGAAAATGAATTTGCTATTTTCCAGGAAGAACTGGACAAGACTCAGCGTGAGAATGCTGAGCTAAAAGCCCGCTTATCTAATATGGAAGAGCAGATTGCCACTATGAGTCGTATGGTGGAAATTGGTGATGATTCACTTCGGGCGGCTCAAGTAGCTTCTACGCTAGAGACAGAAGAAGGTGCATCATCAGAGCAAGCTTCGGAACAAGTTGTTGATACTGGTGACGTTGGCCAAGATATTTCAGAAGCTACAGAGCAAGTAGATGAGCAAACAAAAACTGCTGAAGTTGAAGGTGCTCAGCCTGCGGTTCCTGTAAAAGAAGGTAGTACAGAGAAGGATGACGTCACGAGGGTAGATGGAGCTAAAGAAGGTGGGTTTGATCTACAATACTGGATCGATCTGCTGCTTTATCCCTTCATTGCCTTGGTTGCAATCCTGTTGGCTATTGTTCTATTTTTCAAAAAGCGCAAACTGGATGATGAGCCTGAAGATGAATTGTCACTGCAGAGCTTAGTAGAAAAAGAGACTGTTGAAGACGACAATCTAGATACAGATTTAGATGAAGAAGATAAGCAGGTTCTGGAAGAGTCTGTATCTGAGTTTGATGAGCAAGAGCTTAAAGATCTGAAGGAGCTGGAGCTTACTGAGGGTGAAGATCTTGATCCCTTGGGTGAAGCTGATATTTACCTTTCCTTGGGTAATTATAAGCAAGCTGAAGACGTGCTGCTCGAGGCTATCAGTAAAACGCCAGATGATGCTTCTCTTAGGTTAAAACTGTCAGAAGTGTATGTTAGCACTAATGAACTGGATAAGTTTGATGCTCAGTATCAGCAGCTCTCTGAGCTGAATGATGCTGAAGTTATAGCAAAGGCTGATTCTTTGCGTGCTGAGCTGGCTGCTAATTTTGGGGCTGATTCTGATGAGTCATATGAAGAAGGTACAGTTGAGCTGGATTCCGTCGAACAAGATGAAGACGTTTCATTTGAAGAAGTGTTGGGTCTGGGAGAGCAAGAGTCTGAGGTAGATGATTCAGCAGCTTCAACTACGGATGATGTTGTAGAAGCTAGTGCTACGGATTTTGACCTAGATCTTGATCTGGAAAGTATAGATCTAGAAAGTACAGATCTTGAAGTAGAAAGCACGGATATAGACAGTTCTGATCTGGAAAACATTGATCTTGAAGATATGGATCTTGATTCTCTGTCTTCGGATATCGATGCCGAAATGGAAAGCTTTGATCTTGGAGTTGATGGTGAGGCTAGTATTGAGTCCACAACTGAAGCTGCCGAAGCTACTAACGAGACACTCCAGGGTGGCTTGTCTGCAACGGCTGCAGCGGCAACTACTGATGCTATAGCAGAAGATGACTTTGAACATTTTGATGATGACCTGGATATTCTGGCAGGAGAAGACGAGTGCAGTACTAAGTTGGAGCTTGCTCAAGCCTATTTAGACATGGGTGACCCTGATAGCGCCAAGGATATTTTGGATGAAGTCGTTTCTCAAGGAGATGATTCACAACAAGATAAAGCACGTAAATTACTTGAGGATATCACCTGATAAGCTCAAGTTCTGATACCTCCAGGGGGTACTTAGCCAACGGCCTTGTGCTAGAGGGAGAGAAATTACCAGAAGGGGTAAAACGTATAGCTGCTGCCGTCGAATATGACGGCAGTTCTTTTTGTGGCTGGCAGCGACAGTCCCACAGTCCCAGTGTCCAGGCAGAGGTAGAAGCGGCACTTACATCAGTTGCCGATGAGTCCATTACTGTAGTCTGTGCTGGTCGTACTGATACTGGGGTTCATGGGACCAATCAAATCATTCATTTTGATACCAGAGCAGAACGCAATGCTCGCAACTGGTTATTGGGTGCAAATGCCAACTTACCTTTTGGTATTCGAGTTCACTGGGTGGAGGAAAAGCCCGCTCAGTTTCATGCTCGGTTTAGCGCTACAGCCCGAACCTATCGTTATTTGATTACCAATCAGCCACAACGATCAGCATTGTTTCACCATTGGCTAACTTGGGAAAAAAAGCAGCTAGATGAAACGCGAATGAATCAGGCGGCCCAACAATTACTGGGAGAGCATGATTTTAGTTCTTTCAGGGCTGCGGGATGTCAGTCTCGCACGCCTAATAGAAATGTTCATCGCGTTAAAGTATGGCGACAGGGCGGACTAGTAGTTTTTGAAATAACGGCCAATGCATTTTTACACCATATGGTTAGAAACATTGTCGGTAGTCTGTTGTGTATCGGGCAAGGAGAGCAGCCTGTTGAGTGGTTGAAAGGTGTTTTTGAATCCCGAGACAGGACCATAGCAGCATCGACAGCGCCATCTAATGGGCTCTATTTGGTTAAGGTGAGTTATCCGGAGCAATTCCATTTACCTGAGTTTAATCTAGGACCGCAATTTGTCAGTCCAGTTTCAACGTAGCCACAGCCAAGAAAAAGAGATGGTGTACAGGCAGTAAGCAATAGGCGTGGCGGACCCTTTTTGCTACAATTCGTGCCTTGTAACTGGATGTCATTTTGACCATAGCACTTTAACCATAGCCTTCCGCGAAAAAACTGAACGTGAACAGAACCCGAGTTAAAATTTGTGGAATTACCCGAGTGGAAGATGCCCGTGCGGCTATTAACTCTGGGGCTGATGCTTTAGGTCTGGTGTTTTATCCAAAAAGTTCTCGCTATGTTGAGCTTTCAGCTGCAGTAGAAATAGCCCAGACAGTCGGGCCATTTGTGACGGTTGTCGGGCTATTTGTAAATGCCGATGTGGCACAGGTTAGAGAAGCAGTAAAAACTGTTGGCTTGGATTTGTTGCAGTTTCACGGTGATGAAGATGAGGCATATTGTGCACAATTCCAAATGCCTTATATCAAAGCTATACGTATGTCCCCTGGACTTGATGTAAAAGAGGTTGTGGCTAAGTACCCATCGGCTCGTGGTTTTCTTTTCGATGCCTGGAATAAAAATAAATACGGCGGCACAGGGGAAACTTTTGAATGGGAGCGGCTTTCTGCTATAGGAAATTCAGCGGTTGCGGACATGCCGTTTATCCTTGCGGGTGGCTTGACCCCGGACAATATTGAACAGGCGGTGTCCACAGTGAAACCCTATGCTGTAGATGTCAGTGGTGGAGTTGAGGTATCACCTGGAATAAAATCTTCTGAATTGATACAGCAATTTATAAATAGATCTAACACTGTGTAAGTGTACGTAGAAGATTCTTTAACAAAGCCATTGCTCATATGTGTTGAGTGATTTTGGAGAAGTGAGTGACACAGAGTTTTAACAAAGCAAATGGTTCTGAACAAAAACAGGACATAAATTTTAATCAGGTTCCGGATGCCCGTGGCCATTTTGGTCCCTATGGTGGCAGATTCGTTTCTGAAACTTTAATTTATGCACTGGATGAGCTTGAGTCTCTCTATCGTAGATTAAAGGACAATCCCGAATTTCAAGCCCAGTTTGATTATGATTTAGCTCACTATGTTGGGCGCCCATCTCCATTATATTTTGCTGAACGTTGGACCAAAGAAACGGGCGGCGCACAGCTTTACCTCAAACGTGAAGACCTTAACCACACGGGTGCTCACAAGATTAATAACACCATAGGCCAAGCATTGTTAGCCAAGCATACGGGTAAAAAACGTATTATTGCGGAAACGGGTGCCGGTCAGCACGGTGTGGCAACAGCGACTGTAGCTGCACGTTTAGGGCTGGAATGTCATGTGTTTATGGGTGAAGAGGATGTGCATCGTCAATCACTAAATGTTTATCGCATGAAGCTGCTTGGGGCTACAGTAGTCCCTGTCACTTCAGGTTCTAAAACACTTAAAGACGCTATGAATGAAGCTATGCGGGATTGGGTGACCAATGTAGATAACACGTTCTACATTATTGGGACCTGTGCCGGACCACACCCTTACCCGGAATTAGTGCGTAATTTTCAATCTGTGATTGGTCGTGAAGCTCGCCAGCAGTCTTTGGATCAGGCTGGAAAATTGCCAGATGCTTTGGTTGCCTGTGTAGGTGGTGGCTCAAATGCTATTGGTTTGTTTCACCCTTTTCTTGAGGATGAAACTGTCGCCATGTACGGTGTTGAAGCTGGAGGTTTTGGCCTGGAAAGTGGTAAGCATGCAGCGCCTCTCAATGATGGTATACCCGGTGTTCTTCACGGTAACCGTACTTATTTAATGGAAGATGAAAACGGACAGATTATAGAAACGCATTCTATTTCTGCCGGACTGGATTATCCCGGTGTTGGTCCAGAGCATTCCTGGCTGAAAGATGTTGGCCGGGTAAACTATGTGACAATTGATGATGATGAAGCTATGGCTGCTTTCCGTAATTTGACCAAAGTGGAAGGTATTATGCCTGCGCTGGAGTCGAGCCATGCGGTTGCCTACGCTGAAAAACTGGCCCGTCAGATGGATCCTGATCAAATGATAGTGGTTAATCTTTCTGGTCGTGGCGATAAGGATATTTTGACCGTCGCCGAAATCGATGGCATCACGGTTTAATAAGACCTTAGACACCTATAGACCCTAATTGGATATTTGTTCGTGAACAGAATTAAGCAACGTTTTGAATCCCTTCGTCAGCAGGGCCGTAAGGCACTGGTTTCTTATGTAGTAATGGGTGATCCGGCTAAAGATGTAACACTGCCTGTTATGCATGCGCTGGTCGAGAGTGGAACTGATATTATTGAGCTGGGAATCCCATTTTCGGACCCTAATGCTGAGGGGCCCGTTATTCAGAAAGCTCATGAACGCGCACTGGAGAACGGTAGTAGTCTTCGCGATGCTCTGGCTAAGGTAAAACAGTTTCGTGAAACTGATAGTAAGACCCCTATACTATTAATGGGGTATGCCAACCCTATAGAACGAATGGGTTACGACTATTTTATAGAGCAGGCAGTAGTTGCCGGAGTCGATGCGGTGTTAACCGTGGATTTGCCGCCAGAAGAAGCTGAAGAATTTAATGAGCATTTGAAGCAAGCTAATATGGAGAATATCTTCTTATTGGCGCCGACAAGCAGCCTATCTCGTCAGAAAAAAGTCACCGATATGGCGGGTGGCTTCATCTACTATGTTTCGCTTAAAGGCGTAACGGGTGCCGGTAATTTGGATTTAAATTCTGTGAATGAAAATGTCACCAGTATTCGTTCATTGACTGACTTGCCGGTTTGTGTAGGATTTGGTATTAAAGGTGGCGCATCAGCACGAGCAGTAGCTGATTTGTCCGATGGTGTTGTAATTGGTAGTGTACTGGTGAACCAGATAGCTGAGTTAGCTGAAAAAGGGGAGAAGAATCCCGCAGTTTATGCTTCAGCAGTTTCAGTCATTATCACCGAAATACGGCAAGCATTAGATCACTAACGGCTTAAATAGTAGATAATAGAAAGTACTGAATAGCAGATAACAGAAAGCACTAAAATAACGGAAATAAATATGAGCTGGCTGGAAAAAATTCGTCCCAAAGGACCTGCGACCCAGAAGAAAGATCGCACCCAAAGTGTCCCCGAAGGATTGTGGACAAAATGCCCCAAATGTAGTGCACCGTTATATCGCCCAGAGCTTGATAAAAATCTTGATGTTTGCCCAAAGTGTGATCATCACTTGCGAGTGGGTGCTCGACGTAGGCTGGATATCTTTCTTGATCCTGAGAATAGGCAGGAATTGGCTGCGGACGTAAAACCAATTGATCGCCTTAAGTTTAAAGATATTAAAAAATACAAAGATCGACTTTCTGCCGCCCAAAAGGCAACGGGAGAGGATGATGCTTTGGTAGCAATGAAAGGCACATTAAATGGTATGCCTGTGGTTGCAGTCGCTTTTGAATTTGCCTTCCATGGAGGCTCTATGGGGTATGTGGTGGGTGAACGCTTTACACGTGCCGCAAAAATTGCTCTAGAAGACAATATTCCATTTGTTTGTTTCTCCGCGACTGGCGGTGCTCGTATGCAGGAAGCATTAATATCTCTTATGCAAATGGCTAAGACCAGTGCAGTGATTGAAAAGCTTAAAGCCCATGGTATACCGTATATTTCAGTGATGACAGATCCTGTGTACGGTGGTGTGTCAGCTAGCCTTGCCTTACTTGGTGACATTAATGCGGCTGAACCCGGTGCACGTGCAGGCTTTGCTGGTCCGAACATTATTGAGCAAACCATTCGTCAAAAACTCCCAAAAGGTTTCCAGCGTGCAGAATTTTTGCTCGAGCATGGAGCCATTGATATGATTATTTCCCGCTTGGATATGAGAACTACACTGGCTTCATTGTTGGCCAAATTTACCGGGCGACCTGAGTTAAATGGCCTTGAGAAAAATGACTTCGAAGCAATTGATACGGAATTGAGCGAGTCGGAATTAGACGATACAGATGACTCAACAACAGTTACTCCCCCAGTCACTTAATGAGTGGCTTGATCTGCTAGAAAGCAGACATCCCACAGAGATAGAATTTGGACTGGATCGTATAGGCCGGGTTGCAACACAACTCGGCCTTTTGCCGTCAGATTCCTTAGAAAGCCACTTTGTATCTACCAAACAAATAGTTGCTAAACAAATAGCAAAAAAAGTTATCACAGTAGCGGGGACCAATGGCAAGGGTTCCTGTGTTGCTGCAATTGATAGCATTCTGAGAGCAGCTGGTTGTAAAGTAGGAACCTACACCTCTCCGCACTTAATCCACTACAACGAACGTATTTGTATTGGTGGCTTGCCCGTCGATGATAAGCATATTTGTGCTGCATTTGAGCAAATTGAATTAGCTCGTGGTGATGTTAGCCTAAGTTATTTTGAATTTGGTACCTTGGCGGCCTTATTAGTGATGGCTGAGCATGACCTTGATGTGGCTGTTTTAGAGGTGGGGTTGGGTGGACGGTTGGACGCTGTTAACTTGATTGACCCTGATATCGCAATAGTAACAAGTATTGCATTGGATCATCAGGACTGGTTAGGGAATGATCTTGATCTAATTGCCGCTGAGAAGGCTGCTATAGGAAGAGCTGATAAACCTCTAATTTATGGTGATGAAAAGCCTGTCCCAGGGCTGCTGAAAACAGCAAAACAAATGAAGGTGCAGTTACTGCTGAATGGGCGTGATTTTTCTCTAGATCAGTTTGGTGTTGCTTTTGAGGTTACTAATGGATCTCAACTGCCACCAGTCAGTATTGCCTGTGCATTTCAGGCTGTAAGCTTGTTATATCATCAGTTCTCAACAGCTATTATGGAAAAAGGATTGGTGGAAGTTCAACTTCAAGGTCGCTTTCAGCAGTTGGATGTTTATGGCGTAAAACTGATTTTAGATGTGGCTCATAACCCCGAGGCAGCAGGGTTGCTTGCAAGTAGGTTGTCGGCATTTTCGGGTCAGTTAATTGCCGTTGCTGGGATGATGAAAGACAAGGATATTGGTGGGATTCTTGGGCCAATGTTGCCCCTAGTAAAGTCATGGTACTTTTGTGATATTCCAGGACAGGAAAGGGCAGAGAAGGCGCGAAATATAATACTGCTGATGTACAATACTCAACTGTTGGAGAACAGACTTATAAGTGACATTCTTGTCGCAGAAGAAAAGTCTTCAGTATCTGCGATTAAGAAGGCTTTAGCTTCAGCCAAAAAAGGCGATACAGTGGTGGTGTTCGGTTCATTTTTTACCGTCGGCCCAGTACTACATTGGTTAGAGCAGTTAGGATATGAGAAGTTAGAGAATGAGAAGTCAGAGAATATGAGTACAGGGAGTCTAAGTGGTGAGTGAAAGCTTAAAACAGAGAATTGTCGGTGCCATTGTTTTGGTTGCTCTGGCTATTATTATTATTCCTCTGGTCTTTGATTTTTCAGGTGAACGTCAGGTAGATATTAGTTCTCAAATTCCACCAATGCCTGAGATAGAGCCTGTGGTGGTTGCAGAACCAGTAAGGCCTGAAAACATTACCCCGGCTAAACCAGATGAGGAAATGTTTCAGTTTGGCGCTGATTCACCAGCAGAGGCTGAGCCCCTTAAAGCAGAAGCCCCAGCTCTATCTTCAGAGGGATCACCTGTAAGCTGGGTATTACAGATTGCTAGCTTTAAAGACAAAGCGGCCGCAAATGAGCTGGTAAAAAAACTGTTGGCCGATGGCTATCGTGCTTTTCTTCGTGAGAAAAAAAGTGGTAAAAGTACAGTAAACCGAGTATTTGTTGGCCCCAAGGTTTTAAAGAAAAAGTTGGTTAAGGAAAAAACTGCCATCGATAAAAAATATCGAGTAGATGCGATGTTAGTACGGTTTGAACCCTGACCTTGGCGGTGCGCTCTGTTACACTTAGGCGCTATATTATTAACCCTATAATTCGTACTTTTTTAACCCGAATTTTTCTAATTAGTAATAGGGCGACGACACCATGACTTGGGCTGACTGGGCAATTATTGCTGTATTGGGTTTGTCTGCACTGATAAGCGTAGTGAGGGGCTTTGTAAAAGAAGTAGTTTCACTGTTGATTTGGTTGGCCGCAGCAGTTGTCGCCTCTATATTTCATGATCAGTTGGCATCACTTATGGATGGCCTGATTGATACTCCTTCCCTCAGAATGCTTGCAGCATGGATTATTTTATTTGTTGCCGTTTTGCTTGTGGGCGGTATTTTAAACTTCCTGTTAGGTAAGCTGGTTCAGGCCACAGGGTTATCGGGAACCGACCGTCTGTTGGGCCTCCTATTTGGTGCTATTCGTGGTTTGATTATTTTAATGGTCGTATTGATTATCCTGCCTAAAGTACTGCCGGTGACGGAAGATCAGTGGTGGCAACAATCTACGTTGATTCCTTGTTTTATGCAGTATGAAGACTGGGCCAGGGAAACAGGCACAGCGGTCTTAGACTTTTTGAAAAATCTGCTTTAACTAGCAGGTATGACAGTAGAAACTAGCCGTTTAAAGAGGTTGCCAGATCCATGTGTGGTGTAGTTGGAATTTTTGGTAAAAGAGATGTAAAGCTTAAGCTTTATGATGCATTAACCATGCTCCAGCATCGTGGTCAGGATGCTGCGGGCATTATGACCTGTGAAGGTGGGCGCTTTCATCAACGGAAAGGTGTGGGGTTGGTAAAAGATGTTTTTCATTCCCGACACATGTCTCAGCTTAGTGGCAATATGGGTGTTGGGCATGTGCGCTACCCAACAGCGGGAAGTTCAGGCCCAGCTCTTGCCCAGCCATTTTATGTGAATTCTCCCTATGGAATTTGCATGGCTCACAACGGTAATTTAACGAATACCGAAGAGCTAATGGAGCTGCTGTTTAAATCTGATTTACGTCATATTAATACGGACTCTGATTCAGAGGCATTGCTGAATGTATTTGCCCATGAATTACTTTTGCAGGGCAAGCTTCAGCCAACACCTAATGATGTCTTTGAAGCAGTCCGCCGTGTGCATCGTCGCTGCCGTGGTGCTTATGCTGTTGTCGGCATGATCGCCAGCTATGGAATGGTGGCGTTTCGGGATCCTAATGGTATTCGTCCATTAGTGTATGGTCAGCGCGAAACTGAGAATGGCATAGAATATATGGTGGCCTCTGAAAGCGTGGCCATGGATGTCCTGGGTTTTACATTAATTCGTGATCTTGCACCCGGTGAAGCACTTTATGTAGATGAACAGGGTGAATTACATCTGCAGCAATGTGCTGAAAACCCAAGCTTAACTCCCTGTATTTTTGAGCATGTTTACTTCGCTCGTCCCGATTCAATTCTCGATGAAATCTCAGTCTACAAATGTCGCTTGCGAATGGGAGAGAAACTGGCAGAAAAAATTCTTCGTTTATACCCTGACAATGATATTGATGTGGTGATTCCAATTCCAGATACCAGTCGTGTCTCTGCTCAAGCGATTGCAGAGAAGTTGGGAATCAAGTTCCGCGAAGGGTTTATGAAGAACCGCTATATTGGCCGAACATTTATTATGCCGGGGCAAAAAGAGCGAAAAAAATCGGTTAGACAGAAACTCAACCCGGTTAAGCTGGAGTTTCAAGGCAAGAATGTACTTCTGGTTGATGATTCTATTGTGCGCGGTACGACGTCAAAAGAAATTATACAAATGGCCCGTGATGCGGGAGCAAATAAGGTTTACATGGCATCTGCCGCACCTCCTGTTCGTTACCCGAATGTGTATGGTATTGATATGCCTTCCGCTGAGGAGTTGATTGCTCACGATCGAACTGACGAAGAAATTGCAGAGTTGATAGGCGCAGATTGTTTGATCTATCAGGACCTAGATGATCTGGTAGAAAGTGCCAAAGAGGGTAATGACACTATTGTACGTTTTGATTGTGCTGTTTTTGATAATGATTATGTTACGGGTGATGTGGATGATATTTATCTACAAAAACTTGAAGCAGAACGAAATGACACGGCAAAGAATGGAGAAGAGAATGAGAACGATCTTGCTCTCGGTGAAGTTATTGGCCTGCATAATTCTGATATGAATGTTTAAACTGGGCCCTTGCTTTGTCTTCTCATACTGGGTTCTTATACTGGAAAGTTAAATGACAATCGATGATATTAATGATCCTTTGGCAGGTGCTGGCCTGGATACTCAGGCTATCCGTACTGGACATGTCCGTACGCCTGAAGGCGAGCATGCAGAACCATTATTCCTCACCTCCAGCTATGTATTCGAAAACGCAGCAGAAGCAGCAGCCCGATTCTCTGGTGAACAGCCTGGCAATGTTTATTCCCGCTATACCAACCCTACAGTACGTATTTTTGAAGAACGCATCGCAGCTTTAGAAGGTGCAGAGCAAGCCGTT
>Ga0209345_10002761_pt1 | contig 18902 bp, 18 predicted proteins | sample Cruoilmetagenom7_FD_187294 | JGI IMG/M metagenome (GOLD analysis project Ga0209345, IMG submission 187294) | Oil polluted marine microbial communities from Coal Oil Point, Santa Barbara, California, USA - Sample 7 (SPAdes) (version 2) | ecosystem: Environmental > Aquatic > Marine > Oil seeps ...
AATACAGCGGCTTTGTGCAGTGGGCAATAATAATGCAAATGTAGAACTAACTTTTTCAAAGAGCACCCTGGGAGGTGGGCAAGTATCCTCAATAGATATTGATAATTCTACATTCTCGAATAGTATCAAAAAATTTGATGACGTTGTAAAGGTTAATGCATTATGCGTTCGCCTCGATGATGAGTTTCCAGTTGATTTACCAATCAAAATTCTAAAAATTGGTGTTGAAGGTTACGAGTCATTTGTTTTAAAAGGCGCAACGAGGCTTTTAAAAGCACAGTGTTTTGACAATATCATGTTAAAAATGGTTAAAGAAGTAGCAGGTTCACAATGGAAGGGTATTTTGACTGAGGTGAGAAATATCATCTCATTTGGTTATAAAGTTTGTACGTTGGGTCATGATGGTAGCCTTATTTATCATGAAACATTAGATGCTGCATTACGAACTAATAATTGCAGGACTCTTGTTTTAACGGCAAGCCCTAAATGACTAATCTATCAACTTCGATTTCAGTTGTTATGCCCGTCTATAATGCAGAAGATTACATTCAAGTAGCCGTAGAAAACATATTAAACCAAACGTTTACTGGCTTTGAATTTATTATTATTGTTAACGACGGCTCAATAGATGGAACTTTGGGGGCGGTATTAGAGGAATATGCCGAGAAAGACTTGCGCATTCGTTTAATTAGCCGCAAAAATAAAGGCTTGGTTGAGACCTTGGCTAAGGGGTTAGGGCTTGTAAATGCACCCTTAATTGCTGCTCGTATGGGTGCAGATGATATTGCACTGCCAATACGATTATAGGAGCAGTTGATTGTTTAACGTTAAACCCTGACACGGTTTGTGTCGGTAGCTTTTTTGAGGTTATTAACGAACAAGACGAAGGTTTAACAGTTTTAGAGTCTCCGGTAACAAATGATGATATCCAGAATGACCTAATTAAGGGCCATACTGTGCTTTGTTACCCAACGGCTATGATGCGTACCGCTGCAGTGCTGGAAGTAGGTAGCTCTAAAGATGAATTCTATTTGGTTGAAGAACTGGATTTGTGGTTAAGGTTGGGTGAAATTGGGTTATTAGCTAATATTCCTAATATGTAAGCTAATAGCAGTATTGGCATTGTTAGCACCGGTGGTTTTGGTAAATCGACCTTAGTTGATATTTTATTAGGGTTGCTAAAACCACAGTACGGGGGAATTACCATTGATAATGAACCATTAAATGATAAGAACTTAAGGGCTTGGCAAAACAATATCGGGTATGTACCACAAGTTGTTTTTTAGCAGACTCCTCTGTCAGTGCCAATATTACTTTTGGGGTGCCGGATAATGACATTGGTCAAAAGGCAGTAGAACGGCTGCAAAAATGGCGAATTTACATGATTTTATAAGTGAAGACTTAGATTAAGGGTACGAAACCATTGTTGGAGCACGCGGAATATACTTAAGTGGTGGTCAACGGCAACGTATTGGGGTAGCAAGGGCGTTATAATAACCCCAGTTTTTAGTGTTAGATGAAGCAATCAGCGCCTTAAATACGCCTACAGAACAAGCGGTTATGGAGGCAGTTTATAAACTTGTTCATAAAAAAAAGCCATTATTATGATTGCTCATCGTTTATCAACAGTTAAAGATTGTGATAACTTAATGTGGCTAGAAAAAGGCAAGCTAAAGGCTGAAGGGCATTTTGATGAATTGATTTTGTCAAATAATGAATTTAAAAAAATTGTTAAACTTGGAAGTGATGAGTGATAAATAAGGTACGTAATTTACAGCTACGATTGTCTAGAACTTTTGGAGATAAGTTTGTCATGCCACCTCGTATATCTCGATATGCAGATAGCGTTTTTACGCCCAAAAAAGTGTTAGTAGTTGGTGTCGTATTAGAAGACCGGAAAAATCATTACAAGCATATTTCCTCAGTATTTAATAATTCAAAAACTCATGATGTACAGCAGTTATGGGCTGTTTTAAAGGCAGATGAAAAGTTAGAAAAGAAAGATAAGGTTCAGCATTTTTATTATGATGAGTTCATGCCCAGGTCAAAACTGATAAATTTAATTATAAAAAAGTATTCTAAAGGTGAATATGATTATATAGTCATCACGGATGACGATATTCGGTTACCTAAGGATTTTGTAGATCAATTTTTGATGCGGCAAGAGCAATGTGATTTTTCATTAGCTCAACCTGCCAGAACACCAAATAGCATTATTTCACATCAAATAACACGTCAACATAAACAGCTTTTGGCCAGGCAAACTCACTTTGTTGAAATTGGCCCTGTTGTCTCAATACGCAAAGATGCACAACAGCTTATTTTACCTTTAGATGAAGCTTCACCAATGGGATGGGGGCTTGATTATGTTTGGCCTGCTTTAATTAAAGAGGCAAATAAAAAGATGGGTATTATAGACTGCGTACCTATTGCTCATACATTAAGACCAGTAGGAAAGAGTTACAACAGTAATCTGGCGGAGCTGGAAATGAATGATTTTTTGGCAACAAAACCTAGCTTTACAATTAGGCAATCACATGTTGTTATAAATGAGATTTATTGAATATGGCGGCACTGCGTATGAAAATAAATTGACAGGGAAAATGAGTTAATTTATGGAATGCTTTCTACATATAGGAACTGAAAAAACAGCAACAACAACTGTTCAGGAGTTTTTACACTTAAATTCAGAAAAGCTTATGCAACAAGGTGTGTTTTTTTCGAGAAGTGTTGGAATAAGAAATCATACGAAACTAGCAGTTGCCGCTTATGATGTAACTCGTAGAGATGAATTTACTTTAGGTGTTTCGTCAGAAAGTGAATTTATTTGTGTACAAAATAAAATAACTACTACGTTGGATAGAGAAATAAGTGAAGTTATGAAAATAAACCCTAATATAAAGGTTGTTTTCAGCTCTGAACATATACAAGCAAGGTTAACAACTTTAAATGAAGTTCAAAGGCTTAAAAGGATATTGACCGAACTTGGCTTTTCTAAAATAACAATAATAGTTTACCTAAGAAGCCAGCCTGAGTTGGCTCAGTCTTTGTTTTCTACGGCTCTTAAATGTGGGAATATAATTGAAGAGCCACCTTCTCCAAATGATAAGTATTTTAATAATGCGTGCAATCATAAAGAAACAATTGAACGGTTTGGTGAAGTGTTTGGCGATAACAATATGAATATTAGGTTATTTGATAAAAAAGAGTTTGTTAATGGAAGTATTTTAGATGATTTTAGCGCCGCTATTAATATAAAAAATCATAATAACTTTATGTTTCCTACGAATAAAAATGAAAGCTTATCTGGTATTGCCGTTAAGTTAATTTACTCTATAAATAAGGTGAATGGTGATGGTATTCCTGATTTAGAGTTAATTGAATATATATCAATTAACTCTAGTGGGAATAAATTTTTAATGGATAGTAAGTTATATGACTTGTATGAAGATACATTTAGATTGGGAAATGAATGGGTTCGTAAGCATTATTTCCCTAATAAAAGCACATTATTTCCATTGGCGAAAGTAAAACAAAGTAGCGCCAATTCTTTTTGCAAAGAAGATATAGACCAAGTATCTAATCTTCTTTGTTCGCTCTGGAGTGACAATAAAGATAATAAGAAGGCGCTACGAAGGTATGAGAAAAGTTTTTTGTTTAAGATATATAAGGTCGCGGGTTATTTTGAGATCAAAAAAATTATAAATAGATTGCGTTCTAAGGTATGAATATAAAAATCTCAGTAGTAATGCCCGTCTATAACGCAAAAAAATATATTCAATCTGCGATAGAAAGTATATTAAATCAAACTTTTACAGATTTTGAATTTATTATCATTAACGATGGGTCAACGGATGGAACCCTTGGTATATTAGAGGCCTATGCTCAGCAGGATTTACGTATTCGTTTAATTAGCCGCGAAAATAAAGGACTGGTTGAGACCTTAAATGAGGGGTTAGGGCTTGCAAATGCACCCTTAATTGCTCGTATGGATGCAGATGATATTGCACTGCCAATACGATTACAGGAGCAGTTTGATTTTTTAACGTTAAATCCTGACACGGTTTGCGTCGGTAGCTTTTTTGAGGTTATTAACGAACAAAACGAAGGTTTAACGGTTTTAGAGTCTCCGGTAACAAATGATGATATTCAGGCTAATTTAATTAAGGGTCATACTGTGCTTTGTCACCCAACGGTTATGATGCGTACCGCTGCAGTGCTGGAAGTAGGTAGCTATAAAGACCAATTCTATTTGGTTGAAGACCTGGATTTGTGGTTAAGGTTGGGTGAAATTGGGATGTTAGCTAATATTCCTAAGCCTCTGCTGAAGTACAGGGTTTTGGAAAGCTCGGTTAGCAGTATCGCGGGTGCAAAGCAGGTTGCTACAGCAAAGAGCGTGATTAACGATGCTAGTAAGCGGCGAGGGGTGAAGTTGGTGTTTGAAGCCACCGAGCATTGGCGACCTAATGAAACGGTTGAGTCGAGGTTTTCTTTTATTATGAAGTATGGCTGGTGGGCATTTAATTATAAAAATAAAAGAGCCGCTATTTTTTATGGAAAAAAAGCGGTTAGGCTTAATCCATTTAGTCAAGAAAGTTGGCGCTTATTGTTTTGTGCCTTATTTAAGTTGGCTTAATGTTAATGGATAAAGTAATAAACCCAGTGGTCTCAATTCTGCTGCCTATGAAGAATGCTGCGCGATACATTCAGGCGACTATTCAGTCCCTTTTGAATCAGTCATTCTTAGATTTTGAAATTATCGTGATTAATGATGGGTCTGATGATGGCTGTGAAGCTTTAGTTGAGTCTTTTGATGACAAACGAATTAAGGTTTTCCAAGGAAAAAGTAATGGAATTTCAGCAGCATTAAATTTAGCATTGAGTTTGGCGAAAGGTCGGTATGTCTGTCGATGTGATGCAGATGATTTATACCCAGTTGATAGGTTAAAAAGTCAAGTTGGTTGGCTGGAAAGTCATGCCAATTATATTGCCGTTGCAGGGAAGTTCAGTAGTATGGATGAGCAGGGTAATGTTATTGCTGAATTTAATACAGGGAGTGAGGCTTGTGATTTAACGGCTGAACTCTTGAGAGGAGTTACTCGAACGCACTTGGGTGCTTTTTTAATAAAGCGAGAAATACTTGCTCAGCTTAAAGGGTTTCGTGAATACTTTGTCACCGCAGAGGATATTGATCTTCAGTTACGGTTGGGTGAACTCGGTAGGGTAGCTTATATTCCAGAAAATATGTATTTTTATCGTATTCATAATAGTTCGATTACACATGTGCAAAGCTCAAATAAGCGAGTTTTTTACGAGAATACAGCGCGTGAATTCTTGATGCAGCGTTTAAATGAAGGGCTCGACCAACTTGAAAAAGGAGAGCCTCCTACACCACCACCTATTGATGACCAACCCTCGGACAGTAAGGTGCAAATAGTGGGTTACCTCTTAGGTGAATCATGGAGATTACATAACAAAGGTTATAAAAAGAAGGCATTAAATGTGTCGATAAGGGCATGTGTAAAAATGCCTACAAATTGGCGAGTATGGAAAAACCTAATGATGATAATTTTAAAATGAAAATAACCTTTGTAGTACCTGCATTAAATTTAACGGGAGGGCTTCGCGTTATTTCAATTTATTCGAGTTATTTGGCTGATAAAGGGCATGAGGTTACAGTTGTTTCGCCAAATAAGCGAATATTTCCCTTATGGACGAGATTGAAATCACTTCTGAAAGGCAATGGTTTCGATGCTGGGTCGCATTTTTCTGATGATTTTTTTGACAACCCTAGGGTTAAGTTAAAAGTCTTAGATATATGGCGTGATGTTACAGAGGGTGATGTTCCTGATGCTGATGTTGTTATTGCTACATTTTGGAATACTGCTGAATGGGTTGAGCGGTACTCGCGAAGGAAAGGAGTAAAAATTTACTTTATACAGCACTACGAGGTTCACCCATGGCTGCCAGTTCACCGAGTTGAAGAAACGCTAAGGAAGGGATTTGAAAAAATTGTTGTTGCTCATTGGTTGAAGGGTGTGGTGGAGAAGTATGAACGAAACTCTGTTGTAACGGTTATTCCAAATGGCGTGGATTTATCCAAATTTTATAGTGAAAAAAGGTGGAAAAAATCGCAATTTACAATTGGTTTTTTTTATTCAGAGCGCTCCTTTAAAGGGTGCGATACAATTATCAAATCGATTAGAAGGGTTCAAGAGATCTATCCGGAGCTTCATGTAATAGCAATGGGGATGAAAAAGCCAATTAAAGGGCTTGATTTACCAAGGAATACTGAATATTTTTTGAATCCTGCTCAGGATGATATTCGCAATATTTATGCTTCATGCGATGTTTGGTTGTTTGGTAGCCGTAGCGAAGGGTTTGGGCTAACGTTATTAGAAGCGATGGCTTGTCGAACTCCTGTGATTGGAACTAAAGCAGGGGCGGCTCCTGAGCTGTTGACAGAAGCGGGTGGTTTCCTTGTTGAAATAGATGATGTTGTAGGGATGGCTGAGGTGATTAAAAAAGTAATGGATATGGATAACAATGAATGGTCAGCAATGTCAGAATTGGCCTACGAAACAGCAACTAATCATACATGGGAAAGATCGGCTGAGTTATTTGAAGAAACACTATTAAGCACAATATAAGTTTCAAGTCAGGTAGAAAGGCTAAGGGAAGGCATTCAATATTTTTAGTTGCGTGACTCAGTTTTACAAATAATTTTTAGCTAAATTTAAGTGGGTAGGTATTAAGATGAGTCAAATAATTTTTATTCAATACGGTGATTATAAATTAGCTTTTGAGAACCTCAATTCTGGAGGCAGTGAGAAATATTATGCACAGGCTCATTCTGTTCAGTATGTTGAATCACTTACGGCACGGTTTGATAAGGTTCTAGTTTTGTGTTTAGCGGTGAATTACCCTTGTAAGGTGTTAGCAAATGGAGTGGTTACTATTGGAGTTGATGTTAGTAAAGTAGGGGCTTCTGGAGTTGTAAATTATATTGCTAGCTTGTCGCTGACTCATATTGTGCTTAGGTCACCAATAGTTAAAGTTATGTCATACGCGATTAAGAATAAGATAGCTTTACTCCCTATTTTAGCGGATTCTTTTGTGAATAAAAGTATAAGAAATAAGGTGAGTAATTTTTTTTTAATGAAAATATTAAACAATAAGTCAATAAAAATTGTTTCAAATCATAGTCTTAACTCTTGCTTGTCGCTTGTTAAAATAGGTGTTAATAAGAGTAAAGTTATCCCTTGGGATTGGCCTCATTGTACCAAGCCAGAAGATTTTTTAGTCAAAAGCATGAGTTCGAATTCACCTATATTATTTTATGCTGGTCAAATGACTAAAGAAAAAGGGCTTTATGATTTGATTGATGCTGTTGGAGTCCTGAACAAAACTAAACCAGTTTTTCTTACAATTGCAGGGAATGATACGGGAGAGAAAGTGGGTGAGTATATTTTGAATAAAGGGCTACAGAAACAGGTAACTCTATTAGGGTTAGTGCCACAAAAGAATGTTGTTGATAGTATGGCGGAAGCGGATGCGGTTATTGTTCCCAGCTGGCATGAATATCCAGAAGGTTTGCCGATGACGATATATGAAGGATTAGCATCACGGACGCCTTTAATTGTTTCTGATCACCCTATGTTTACTGACAAAGTTGTGGACAATGTGTCGGGGCTTGTTTTTGAGGCTGGCAATGTGGAGTCGTTGGCATTTACCTGCTTAAAGCTATTCAATGATGATGACTTATACAATATGATTTCATTCAACTCACTGCAGGCATGGCACGACCTAAATATAAAAGATGAGTGGTCACAAGTGGTTGACTACTTTATCGATGATGAGCTGAGCCAAGTTGACATTAAAAACAAATCATTAATGAGTTACGAGGTTCGGTATGTCTGATATTACATTTGTATGCTGTATTGAAGCGGGGGGCTTAGAAGAATTAACGATAAGAATGATAAGTAGTTTAAGGCGTTGGGGTGGAAAATTCAGAAATGCGGATATCATTGCTGTTAAGCCGCGAAAAGGTGCTCGACTAACTCATGAGACATTAAAGTTTTTGGAGTTTAATTCTGTCAAATTTATATCTTCTAATGCTAATACTGAATCGTGGTTCAAGTATATGAATAAGCCTCATGCTTTAAAGTTGGCGGAAAAACATATTACGACTGAATACACGTGCTGGATCGATAGTGACATAATTATATTAAAAGAGCCGTTTACTTCTGCTGAATATAATCAATATGACGTGTCGGCATGCGCATCTGATAAAAATATAGGTAGCTCTGGCGTTAATGATATGTTCGAACCATATTGGGGACGGTTATGTGAGGAGTTAGGTATTGATCTTAGGCATGATATGCCTTGGATCGTAACAAGAGATGAGCGACAAGATAAAATACGTCTTTATTTTAATAGCGGGGTATTTTTATATAAGAGCGGTATCGGGTTTCCTAAACGATATTTAGGAGTTTGTCAGAAATTGCTTTTTTCTAAAATTTCTAATCCTGAATCAGGACTTTTTTTCACTGATCAGGTTGCCTTAGGGTTAGTAGTATGTTTGATGAGGTTAAGTTATTGTGAGCTGCCTCTATCTGATAATTTCCCTATAAATAGTAAAAAAATTAAGCGTAATGATGTTTTAAGTGGGGATGTCGCCGTTCTTCATTACCACGATATGATGTGGCCAAAGCATTGGGAGGCGGTTTTAACTATTGTTGGAAATAGAAATGATGAGGCGTTGGAGTGGTTAAAGGAACTAGGACCAATGGTGAATAACTCTAGCTTTTTTAATAAAGTTGTTGCGTCAGTTTTTTCTAATTTTCGAGAATGGAAATTAAGCCGATTCCTGAAAAGGTGTGAAATTGTTCGCTAAGGATTCATTTATTGAACTAGCTATCGTTGTCATTAATTATAAAACACCGCAATTAGTCCTCGATTGTTTAGAATCGTTGTTACCTGAGTTAAAGGATTTAAATGCAAAAGTGATAGTGGTTGATAATGCTTCAGAAGATGGGTCTTGCTTGTTAATTAAGCGGTGGATTGAGGACTGTACAGAAGGCGACGCAGTAACACTTATTTCATCAAACGAGAACTCTGGGTTTTCAGATGGTAATAATTTAGGAATTGTAGCACTCGATGCTGAGTATTACTTATTACTAAACAGTGACACATTGGTTAGGAAAGGGGCCATTACATCGTTATTAAGTGCGGCAAAGAGCGAAGGGAAAGTGGGATTAATCAGCCCGCGATTGGAATGGCCTGATGGTTTAGCCCAAGAAAGTTGTTTCCGATTTCATTCACCAGTAAGCGAGTTAATTTCATCGGCTAATACTGGTTTAATTACACACATTCTTCAAAAATATAATGTTCCTCACACAGTTTCTAATAAAGTTGCACTTTATGATTGGACGAGTTTTGCATGCGTGTTAATTAAAGCAGAAGTTTTTAATGATATTGGCCTAATGGATGATGGCTATTTTATGTATTTTGAGGATGTTGCTTTTTCATATAAGGCTAAACAGGCCGGTTGGAAAGTGATGAATGTACCTGATGCGTATGTTGTTCATTTGCGTGGGGGGAGCTCTTCTCTTAAGTCGCAGGCAAAGCAACGTAAACGATTACCGAGATATTTTTATGAGTCTCGAACGCGGTTCTTTTATCAGGTTTATGGACGCGTGGGTTTGCTTATGGCTAATATGTTTTGGACCTTGGGTTATGGGGTTTCGTTGTTGAGGTCGCTGTTATCGCCTTCTTTTAAACCTAGTGTTTCAAGCTATCAGTGGAAAGATATTTGGATTAACTTTTTGAGGCCGCTTAGGGCGTATGTTCATCCGGATGATTATAAGCGTGATTAGAGTTGGTGGGGTGGGGTAGATTCCTGCCAGAAGCATGCAGGAATGACGGAGTTTTACATGCAGGAATGACGGAGTTTTACATGCAGGAATGACGGAGTTTTACATGCAGGAATGACGGATTTTTACATGTATGAGTGACGGGTTGATATATAGGAATGATGGCTGTCGTTGCCAGTATAAAGATGCCACGTCGTTCCGGTAGTCTGTTGACCGGAATCTAGGGTTTAGTGGTGGATTCCTGCTAGGAGCACGCAGGAATGACGGTTTTATACAGAAAGGAATGATGATTTTCCTATATGTGGAAATGAGGGTTATTGTATAAGAACGAAAATCTCTACCATAGGAAAAGTGATTTGTTTATGCAAGGATAGAACCTAAATGAGTAAACAACCTTGTGTTTATATGCTAGCAAGTAAAAAAGATGGGACTTTGTATATAGGTGTTACGAGTAATTTAGTTCAGCGTATTTGGCAGCATAAAAATAACCAAGTGGCTGGGTTTACTAAAAGGTATAACGTACATACTTTGGTTTATTATGAATTACACGAAGTGATGGAATCTGCGATTATTCGTGAGAAGCAAATGAAGAAGTGGAAGCGAGATTGGAAAATAAGGTTGATAGAAAGAGAGAATCCGCGCTGGGGAGACCTTTGGTTAGAGATACAAGGGTAATAATACTCGCCATTTCGATGCTTCCCCCTCGTCATTCCGGCGGTTTGTTGGCCAGAATCTATGGTTTTGTAGTGGATTCCAGCCAGAAGCATGCAGGAATGACGGGTTTATACAGGTAGAAGTGATGGGTTTCTATATGTAGGAATGACAGGCATTGTTCGGTAAGGTGTTTTGTTGGCATGAAATACAACGTCATTCAGGTAGTCTGTTGGCCGGGATCTATGGTTTTTGGTGGATTCCTGCCAGAAGCATGCAGGAATGACGGACTTTCGTATGGAGGAATGACGGGCTTTCGTATGGAGGAATGACGGGCTTTCGTATGGAGAAATGACGGGCTTTTGTATGGAGGAATGACGGGTTTTCACATGGAGGAATGATGAGTTTCTATATGCTGGAATAGTGGGTATTGTGTGGAATTTTTTTTATAGGCGTAAAAAACAACGTCATTCCGGCAGTCTGTTGGCCGGAATCTAGGGTTGCTATTTGCTAATATCGATATTAACGCTTTCTTTTCAGCTAAATGTTTTATTTTGTTAATGGAACATTTAGGCTTGATTTTTTACCCCACCTAAGGTTTGTATACACCTTGATGATTACGATTTACACTAGAGTTTATGAACATTAGAGAGTTATTAAAGGCTTGGTTGATAGAGCATTCTGAAATTGAGTTGGCCATTTTGTTCGGTTCTTATGCTAAGGGCAATGAAACCCAGCTAAGCGATGTCGATGTGGCGATTCAGTTAGCATCGGGGCGGTGTTTAGGTGCTGAGGCTAAAGTGAGCTATCTTGATGATTTATCCTGCTTGTTAGGTAAGAATGTTGACTTAGTGGATTTAAGGGTAGTTGGGCAGCCTTTATTGTCTCAAATAATGAAATATGGGTATTGTTTGGTGGGTGAGCAACAGGCGTTTGGTTTGTTAGCCGTTAGAAATGTTAATAGTGTGCAGGATTTCATGCCTAATATTGAACAGATGTTAATGGATAGGCGACAAAGGTGGTTGGTTGATGGATAAGGTGGTTGTAGCAAAAAAAATTGATTCTATTTTGCGTTGTTTAAATCGTATTGAACAGCGGTTACCAGAGAATCAAGCTGATTTTTTTCAAGATTTTGATGCGCAAGATGTTGTTGTGCTTAATTTAACACGAACAATTCAGATGTGTGTTGATATTGCCACACACATACTGGCGACGAAAGATCGAGTGCTACCGAGCACGATGGCTGAGGCTTTTTCAAGCTTGCAGCAGCTTAATATTATTACTGTGGACATTGCTAATAAAATGCGCTTAGCGGTGTCATATCGAAATGTGGCGGTGCATGTTTATGATGATATTGACTTAAAGATTACTTATGATGTGGCATCTAATCATTTGGTGGATTTTAAACAATATATCACCCAAGTTACTCGCCATGAGGGGCTTGTATGAATAAGCCTGATTTTATTATTATTGGTGCAATGAAAAGTGCAACCAGTACTTTACATGCCCAGCTTGCATTGCAAGACGGTATTTTTATGAGCACCCCAAAGGAGCCCAACTACTTTAGTGATGACGAAGAATATGCTCGCGGTGAACGTTGGTATAGCTCTTTGTTTTCTAAAGCTGAGTTGAGTGACTTATGTGGTGAATCGAGCACACATTATACTAAGTTGCCAACCTACCCGTTAACGGTAGAACGTATGGCGAGAAGCTTGGATAAGCCTAAATTTATTTATGTGATGCGTCACCCGATAGATCGCTTGGTGTCTCATTACATTCACCAATGGTCACAAAATGTTATTAAGTGCGATATTAATCAAGCGATAGATCAGTACGAAGAACTGACTGCTTATAGTTGTTATGCTCGGCAGTTGGAGCCATACTTTAAGCAGTTTGGGCGAGATAGTATATTGCCTGTTTTTAACGAGGCTATTCGGCGAAATCCCCAAGAGCAATTACAGCGTGTTGCTGATTTTATTGGTTATAAAGGAGCAGTTAATTGGCGAAATGACGTTGCCGCACAAAATGTTTCGGGGGAGCGGGTTCGAACTTTTAAGGGTTATTCTTGGTTGGTTGAATCGAGAGTTATGACGTTTTTTCGTCACTTGTTGATTCCGCAAAGTATTCGAAATAGAGTTAAACAGGGCTTAATGATGCAAGAGCGCCCTGTGATTTCAGATGTACAGTTGGAAAAGATAACGAGTCTTTTTGATGCTGACCTTAAAGTGTTAGGTGAGTGGTTAGGAGCTGATTTGAATTGTGAAAACTTTATCGAGCAAGCAAAAAGGGTTAGTCACTCATGGAGGCGGTAGGTGGTGGATATGTTAAATGAGCTTTCAACGAGGCAGGCACTTTTATGGCTTGATGAGGAGTTACACCCCGATAAACCCATAAACAATGTACTAACCAAGTATGATATCAAGGGTAAGTTACTCGTTTCTTGTTTTAAAGAAGCATTTGCAACACTGGTAAATAATCAGGCTGTTTTTCGCACAGGCGTTAGTAAAAATACGATTGGCGGTTTGAGTTTTATACGGTTAGGTTCGACTCTTCCTTTGGAGCACTTAGATCTATCAGCATCGCCAACAAAACAAGCTGATTATGATCAGTGGCTACAAGCTTGGCTAAAGAACGTATTCTTGCTTGATTCACATCTGTACCGTGCGGTATTAGTTAAATTCTCTGATGAGCACTTCCAGTTTTTTGTTAATCAACATCATTCCATAACGGATGGTTTTTCATGTATGCAGCTTCATGATGAATTATCAAAATACTACAAGGAAATAAGTAATAAGACCGAAAAGCATGAGACTTTAATGTTTGTTAATGCGGATATTAATGAAGGCTTTGGTCGTTCTATAGATAGTTGCGTTGATGCTAAAGAGGAGTATTGGCAGTCCCGTTTTAAAAACCCTGTTGAGCCTGTTAGTTTCTATGGGCAAAGTTCGTTTATAAAATGTGGGTTAACAACACGGTTAACTAAGATAGTTGATGTTGAAACAGCAGGTTTATTGGCTAATGCAAGTCGGGTAGAGTCCATATCTGCAATATTTACAACCGTACTGTTTGCTTATTTACACCGCGTTACTTTAAATAATGATTTATCGATTGGCGTCCCTTTACTTAATAGAACGTCTAACGATGAAACATCACTAGGCTTATATATGGAGGTTTGCCCTAATAGAATTAATGTAAATAAAGATGATACATTTAGTGATATTTACCGTAATGTTTTTAAAGAAGTTAATGATGTTAAGCCATTTCGGGGACATTTTGTATCAGCAAAAAAAGCAGGGTATGAGGTTGTTCTTAACGTCCAGAAAGTACCCAGTGATAATTTTTGTGGGTTGGATGCGCATTACGAATTAACAACGCCTCTTAATATGATGCGCGAAATGGCTAATGATCAGCCGAATAGCTCTTGGGCAGGCAGGGAAGGTTTGGCCATTCAAGTCAATCAAAAATCTGTTGATAATTATGAAATTAACTTTGATTTTAACTTGGGTGTTTGGAACGAAGTTGAATTTCGACAAAATTCGATGGAGCATTTTAGTGCGCTATTAAAAGCATTTCTCTTAGATAGGGAGCAAAAAATATCAGAGGTGGATATTTTAACAGCCGATGAAAAAGCACGGTTGTTTGGTTCAGAAGATAGTGCTTTTCTTCGTGCTGAGGCAGTACCAACAGTGGTTGATGTGTTTGAAAAGAACGTGGCTCGAGATGGTGAACGGGCTGCGGTTCTCTTTAATGATGACGTACTGAGTTACGCAATGTTAAGCCGGCAAGTTAATTGTTTGGCTAACCAGTTATATGAAGGAGGGCTAAGGCCGAATATGTTGGTGGGGGTTTGCCTTGATCGCTCACCAAGAATGATGGTGGCCCTGTTAGCTGTGATGAAGGCTGGTGGTGCGTATGTGCCTATTGATCCTAAACAACCTGCAGATAGAATAGCGGTAATACTTGAAGATTCAGATCCTGTTTTACTGATTACTGAAAAAGAACTTAAGCATAAAGTAGATGTTGTTAATGATGGTAAATTAGTTATATGCCTTGATGAAAATAAACTCTTAGAGCAAGGTAAAGAATGCCAATTTGTTCCAGCTGAACCTACGAGCCTTGCGTATGTAATTTTTACATCGGGGTCAACGGGTAGACCGAAAGGTGTAGAAGTTAAGCATCATGGGTTAACAACTTTCTTGACAGCAATGGCTGATTGTCCAGGAATGAATTCAGATGATACTATTTTATCAGTTACGACGATTTCTTTTGATATTGCTGCTTTGGAGATGTTTTTACCATTGATAGTTGGTGGAACCGTTAGAATCGCACCTTATGAGGCGACAATTAATGGTGATAAATTAAGAGAGCTAATTGAGCTAAGGGACGTCACTATGTTTCAAGCAACGCCTGCTAGCTATAAGCTACTTATATCAAGTGGTTGGCAAGGTGATGCAACATTGAAGTTACTATGTGGTGGTGAGGCGTTGCCGTATGAACTTGCGGTATCGTTATTGAAGCGCTGTGGAAGTCTTTGGAATATGTATGGACCGACTGAAACAACAATTTGGTCATCTGTTTGTCAAGTTTTGGCTGGTGATAAAGAGATTTCAATAGGTAAGCCAATTGATGGCACTCAAATGTTTGCCTTAAATGATAGTTTGCAACCTGTACCTATGGGAGTGGCTGGTGAGCTATATATTGCGGGTGATGGGGTGGCGCGTGGTTATTATAAAAATAAGGCTTTAACCGCGGAAAGGTTTATTCATAATAAGTTTTCATTACAGCCTAAACTTTGTATGTATAAAACGGGTGACTTAGTTCGGTTTCGTTCTGATATGAACTTGCAATATTTAGGGCGAACTGACTTTCAAGTTAAAATCAGAGGGTTTAGAGTTGAAATTGGCGAAATTGAGGTTATTTCTGCAACGTATGACCTGGTTAAGGAATGTGTAGTAAAGACTTGGGAGGATGACAGAGGCGAGCAAGCTTTGGTTGCTTATATTGTGCCGATTAATGGTGTTAAATCCTTTGATGATTTTGATTTGCGTAGTTTTTTAAAGGATAAACTCCCCGATTACATGATCCCTTCAGTTTTTGTTAAATTAGACTGTTTTCCTTTAACGCAAAATGGAAAAGTAGATCGTAAATCATTGCCATTGCCTGCAGATTCAGAAAAAATTATTACAGCCATTGAATATATTGAGCCACAAAATGATTTTGAGTTATGTTTATCAGTTGCCTGGCAAAAAGTTTTGAAATTACAAAAAGTTGGTGTCACTGATAATTTCTTTGATTTGGGTGGGGATTCCTTAATGACGGTTATGTTAGTTCATGAAATGGAATTAGCATCGGGTATTAAGTTTGATATTGGAGATGTTTTTGGCTCCCCAACAATAAAGCAATTGGTGAAGCTCCACGAAAGTGGAGGGGAAAAGGTTGCAACGAGCACTGTCGCTTTACAAGATAAGGGAAATGGTTTGCCTTTGTTTTGCTTGTGTGGCATTCATATATATCAAGAATTAGCTAATTCATTAGGTGTTACCCAGCCAGTTTATGGGGTTTATGTCTCCCAAGAGCAAGCCTTTATGGACGACGTAATGAATGGGAGAGAGCCTGATTTATCGGTTCAAGATTTAGCAGTCTCGTATTGTGAGGCTATAAAGCGGCGTCAACCAGAGGGTCCTTATCAAGTTGCAGGTATATCATTCGGCGGCTTACTGGCAATTGAAACAGCGCGCTTATTACAATCATATGGTGAAGAGGTTTCTATTGTTATTTTGTTAGATACTATTTTGCCTGATGGAATTCACCGAAATTTAAAAAGTAGCTTTAAAAGGGCAATAAAAAGGTGGCTTAAAAAAAGCAAGAAAGGTGTACTGAGATCTTTTGGAGTTTTAAAATCCTCGAATGAGGATATGGCAAACTCTAGAGAAGAGGCATTTATCAAATGCATGGAAGAGTATGACCGTACAGGCGATCTTTATGATGGGCAAGTTTTACTGATGAAAGCAAGTGATAACTCATGGGGCAAAGGAGTAACACTAGCTGAAGACTATGGGTGGGATGCAAGGGTTCAAGGCGACTTTGTTATTGAGGTTGTTGCAGGTGATCACTTGGGGATCATTAAAAATCCTAATGTAAATGAATTAGCAAGGTTATTGCAAAATCATTTAGGTGGTAGAGACGATAAATGAGTCTTCCTACTTGTGGCGCTGTAGTGATTGGTCGTAATGAAGGCCAACGGTTAATCACCTGTCTTGAGTCTTTACTAACTAGCCTTGATTGTATTGTTTATGTTGATTCTGGTTCATCTGATAATAGTTTGTTGGTAGCGGCTGAGCGGGGGGTGGATTGCGTCTCGCTTGATCTATCAATGCCTTTTACGGCTGCTAGAGCACGTAATGAAGGTGCCGCTTATTTACTTAAAAAGCATCCAAACTTAGCCTACATTCAGTTTGTAGATGGTGATTGTGAGGTTCAGTCGCAGTGGGTAGTTTTGGCTCAGAATTATTTAGATAATAATCCTCAGTGTGCCGTTGTGTGTGGTCGTCGTCGTGAGCGATACCCCGATCAGTCAATTTATAACCAGCTTTGCGATATTGAGTGGAATACACCCGTGGGTGATGCTTTAGCCTGCGGTGGGGATGCTTTGTTTAGAGTAAGCACCTTTAACCAGATTGGTGGCTATAATGAGAGTTTGATTGCAGGTGAAGAACCTGAGTTGTGCTTTAGGTTAAGGCAGGAAGGGTGGAAAGTTTTTAGACTAGATGAGGACATGACCTTACATGATGCGGCAATAACCCACTTTAGCCAATGGTGGAATAGGGCAAAGCGAGCGGGTTATGCGTATGCAGAAGGCGGTTACTTACATGGTGGCTCTGCTGAAAAATATAAGGTAAAGCAAATATTCAGTATTGTGCTCTGGTCAGCTTTCTTACCTCTTACTATCGTTTTTTTATCGCTTTTTAGCAGTGCATTGTTATCTCTTTTTGTTATTTACCCGCTACAAGTAATACGTTTAATGCTTAAGAACAGGTTTAATGTTAATTCGTACCGAGAGGCTTTTTATTATGCAATGTCTAATGTGGTGGGTAAGTTCCCACAATTTGTTGGTGTTGTGCGATTTGCATTTAATAAATGGCAAGGTCGACGTGGAACCTTGATTGAATATAAATAGTTTTTTTGGTACTGGATTAAATATGTCGTATTTATTAGTAACGCCCTGTCGTAATGAGGCAGAATTTATGCGTGTAACGCTAGATAGTGTTGTTGCACAAACGGTGCAGCCTAGTTTATGGCTGATTGTTGATGATGGTTCTACTGATGCTACACCTGAGATACTGGCAGAGTATGCGGCTAGGCACTCTTTTATTCAGGTAGTTACCCGCAACAATAGAGGGCACCGTAGTGTTGGCCCTGGTGTTATTGAGGCTTTTTATTATGGTTATGACCAAATTAATGCGAGTCAGTTTGACTATATCTGTAAATTCGACTTAGATTTGGATTTGCCTTCACGTTACTTTGAAGTATTAATTCAACGTATGCAGGATAATCCGCGTATTGGTACTTGCAGTGGGAAGGCGTATTTTAAGGATAAAAAAACAGGGCACCTAGTTAGTGAGAAATGTGGTGATGAAATGTCCGTTGGAATGACTAAGTTTTATCGCCGAGAATGTTTTGAGGATATTGGTGGTTTTGTGAGGCAGGTGATGTGGGATGGAATTGACTGCCACAAGTGTCGTCAACTCGGGTGGATTGCAATTAGCTGGGATGAGCCTGACCTTAAATTCATTCACTTAAGACCAATGGGCTCTAGTCAGCAAGGAATATTTACTGGTCGTATGCGGCATGGGTTTGGGCAGTACTTTATGGGGACGAGTATTCTTTATATGATGGCATCATCTGTTTTTAGAATGTTACACCCACCGTATTTTGTAGGTGGCTTTGCTATGTTGTGGGGATACATTAAAAGCATGTTACAGCGTAAGCCACGTTTTGAAGATACTGAGTTGGTGGGTTTCATTCGCAGTTATCAATGGCAGTGTTTAATTAAGGGTAAGGCAAAAGCAACAATGGCTTTAAATGCCGAACAAGAAACGGTTTGGAAAAACAGATGTTCATAATGTTTTATATTTAAAATGAAAATCGCATACTTAGCACCAGAAATACCTGCTTTATCAGCAACGTTTGTTTATAACGAAATTTTAGCGTTAGAGGCACTAGGAACGGAAGTCGTTCCATTTTCAGTTCATAAGCCGGGTTCGAGTGTAACGGATTCAAAAGTTGAGCAGTTACGTGAGCGTGTTATTCATGTTTATGACACGGCTACATTGTCAGTTCTATTTGCGCATATCACGCTGCTATTCAAGAGCCCAC